>Ga0180437_10008446_pt1 | contig 13071 bp, 13 predicted proteins | sample SS_ome_4_FD_132410 | JGI IMG/M metagenome (GOLD analysis project Ga0180437, IMG submission 132410) | Hypersaline lake sediment archaeal communities from the Salton Sea, California, USA - SS_3_D_1 metaG | ecosystem: Environmental > Aquatic > Non-marine Saline and Alkaline > Hypersaline >...
AGCCATAATTCTGACAACAGGGCCTATAGGTGCGCCTTTTTTGGCCCTCTGAGTTGCCTCTTGAAAAATACTTACTAATGGTTTCGATAGTAATGATGCTGTTGCATGTTCAAGGGGAATTACTGATATCTCTTCACCAATGCCCACCACATCAATAGCTTCGACAATCTTGAACAGGCGCTTTATATTGGAAAGCACATCAGTAACAATTAGCATGCGTGTAGGGGGGTAGGAGACAATCAAGCTGCTCTTGGATATCAAGGGAGAAAAAAGTTTTTTAAGTTCATCGGGGTTCGCATATGCAAGAGGAATGAGCTGGGTTACCACCTTGTCTTCAGGGGCAATGGCCTCCTCTCGGAGCCTGGTTTCAATATTTTTAGATCTTGCATGGAGAGCTGGAACAATCTTGATGATACTTCCGGCAGGAACAGTGGTAAATCCATGGACATCCAGCACAGATTCAAAAACTCTATAAGCCTCTTTTACCGATATCTTGGTAGGAGAAATAATCGTCACCTTCCCCTTCACTCCTTTATCTACGACAAAGTTCTTCCCTGTTAATTCACTTATAAACTTGATGAAGAGGCCAATATCTACACTGTCAAAGTCGATGGTAACATAGCGGGTATCTGGCTCCTGTTTAAGTGGGGCCTTCTTTTTCTGAGTAATCTTCCTTTCTGCTGGAACCTTTACCTGGGCTTGGGGTTGTTTTTTTTCTTTAGCGGGCTTCACCGGCTCAAGTTTTTTAACAGGTTGGATAGGTTCAGGAGTAACAGACATCACTCCCTCTTCGCCTGCAAGCCTTGCTCCTAGTGCGGGGCAGTTACCTGAAAATAATAATACTAGTACCCACAAAAGGGAGAGAAGATATACGGTCACGTTTGCAGTATGTTTCATAGTCTTATGTCCCATAATTATTGGAGGATTGGGGGATTGAAGACTCTAATTCTTTTAATGCCTTATCCCAACTCTTCGTTATTTCTTTTCTATTATCTCTTCAAACTCAGGCACGCCCCTCATGTTTTGCAGGTCTCTGTCCTTTCGAGCCCACTCTCTCACCAATTTATTCAGTGAAATCGCCTTTTTCAGGTTTTCCAAACTTTTCATCACCTTCCCTCTCAATGCATAGAGACATGCCAGGTTGTAGTACGGATCTACATATTCTGGTTTTATTCGAATAGCATTTTCAAGGCTGTTTCTGGCCTCCGAATAGTTTCGCTGTTGAATATAGATAACCCCTAAATTATTCAAAACAAAAACATTGCCCGGCTCAAGTGTAAGGGCTTGCTTATAAAATCCCTGTGCTTCCTTCAAGCGCCCGATTTTTTGAAAAGATTTTGCCCTCTCATAAAAGTCCACAAAACTTACAGTGGCTTCTATCTTGTGGCTTACTATGGTCTTTTGATTCTTTGGGGCTAATAGTGTCTTTTTATATCTGAAATCGAACCATGAATAAAATGTAAAAGCAAGTAAAATGACAAAAAGAGAAATCAACCATACGGTTCTTGAAAAAAAAATACCTGGTTTTTCCTTGGTACCTAATAAAATTCTTTTGTATTTTGGAAACCTGACATCTTTTTCTTTCTGTGCCTTTTGCAAGGCCTCATGTATGTAGCTCATTAGTCCGATACCTGATACAAAAAGGCTCTGGTCCGGGGACCAACAATCCCATCGGGACTAAGTCCGAAATAGTTCTGGAATTTCATTACACAGCGAAAAGTTTTATTGTCATAAACACCTGTAAGCTCCACCAAATATCCCAGTTTTTTTAAAGTCTTCTGCACGTTCAAGACGTCTGGAGTACTCATCCCTTTAATTAAATCTACCTTTTTACCTTCATAGGAATAGATCCAGGAAACCTTCTGCTCCCCATAGCTTGTAAACAAATCCCTGGCAACCTCTCTTTCCTTACCATCGGCATCTACTACTATGACTTCATCAGCTGTTACTTTACGGATCAGGAGATAACGAGAGGATGAGATCAGATTAGAACCCGTACCTACTGAAAAAGGGCTCGCAGATTCAGAAGATAAAAAGTGAGTTAAAAGGACTCGAAAGGGTTTTTTGAACCTCATAAAGTATTTCGGTTCAATATTGAAAGAAATCATCCCTACATTTTGTTCATTTACATAATTACCATCTGCTTTGATCTTATTATCATTATAAAGGTTAAAGAGGCCTGCAAGACTCGTCTTTTCATCAAGATAGATTGTTGCTTCCTGCTTTTTGATTTTGAGAGGTATTGATATGGATGAAGTATCTCTGGTTGGAAGCATTGCCATTTTTTCCTGGTCTGAAAAAAGGTTGAAAATATGTTCTCTAAAGCTCCATCCAGCAAAACCTGCAACTATAATTAGTAACAAGAGGAGCATAATAGGTGACACAACTCTTTTCCAAAACCACCCCTGTATTTTATGCTCTGCTGCTATATCTCCACGGATTTCCTCAATAGCGCTTTCAACCATTTCCTTCAATATGGTATATTTTTCCCTGGCGTATGCAATAAGGAGTGCTCGATCACAAACAGCATTGATTCTTCTCGGATTTCCTTGAGAGTAACGATAAATTGCCTTGAAAGCGCCTTTTGTAAACCTCAAATTTCCCCTGCCGCCTGCCACCACCAATCTGTGTTCCACATACCCCTGGATATCGATGTGGGCCAAAGGCCTCAGTTCATAGCGAACCATAATCCTTTCATTAAGCTGTCGTAACGAGGAAGAGGCCAAAAGCTCTTTCAATTCAGACTGTCCAACGAGAACTATCTGAATCAATTTCTCTTTTTCTGTCTCTAAATTCGAAAGCATCCGTATCTGTTCAAGAACCCTGTGAGAAAGATTTTGAGCTTCATCTATCAAAAGTACCGCATTGCCCCCACCACTAAATGTTTTGAGCAGAAAATGGTTGAGTCTGTCAATATATTCCTTCTTTGTTTGCACTCCAGGATCCAGGTGAATGCCAAATTCCTGATTTATTATCTCTAAAAGTTCCTTCTCATTGATAAAGGAATTAAATATCAGTGCGCTCTTCGTAGATTCATTTAACTGGTCTAAAAGAGCCCTGCATAGGGTGGTCTTGCCTGTACCGATACCCCCAGTAATAGCAATAAAGCCCTTTCGTTCGTTAATTCCATAAAGAAGGTGGTCAAGGGCTTCCCTGTGATGAGGGCTCAGAAAAAGGTATCGTGGATCTGGTGTGAGATTGAAAGGACTCTCTTTAAAACCAAAATAGGATGTATACATTTGACTTAGGTGCCTAAAATTAATGCAATAGACCCAAATGAATCAAGGGATTTAAACAGAACAATTATCTTTTACCTGAATTTGTAATTTATTATTTTCTGCTCATTATTTCTCATTATCTGTAATGCTACCTGAGATCCTAATTTAAATTTCTTGTACATCTCCAGCACGTCCTCCGGGCTCTTGATAATATTGCCATCTATTCCTTGCACAACATCACCATTCTTCAATCCCAGCTTTGCAAAAAAAGATCCAGGCTTTATATTGGTAACCGATAAACCGTCTGCCTTGCCATCCCTGAAATAAGGCCTTATTCTCACCTGAGATAATAGGTTGTGAACGTTTTTCATTGATTCCTGTACAGCCGAACGGCTTACCATTATAGTATCACCTGCCTCGATTGGTTCTGAAGTCAGGTATTCCTTTCCAGCTCTAAAGGCAGCAGCTTCTTCTATTGTCAGAATTTCATCCCTTTCCTTGACCCTAATAATTACCTTACCTCTTAAAATCTTCTTGACAATAGCACCCTGAACACTATCACCTACCCTGTAGAGGGCTTGCTTTTTTTTGTCAATTTCTTCTATAACAGCAAAGGCATTTTGCCGGTTGCCTGAAACTGTGCCCAAAAGAGCTAATTTTAAAGAAGTAGGCTGCAGGTTTTCAATCTCTTCTGTCCGTATTTCTTTAGAAACGTCCTCTCCAGGGCCAAAGACACTTCTTTTTATAATTGGCCTGTAGTAATCAAAAGTAGGTTGACTGTGACTTTCAACATCCGGTATATGATACGTTATTATACCTTGAGTATTGACATTTTTGAGCTGCACCCTGATGATCATGTAGAAGAGCTCAACGCCAATAAAGATAATTATGGCCAAAGCAAAAAGATTGAAAATTGTCTCGTAATATTTTGTCATAAATTTAGATGAACCTAATTTTAGGCTCGGTAAGGGTTCCGTGGATAATAAAATGAAGGGCTCCCTTTTTCAGCCTTTGTTTAAAAAAACCTACTCCATTCGAGACAGCTCCCGAGCTTGTGAAAAACGATGTAAATGGCTCTATTGTTCCTTTTAAATTAAGGGCGCTTTTCACGAACTCTTTTTTCAATTGTATGGTTCCTGACAGTGTGCTTTTCACCAGAGGTCCTGTCAATTCAAGTCGTTTAAGGTGTATCGTCTGTTTTTCAAGCACCATATCGCTTGTAATTTCATCAAACTCAATGGACTCCAGGTTCAAAATAGGCACTAAAAGTTCAACTTTACCATCTAACAGTTTCAGATTGGCCCCCCCGGTTCCATCCATCAGGTTTTTGTGTTGCCCTTTATAAAAAATATTGGCAGAAAGGATTCCATCCATCTGTATGCCAATCAAATCTTTTATATGTTCATGTTTAGCAATTTGGATATTCTTCAGTTCAATTTCCGTATCAAAAAGAGCTTCCATACTATTTTTTTTGAAATTTACACAACCCCTTACATCACCTCCGCATGTCAAACACTCAAAGCAATATTTACTATTACCTTTAAAAAAGGCCCATGGGTTTGGTTTGACCAAAAGACTATCAGCCCTGAAAAGCTTCATGGAAGGCTTGTCTTTGAGAATAAGCTCTGTCTGCCCGAATTTTAATCCAAAAGGAAGAGAGGGTTTGATCTGACCAATTGAAAGAATAGTTGAGTTATTTAAATTATGTGCAGCTATTGTTAGATAATCCCTTAGAGCATCTGAAGGAAAACGATAATATAAAAGACTACCTGCTACAATGATGCAGAAAAAGATATAGCCAAACCATTTCTTATTTTTTGAAATAAACTGTTTCATACCAGTAATTCCCTAAGTGGAGTATTGGAATATTTGTTTCGATTTTTCCATTACTCCCTGGCCCAGACCTGGCTTATAGGCTTAATAGACTGATCAGAGCATATAACGCTTTATAGGCTTAACAGGCTCATTCAAGCACGTCGCGCCAGGGCAGGCCAACACTCCATTTCTCCATTTATCCGTTCATTGCCTACCGAAAGGTCACTATCTGTAAAATAGCATCTAAACGGCCAGACTTTTTTTTGTTTTCCTTAATTGAAATCCGTTTGATACTCACGACATTATCGGGTGATTCAATCCTGTAAAGGTAGTTAATTAACTGGTGCAATGTAATCTCCTCCAATTTCATCTCAACCAGGGACTCTTTATAAGGGCCAGCTCCTGTCGAGGCGGAGGGTTTCATATACTTGATATAAGTTTTGATGCCTGCATCACCTGCCTTGTTTTCAAGAAATGAAAAAAGAGTAAACCCCTTTCTTCGCTTAGCAATAACCTGCTGAATACCTTGAGAAGATCTCCGGTATCTATTATATTCAGCGCTCAACCTTACAATTTCTTTTAGACCATCTTCTTTAGTGCTGACACCTCTTTGAACCCTCCTTCTGGTTTCAAAGAAGGGAAAAACCAAAAACTGAAATAGACAAAAAATCCCTATAAATACTACTGCAGCCGATATAAAATATTTTTCACGCCGTGCAAATTTCATATTTTATGTTTTTTGGGTTTTTTGGGTTTATTGGGTCTGGACATTTTTGATACAATAAATTTTCTTACTTTGTCCGTTTCAGTTTTATCTCGAATTGCACCCGCTTGCGAGATCGATCAAGATTGGCAGAACTAATAGTAACTGCACTAAAATACTCTGAGAGTTCCAGCCCTTTCTTGATAATATCTACAGTATTAAATGTATCAGTTTCTCCTTTAATATTTACAGTCTCTGGATCAACTACCATACTTGTTACCTGCACATCCAGCGATTCAGGGACTTTAAGGGAAATATCCCGTAACAGGTCAACGACCTTATGATCTCCACCAATTCCAGTAAGGAAGAATGCTGACTTTTTGATTTGAGTTATTTTTATCCTCATCTGCTTTACCGGATCCACAATCCTTCTTGTATCAGGAAGGGTTTGCCTAAATGTCTCTGAAATCTGTTTATCCAGCATCCTGTAGCGCTCCTTGAGAAAATAATAATCCATACCAAAATATGTGATCAAAAGAGATAGAATAACTATCAAAAAGACAGCAGCCCTTCGGATATCCCTCTTGAGCTTAGTATCCTTTCTTTTTATCTCAAATTCATCTTTTCTGAAATTGAAACCCAGGCCTTGCTTATTGCCTCGAAGGGCAAGCGCTAAGGCGCTATCCATTGTAGCAGAATTCCAGGATTGAGCTATATTTGTGTCCATATGAACACTTGGATCACTACCTGCCACATTAATTTCTTCAACAGGGATATCAAGAAATCGTTCTAAAAGACCCACCGTATTCGGATAAAGATTTCCTGTGCCAGTGACAAAAATTTTTTCTGGTTTAGCTTCTATGTCATTCTGATACTCAAATGCATGGAGTGTATTTTGAACATTTGTACACAATGACTCGAAACAGGATACAATCGGCTCAGCTGCCTGGCTTTGCGCATTGCTATAAGGTGGGGAATTTGACATAGCTTCAGGTATAAGACCATCACAAAAAGCAAAGCTCCTAATTAAACTTATATGTCTTTTAATATAAAGGACCATTGTGGTTCTCTTTTGGCCTATCTGGAAAAGGATCCCATCATCGGGTACCTCTACCTGCCTGAACAACCACAAAACGATAGGCACCCCGCTTATGTCCAGTATATCGGGGTCAACTCCATACTTCTGTAAAAGGGTTAAATATTTGGAGATATACTCTCTCCTTACTGAGGCAGTAAGAATATCACTTTGACCCGACTGATCAATGAGGGTAAAATCAACTACTAAATCTTCGACTGGAAAGGGTATCATCGTCTCAATTTCATAGGCTATTGTCTGCCTAATCTTTTTTGTGGATCTAAAAGGCATCTGCAAATTCCGATATGATACCTGTTCCCCAGGAATAGTACCGATGCAGGTATCAGCCTTGAAATCTACTTGTTCACTCAATGCCTTAAATGCCTCATCCAGGCCGTCAACATCTCCCATCATAACACTGGCACATCCTGTTACGTAATAGCCTCTCAGTCCTCCCTCTACTTGAACTGCTGCAATTGAATCAGTCTGTATGTCAATCCCGAGAATTTTTCCTGCCATAATCAGCCTACACAACCTTCCAGGACAAAATCTGAAGTGTTTTTTCTTTTCTTTCCACTGTGGCCTCGATCTTTTTACTCATTTGCCCTTTGAAGCCTTCTGATGTGATCTCAAAGTAGGTACTTGAGGTGGTAATCAAACTGTCTGGAATACTCACATCAGCCATCCCTGGAACATTTTTATACCATTTGAGATCTGACAGGTCATTATCTTCGTTCTCACGGTATGCAACCATATCCTCAGCCCTTTCCTGGTCTATATCATCTGAAAGAGACCTTAATATTAAAATATCTGCGGTATTTATATTGACTTTGCCATTACCGTGCGGGCTTAAGTATTGAGAGATACCCGGCTTTTTATCAGAACCATACAACAGTTCCTTGGTGATACCTCTTACAAAAAGCAGCTCCTCTAAAAACTCAATAGGAGCATTCTTGCAAGGGTATGGCTTCTCTAATGCCTGATAATAGGCATCTTCCGCACCAAAGCGGGTAGTCTCATTGTCTGTGTCTATCCAATCTTTTATTGCATCTACGATATTTTCTACCTCTTCAGGATCAAGGCCAAATTCTGGGAAATTCATGAATCGTATAAGTAGACTCTTTTGTGTGCTATTATAGTTTCCGCCCTTGTCAACCAATTGACTAAGCTGAATTTTTCCTGAAAGGTCTGTAATCTCAACGATAAATCGGCCCTCATTAAATAAAGACGGAGATCTTTCAGAAAATAATTTTGTATGCGCCCAGTCCTCATGCAAGGTATCCACATTCCCTGAAGAGACATCCTCATGCAGAACAGCAAGAGCGCCATTAAATCCTGACCTTGCTATACAGCCGAGTTTTATACCATCCCGGAGATTCACAGCCGCCTGTAGATTGGACCTCATTGATGTATTGAACTGGAGCGTCAATGCAACTATCAGGCTTATAATTAAAATTGTCATGATCAAGGCCATGCCTTCGTTGTCTCGGATAAACCTTATCACAGCTGTTCCCTCTCTATTGGAAGTGAAATGCTTGTCATGAATCTAAGAGGTGTTTCAGAATTTAGCGGGTTTACAAACTCCAGTAAAACGGAAACCATTCTTGGTATCGTATCTTTCTGTTCTTCTGAAGTAGAATCCCAGTTCTCGAGAGGTTCACCTTTCTCTTCATAATAGGTAAAATTCACCGATGCTAATCCCTCACAAAGTAGTAAACCATCAGGGTCTTCCTCAAAAAGAAGTCCCTTCTTGAACATCGGTCTATCGCTCCGATAAAGAACAAAATCTTCTCCCTGGTCATTTTCTTTGACATAATAGCTAATTTCCGTTTTTCCAGTATCTTCATCATCCCCGCTTAAATTAAGGTGTGCTCTGGAAATAAATCGGAGGGTGTCAGCATACCTTCCTTTTATCTCTTGGTCCTTGCCCACAAATTGAAACAATTGCATAGGATCTTCTTCTGATTGAGTATTTCCTTCTCTTTTAGAAACATAGGTGGATTCCAAATCCTCAACCATCCTTTCCATAGCAATCCTGGCCATTCTGTAGATTTCAGCCTGAGATTCAGTCTCATCTACAACCCGAAAAGTCCCTGTAATGGAAGTATAGATCATTGTGAGGATCACTGCAAAAATGAATATAGCTATCAGGATTTCGGCCAGAGTGAAACCACCTGAGTTTGTCGGGTCTATTCTGTTTATTGAGTTACGTGTGTTCATCAGATTCACTTGGATTTGCGAACAAACCGATAAAGCCTGAGACCGTATTGATACTGGCTCTGTTCGCCATAGAAAAGACTCAGATCAATCTGTTTTAGATAGCTCAAAACCTCATCCGCACCAACAAATGAAATATCTCGTACCGTGATGTTCCAGTGATAATGTGGAAAATTCTCGCCAAAATCACCAGAATCTGAGGCCAGATCCTCAGGGTTTACTGCCTCAATTTCAGCCATTTTGCTCTGGGCTAGGAGAGCAGCGGTTGTACTGAATTTGGCCTCATTGGCAAGTGAGAGGCTTTGAGACTGTGACCCAAAAACAGCCACCAAGGTGATTGCAATAATGGCAATGGCAACCATCACTTCAAGGAGGGTGAAACCACTCCCTTTTTTATAAAATCCCAATATCCACATATTTATCGTAGCTCTTTATCTTCGCAATAAAAGGATTTAAGAGTAGAGTAAATTCCCTGCCGTCCTCTGCCCCAAGATGGATCACTGTCTGCTCGGCATATCCTTTTTTGCTAAACCTGATACTCACCTCTCCGTCTACCCTCTTTCCTTTTCCTTTTGTCCAAACATCAATAATCCGAACATCCACGGGCAACTGGAAGGCCTTTTTCTGAACCATCTCTCGTTCTTCTTTGGCTATGCCATCAAAATCAATCCAAAGTTGATTTGATCCGATATCAAAATGGAGAAGGTAGGTTTTTTGTTCACGAATTGCCTCGTTTCTCAAACCAGTTATAAGGCCAACAATCCTCCGTGTCGTAGACTTGAGGTTATCTGTTATTAAGGAATATCGAAATCTGGGGATACTCACAGCAAGCATCACACCAATCAAGAACACTACTACTGTCAGTTCAATGAGGGTAAAACCTTTTGTGTTGTTTGTTTGGTTCATTGTGTATGGGGTTTGGGTTTCTTAAACGTATTGCACAGGAATTTTTATTTTTGTCATATATGAGCTGAGATCGGACCCGCAAATAGCAGCTCGATAGATATTGTTAACACAACAAACTCAAGGAACACAAAAACTGTTTTTGAAGGAAACAAACTATTCCAGTTCCCAGTTATTAATATCCCTATCATTGCCCTCACCGCCTGTTTCTCCATCAGCCCCATACGATACAAGGTCGAAATCGCCATGGATGCCAGGACAAAGGTAAACATATTCGTTGCCCCATGGATCTTTTGGAACCCTTCCTTTTTCAAGGTATCCTCCCTCTCTCCAGGCAGGGGCAAGTTTGCCTACCGAAGGGGGCTCTACAAGAGCCTGTAGTCCTTGTTCAGTATCAGGATACAAGCCGTTATCCAATTTGTACAATTTAAGTGCGGTCTCAATGCTCTCAATCTGAATCCGGGCTTTAGTTCGCCGAGCCTCTTCTGGTCTACCCATTATTCTCGGAATAATGAGTCCGGCCAAAATACCAAGAATAACCAAAACCACCATGATTTCTATTAGTGTAAAACCCCTTCTATCACCAAATCTACAATGTATCATAATGCCTCCAATTCAGTCTTTTCAGCCGATCATTTGATTCATTTCAAAAATGGGGAGTAAAATAGAAATAACAACAAATCCAACAATCAAACCCATTATCAAAATCATAACTGGCTCGAGCATTGAGGTCAATGCCATGATGCGCGACTCTACCTCTCTTTCGTGAGTGTCTGCAATCTTATTCAACATGCTTTCCAGTTCTCCGCTTTGCTCACCTACAGATATCATTTGCACAACCATGGAAGAAACCCATCTGCTTTGTGAGAGAGAACTAGCTAAGCTTCTGCCTGCCCGAATCTCCTGCTTAGCCTTATCAAGGATCTCGGCAATCAAAACATTATTAACAATGTTTCGCGCTATTTGCAGAGAAGATAAAAGAGGTACACCACTTTTAAGAAGACTGCCGAGTGTCCTTCCAAATCGAGCAAGGGCAATTTGCTGGTTTATAGGACCAAGAACAGGAATACGAAGTTTGAGTTTATCCCATATGTAATGGACGCCTGGTCTTTTTTTACTATATTTTATTAGTATAACACCACTCAACATAGCCAATACAATAACCCACCAGAAAGAGAAGAAAAAATTACTTACATTTATGAGCACCATGGTAGGTAGAGGAAGTGTATGATGCATCTCAGTGAATATCTTTGTAATATTGGGCACGATAAAGGTTATAAGGAAAAAGAGGACAAAGACCCCTATGAAAGACATAAAGACTGGATAGGCAAGGGCCGCTTTAAATCGCCCTCTCAAGGCTTGTTGATTCTCACCAAATTCTGCCAGGTGAGCCAAAACTACATCAAGAGATCCTGAAGCTTCGCCAGAGCGAACCATATTAATGTAGAAATTAGAAAATATTTTTGGATGTTGCGATAGAGAGAAGGCCAAGCTATTGCCTTGGTTGACAGACTCTTTTATCTGGGCAATGATTTTTTTAAGAAGCGGGCTGGATTTCTGTGATACGAGAGAATCCAATGACGCTACAAGAGGAATCCCCGCACCTAATAATGTAGCAAGTTGGCGCGTTATAGCATACACCTCTCCAGGCTTAACACGCTGGAAAAAAGCAAAGAGAGAAAGAGCATCTGATGGTCCGCCTTTGGGTCGGGAAAGTGTCTCTTTCACCTCAACCGGAAAGACTCCTGAGGCCCTGAGCTTCTGACGGGCTGCCACTGTGCTGTCTGCATCAAGGATTCCCTTAAGGGTCTTCCCAGAGCTATCGAGCCCTGCATATTCATAAACTGGCATAATGTAATGCTATAAATAGCCTATTTCAATGTAGAAAATCACCAGCATATATAATGATGAAGAACAAACTACCTTGTAGCAACCTACGAGGCATTAAAACCAAACAATGTAACGCAGAAAGCTAGTGTTGCAGTGAAATTCTCAACGAAACATACCTTTTATTTTTAAAATTATACCACAAATAGCCAAAAAACACCTATCTTTTATGTCAACCAACGGTCATAAAAGATATGCCTAAAGAAGATAAAAGAAACAATACAGATACCTTATTTACTCTTATTTCCTATAGTTATACACCCCTTGACCTGTCTTTCTACCCAATCTACCCGACTTAACTAATGTAATGAGAAGCGGGGCAGGTCGGTATTTTTCACCAAGTCCTTTCTGAAAGCTCTTCATGCACGCAAGGAGAATGTCAAGTCCAAAGGCATCAGCTGCAGCAAGTGGGCCTAAAGGGAAGCCAAGACCTTTCACACAGCTTCTATCAATCTCCTCTGCACTTGCAAGCGAGGCTTCCAGGGCAAAGAAGGCCTCGTTTACCAAGGGAAGATAAAGACGGTTGATAACAAAACCAGGAGAATCCACAACTGAGACTGTCTCTTTGCCACATTTGGCTAGGAAAGAAATAGTGGTATCATGGGTTTCATCAGATGTCTCCATGCCCCTGACTATCTCAACAAGGGGAGTGAGTGCTGCTGGGATCAGGAAATGAGTTCCTACACACTTCTCTGCTCTCCTTGTGACCGCACCCATCTCAGTAATGCTCAGAGTTGAGGTATTGCTTGCGAAAATAGTCTTCCTGGGGCAGGTGAAATCAGCTTTTCGAAAGATCTCTTTTTTTACCTCTATATCCTCGTAAACAGCCTCTATCATAAGATCCGCCCCTGACAGGGACTCATTGAAATCGCTGCTCATATGTATACGAGATAAAGTAGTTTCCATTTCCTCTTTACTCATCTTTCCTTTCTTGACTTGGCTATCAAAAAAGAGTCTTATGTTATGTAATCCCTTCTCTACCAGCTCAGGCGACACATCCACCATTGAGGTTTTAAAACCACCTCTGGCGCAAACAATACCTATCTGGCTCCCCATGGTACCTATTCCCACTACAGCAACCTTTTTTATTTCCATTCTAAAATCCTCCCCTTTCAACCAAACCCCACTTGATATCGCCTGGAAGGTAGAGCTCCGCCTGGCTCATACTGTCCATCCCTCCTGCAACGACAATATCTGCGTTACCAGTCTGTATTTTCATGACACCGAAGAATATGGCATCTAACCCTGAGCAA
>Ga0180437_10008447_pt1 | contig 13071 bp, 9 predicted proteins | sample SS_ome_4_FD_132410 | JGI IMG/M metagenome (GOLD analysis project Ga0180437, IMG submission 132410) | Hypersaline lake sediment archaeal communities from the Salton Sea, California, USA - SS_3_D_1 metaG | ecosystem: Environmental > Aquatic > Non-marine Saline and Alkaline > Hypersaline > Sediment...
CGTTTCGGCGATGATGACCCACGGATTCGAATGCAGGAATATGCCGCCGTTCTCCTTCGCTCCGGGTGGGTAGGTGGTGACACCCCCTTTCGTTGGGTCAAAGCCATCGTATCCCGGCGTGCTTAGCTTGATGCCCTTGCTGGTGTTAAGCCGCTGGTGCACAGATTCAAGGGCCATGTCTGCTCTCTCGGGAGGGGCAAAGCCCGAGATGATGGGCCACGATTGGCCGTTGGTGTAGATCTGCCCCTCGGCGTTCGTGCGGGAGCCGATGGGGCTTCCGTCGGCGTCAAAGTATCTCACATACCACTCGCCATCCCAGGCCTGTTCGTTCACCGTCTGCTTCATCGCTTCGTAGTAGGCAACGTATCGGGCCACTGTCTCCTCATCTCCAAGGTGCTGAGCCAGGGCGATCATTTCCAGCAGGGCTTTGCCGTATTGGTTGGCTACGAAGAGTGACTCTGCGCCTGCCCGCAGGTTGACAGTGTCGTTCCAGTCGGCGAATCCCAGCAGCGGCAGTCCGTGGGCACCTACGTGGTCGTGCGTGAACTCGATGGCCCTGCGCAGGTGGTCGATATGCGGGTGTAGCCCAGGCCGACATGGCACTTGTATAGATCGTATTGGTCCAACGTGGGAACAAAGTACGGAGAGAAGACCCTGTATCCACCCACCTGCCTGAAGCGGAGATATAACGTCTCCCCCTTGGATTCCGAACTGGGTAACTGGGGGATGTACTTTGGGATTCGTCATGATGTATTCCCGACTCTCGTCATCAAAGTATCCGTATCTCATGGTTATGTTCCCCCCTCATTCCCCGTGGGCTATTACTAGATGCTCACCTGGGGCCGATACTCTCCCCATACCTGTCGCAGGGCACCGCATATCTCTCCTAAGGTGCAATCGGCTTCCACAGCGGCGATAAAGAGACCCATCAGCGGCTCGTCGGGCCTGCGGGCAGCCTGCTCGATGCGGGCCAGGGCGGCCGAGGACCGCTCACCATCCCGTCGCGCTCGCAACTCGGCCAGCCGCACTCGCTGCTGTTCCTCGACCACGGGATCCACCACCAGCCGCTCCATCGCCGCCTGTTCCTCCTCAGTGCAGTAGTCGTTCACACCCACCACAATTCTGTCCTCTGTCTCTATCTCCTTTTGGTAGCGGTAGGCGGCATCGGCGATCTCCTGCTGGATATACCCTTGCTCGATAGCTGCCATTGCCCCTCCCATCCCGTCGATCTGCTCGATGTACTCGTGCGCTCGCCGTTCGACCTCGTCTGTGAGATATTCGATCACATGTGAGCCAGCCAAGGGGTCCACCGTGTTGGCCACGCCTGACTCGTGCGCGATGATCTGCTGGGTGCGCAGGGCAATACGGACCGACTGCTCGGTGGGCAGCCAGAGCGCCTCGTCGCGCGAGTTGGTGTGCAGCGACTGGGTGCCGCCCAGCACCGCTGCTAGCGCCTGGAGTGTCACCCGGACCACATTGTTCTCCGGTTGCTGGGCGGTGAGGGTGCAGCCGGCGGTCTGGGTATGGAAGCGAAGCATCCAACTGCGAGGGTTCTTCGCGTTGAAGCGCTCCCGCATCACCCGTGCCCAGAGGCGGCGGGCGGCACGGAACTTGGCGATCTCCTCCAGGAAGTCGTTGTGAGAATTAAAGAAGAACGAGAGGCGTGGGGCAAAGATGTCCACATCAAGCCCGACGTCGATGGCCGCCTGAACGTAGGCGATGCCGTTGGCGAGGGTGAAGGCGACCTCCTGAACGGCGGTAGAGCCCGCCTCCCGGATGTGATAGCCGCTGATGCTGATGGTGTTCCACTTGGGAACCTCGGCCGTGCAGTAGCGGAACAGGTCGGTCACCAGCCGCATGGAGGGGCGGGGTGGAAAGATGTAAGTGCCGCGGGCGATGTATTCCTTTAGGATGTCGTTTTGAACCGTGCCGCGCAGTCGGCGTGGGTCCGCACCCTGCTCCTTGCCCACGGCGATGTACATCGCCAGGAGCACCGCTGCCGGGGCATTGATGGTCATCGAGGTGCTGACCCGCTCCAGGGGAATACCGTCGAAGAGGGTCCGCATATCGTCCAGGCTGCTGATGGAGACGCCGACTTTGCCCACCTCTCCTTCGGCCAGCGAAGCGTCGGCATCGTAACCGATCTGAGTCGGCAGGTCAAAGGCGACCGAGAGACCGGTTTGTCCTTGTTCCAGCAGGTACTTGTAGCGCGCGTTCGACTTCTCGGCGGTCGCATATCCGGCGTACTGGCGCATCGTCCAGAAGCGTCCCCGGTACATTGTCGGGTGCACACCACGGGTGAAGGGGTATTCGCCAGGGAAGCCGAGATCTCCCATATAGTCGGTGTCCACGTCGGCGGGGGTGTAGATTCGGTCGAGAGGTATACCGGAGAGGGTCTCGAAGCGCTCCCGCTGTTCGGGGAAGCGGTCGGTGACTTTCCTGACGGTTTTCTCCTCCCACTCCTGTTTGGCGCGTCTCAGGTCGTTCACCATGTCCTCCTCAGTCTGTGGTATCAAATGTGAGGTCTGTTGCGGGCAGCCACGAACATGTCCTTGTGTCCATCGACGACGACCCGCTCAGCGATGAGTGCTCTCGTCCTTGTGTGCTTTGTGCTCGTGCCCTTTACAGGCTTGCATTTCGCAGTATCCTGCCCACCCATTCCCGCGCCGGGTGCGCTACTCGCTCTAGCTCCGCGATCGCCGCATCCCGATCGTAAGTCACACGACGTATGGTTACACCACAATCGCCATTCTCAAGATCGAGCAGGGCGTAGGCGGGATCAGGGTTGCCGTCTAACGGCAGGCCTGCACTGCCGTTGTTGACAATGCGCATACCGTCCACCGTGCGATCCACGGGCCGGTGAGTGTGGCCGTAGAGCACCAGGCGAGCGCCCAAGCTGGAGAAGTAGGTCCGCATCCGATCGTCGGGAGTATCGGGGAGCAGGGAGGTCTCGTCATTCTCGGCGTTGGCGTGTACGGCCACGATCTTGCCATAGCCAGCGATGTCCATTTCCAGCCGCGTCGGAAGATCGCGCAGGAACTCGTAGTCGGCATAGGAGAGCCGTTCCACCGTCCAGCGGAAGTTGGCATCGCGCTCCATGAGCTTGGCAGGCATCGCAACCCAATCCTCCGGTGAGTGGACCGCAGCAGCAGGCCGCCGGCCGGTGACCAGGTAGCGGTCCGTGTTGCCCTGCAAGAGAGCGACGTTGGGTATTCCTCGCAGCCGGGCCAGCGTCTCGGCTGGCCAGGGACAGAAGGCCGCCAGGTCGCCCAGAACCCAAGTCGCATCAGGCGTGCCCTGAGCTGCTATGTCGGCCAGGATGGTTTCCAGTGCCATTAGATTGCCGTGAACGTCGGATAGAACGGCGAGTCTAGTCATCGTTCGAACTCCTTTCGTATGCTGGGCCAATTCAGCAGCCCCCAGACGAGAGCCAGTAACAGCAGAGTGAGTAATAGATCCCGCGACCGAACCTGGAAGGCGTACTCATTGGCGTCGAACAGGAGATGGTTGGCCCAGACGTGGACCTCGTATAGGGTCACCGCTACCAGGGTCCCCCACCGGCCCCAGGCGCGGAAACCCACCAGCCCCACCGTACAGGCAGCAAAGATCAGGCCCCAGAAACCTCCCATCACCGCCAGATAAGTCCAGGAAACTGTCATCGGCAGGGCAGGCAGAAGGGCGGCGTAGCGGAGGGCCATCGCTGCCCTTCCCAGATTCGCCAGTCCCAGCGTCAGCGTCAACAAACCCAAGGCAATTACCCATTTCTGAGGGTAGGAAAGTCGCCTATAATCCCTTTGCATCTGCCTCTTCTGGTGGGCTGGGAGTTGGACCATTGGTGGATTGAGCTACATTCGCACTTGCCAGGGTGCTGGTCTGTCAATTCCTCGATCTTCCAGCCTATGGCGTGAGCACGATCTTTCCGAACTGCTCCCCTTGCTCCATCGCCTTAAAGGCCGCTGTGCCCTCGGAGAGAGGCATCACCCGATCTACTACCGCCTTCAGCTTACCTGCCCAGATCAGGGTCATCACGTCCCGAAAGTCCTGGTGAGTGCCCATCGTGGAGCCAATGATACTGATCTGCTTGCCGAAGATGAAGCGAATGTCGATCTTGGTTCGCGGCCCAGAGGTGTTACCCACGATGACGATGCGTCCGCCCCGCGCCACGGCTCTCATGCTTTGGGTCAGCGTAGCTTGCCCAACATTGTCAACGACCACGTCCACCCCGCGTCGGTCGGTCATTTTGTACAGGGTCCTGCTCCAACCAGGATCCTCCCGGTAGTTTAGCACTACGTCGGCTCCCAATTCGTGAGCCCTCTCCATTTTCCTCTCGGTGCTGGTGAGAGCGTAAACAGTGGCACCGGCCAGCTTGGCGATCTGGATCGCCATCGAGTTGACCCCGCCGCCAGCCCCGATGACGAGCACCGACTCTCCCGCCCGCAGCCTGGCGCGATGGATGAGCATGCGCCAGGCAGTGAGGCTGACCAATAGCGGCGCGGCCGCCTGAGAAAAGTCCCAACCGTCGGGGATGGTCATCAGGTTGTCCGCTGGCACCGTCACATAATCTGCCTGTCCACCCCGAATGTGCTCCCCCAAGATCATGTATCCAGGGCTGAGGGAGTGCTCCCCGCGATGGGTGAATTCGTCCTCTCCGGTGCTGATGCCGGGGTCCACTACGACGCGCTGCCCCACCTCCCAACCGGTGACCCCCTCGCCCAGTCCGGCTACCTCCCCGGCCACGTCCGCTCCGGCCCAGTGGGGCATGTCCAACTTCAGGCCGGGCCAGCCGCGCCGAACCCAGATGTCCAGGTGGTTGAGGGCGCAGGCCCGCACGCGCACCAACACCTCGCCCGGCCCAGGTTCGGGGTCGGGTACATCCGTGTACTGCAATACGTCCAGGTCGCCGTGTTCATAGAAGCATAGGGATTTCATATTCCATCATATTCCATCATCGGCCCTACCGCAAACCTGTCTCTATCCGCGCGATCACCATGCGCTGGATCTCGCTGGTCCCTTCATAGATCTCGGTGACCTTGGCGTCGCGGAAATAACGCTCGATGGGCAGCTCTTTGCTGTAGCCCATCCCGGCGTGAATCTGGATTGCCTCGGTTGTGACCCACATTGCCGTCTCCGAGGCGAACGTTTTGGCCATGCACGACTCCAGGGTATAGCGATGGCCGGTCTTTTTCGAATTCTCCTTGGCCAACGCTGCCTGGTAGATCAGCAGCCGGCTGGCCTCGATGCGCATCTTCATGTCGGCTATTTTCTGCTGGATCATCTGGAACTGGCCGATCTTTTGGCCAAATGCCTCCCGCTCGCATGCGTATGCCACCGATGCCTCGTAGGCTGCCTCGGCGATACCCAGTGCCTGAGCGGCAATGCCGATTCGGCCCGCGTCCAGCACAGCCATCGAGATCTTGAACCCATCTCCTTCCTGGCCCAGCCGTCTCTCTACCGGGCATTCATAGTCTTCGAAGTGGATCTCGCAGGTGGCGGAGGCCCGGATACCCAGTTTGGGCTCGGTCTTGCCACGGGAGAATCCTGGCTCTTCAGTATCGATGATGAAGGCGCTGACGCCCCGGTGGCGGGGCTCAGCGTTGGGGTCGGACTGGGCGAAGAGGACAATGTACTTGGCCGCCGGGCCGCTGCTGATCCACGATTTGGTGCCATTGATGACATAGTGAGAACCATCTGGGGAGAGGGATGCTGTCACACGTATGTTACCAGCATCGGAGCCGGACTGCGGCTCGGTGAGGGCGAACGCCCCGATAGCCTGACCGCTGGCGACCGGCTGGAGGTATTTCTGCTTCTGCTCCTCGGTGCCGAACCGGAGAAAGCCATAGCAGTAGAGGGAGTTGTTGACGGACATAACAACGCCGTGGGATGCATCGACTTTGGAGATTTCCGTCAGCGCGAGCACGTAGGCGAGCGTGTCCATCCCCACGCCACCGTACTCCTCTGGCACCTCGATACCCATAAAACCCTGTCCGCCCATCTTGGCGATCGTCTCGTATGGAAACGCGCCCGTCTCGTCATGTTCGGCTGCGACTGGCGCGATCTCCTGCTGGGCAAATTCCCGTGCCATGTCGCGGATCATACGGTGCTCGTCGGAAAGTTGCAGGTACATTCGACTACCTCCTTAGTGATGATTGTTTTGTACAAAATATCCCAAATCCAATTTGGGATAAACTTGGGATAAGGGGCGTCAGTGTGACTCCCAGCGGATAACCCAAATCGGATTTGGGATAAATTTGGGATAAAAAACACGGATTTGATTGTTGCTCTCGTGACATGCGTCACTTCAATATGTAATAGGTTCCCTTCTTGGCGCCGATCTTGAGCAAAATGCTCCGCTCCACCAGGTCCACCAGGTCCAACCGTATGGTCTCGGCACTGACATCGGGGCAGAGTTCCCGGTACTCCCGATTGGTGATGCGACCATGTTCCTGGACATAGGCCAGCGCCTTGGCCTGCCGATCGTTCATCGTGCGCGTCCAGGCAGGCAAGGGGGCACGCTCGCGGACGTTGTAGAGCGTGACAGTGAACGAATAAGGGCTATCTTTGAACTTGGGCGGGGGATGCCCGGCTCGCACCATGTCTTCGATCATCAGATCAACGCCCAATCCCAGTTCTTCGATGTAGCCCCACTGGTACAGACAGGAGACGATGCGCGGATTGCGCGAAAAGTGTTCCTCGACGATGTTGTCCACGGTGATAAAGCCGGGTAGGCCACCCGGGCTGATGATCTCCATACGGTCGGTAAACATGCGCACCTCGATGCGTCGCCCTCCCAGACGGTAGTCCCGGTGCGCCACGGCGTTGACCAATGCCTCACGCACGGCTGCAACCGGGTACTCGGTTCGCTCCTCCCGCTCCAGCCCGGTGACGACTGCGCCGATGCGCATCTCCTCTCCCACAACCTCCCACGTGCGCTGGATGATGCGCGCCAGCGGCCCCCCAATCTCCTCGCGACGCCCATAGCCTGGTTGGCCCGTCTCGCTTCGGGGCAGGGTGCTGGCGAATTTGACGAACGTCAGCCCGCTCTGGGGCAGAAACGCCTGGGGATTGCGGGCAAACAGCAGGACGCCCGTAATGGTGGGATTGCCGTCCTCGTCTAAGGCTCCAACTTGAAGCAGAAGGTCATCCACGGAGCGTGTCCACTCCCGGTGCTGGCGCTCCTCCCACTTTGCGACGTATTCGGCGATCACCTCGCCGTCAAAGTCCTCCCGCTGCGCTCCAGGCGCAGGTTCCGCTTCGAAATCTCCGGTGGATTTTGTGGCGGCTAGTTGGCGGATCTGGTCACCGCTGAGGGGCCGGTTCTCCGCACGGGTGCGGACCAACACGCGTCCGTCGGACAGACTGTGGAGCTCAGGGCTGCGGGCTACGACGATGGAATAGACCAGACCACCTTCCGCTGCCGCTTGGTGCCAGCGGGCCTCCACAACTGGCCGGCACTCCTGTACAGCAGCCCGCAACGCCGCCTCAACCTCGTCAGCATAGACGCGGCCCGTGGCGCGCCCCGTCTCGTCCACACCGATGAGGATGGTGCCACCGTCGGAGTTGGCAAAGGCCACCAGTGTCTCCGCCAGTATTTGATCGTCTGGCTCCGGCATAAAAGCCAGCGTTTGTCCAGGACGGCGTTCACGCCAATCTCTCCACATCTCGCTTATCCTTCCAATCTCATGGTATGAACCTGCAGCCACTCAGTTCGGGAACAGGCGGGCCACGCGATGGGCGTACAACGCGTACTCGGGGCCAAAGTGGGCGGCCAGTTCGCGATCCTCCAGAGGTGTGGGTCGCCCATCCTCCAAGCCCAGAACCGGTCCCCACGCACTCAGACGATGCGGCGTGTACACATCCTGTTGTTCTTCGCCAGCAAACAGGGCCATCCATGTCGATCTCATCAACCGCTATTCGCTGCGGCCGCTTGTACCTTCGGTCCTTTCGATGCTGGGAAGGCGATGCCGACTGGCTTGAGGCCATCGCGCGCATCGGGCAGGTAGGCGCCGCGCATCTCGCTCTCGATATCTATCGCTCGTATGGTGCCAGTCTTCAAGCCTGCCTCCAGACGTGCGCCCGTGGAGGTATTATACCGCAAAGAGTCCAAGAGCGCGAAGCAGAGCGTGAAATGTCAAGTGCTTGAAGGGCACTGGTTCCGTTCTACGCTTTGCGTCTCACTTGACGTATCGGTACACAGCCACCCGCGTGAAGTATTCTGCATCTGTCCGCTGCGCGTTAGTATCCAACCACCTCTGCACCAGCCCACGGTCGTCCCACATTGTCGTCTCGGTGGCGACTAGCCAGACCGAGCCGTACGTCGCCGTCATCTCCTGCGCAAGGTAGGCGGCATTCTGCTCGCTGACCAGGTAGGAACCGTCCGGTGCCCGATGATTGGTGTAGAGTCCCTCGGTCCAAGGGTACTCTTGGATGGGGAAATAGTAATCGAAGGTATACCGGCCATGGGGGATCTGGAATACGATCAGTTCGCCAGACGTGTAGTGATCGGCTACGTAGGCGGCAGCAGCGCGAAAGTCGGACTTGATTGGCTCAATGGCTTGTTGCCACAGGTTAACACCGCTGAAGACGAGGAGGGCGCCCACCAGGAACACGACAGTCCAACGGCCCCAGTCTCCGAGGCGCGCGACAGACGCTAAACCCAAGGCAATCAGCATATAGAAGGCCGGTGCTGTCCAGATAAAATAGCGATCGGTGAAAAGTGGTTGCCGCAGCGAGATGAGCCACACGCTCAACAGTGGGATCACCAGCCAACATACCAACGCGAAACGGGTCATCTCCTCGTCCAGGCCTTCTCTCCTGGGGTGGGGGGAAGATAAGGGGAGGAAGATTGGACTTGTCAGTCCCCATACAGCCAACGTCCCCGCCAACACCGCGCCCCAGGGCCAGCCTCGACCGAGGATGCCCATACTCCAACCGTTGAGCAAGATCTCGGCCATTTCGCCCAGTCCATATGGGTGAAAGCCAGTCTCACGAGCCTGGAGCACCTGCGGCGCCTGCCAGATAGCCAATGGCAGGTAAGGCAGGGTGAGAAAGGCCAGGCTAACAAGGGCACCCGCCAACTGCCTGCGTGCGCGGGGCCACCAGGCGAAATAGATCAGGATTTGGACGGGTATCAGCAAGGCTGCCAGAATGTGGGAATAGAAGGCCAAGCTCGTGGCGACGACTTGTACCGCCCACCAGTGCCAGCCTGTTCCTTCGACGGCACGGCGCAATGCATAGATCGCGACCAGGGCCAGCGCCGACACCAAGGCGTACATCTTCACCTCGTGGCTATACCAGGTCAGATAGGGGGACGTGGATACAAGCCACGCAGCGAGGAGACTGACCAAGCGGTCAAACAGGCGACGCCCCATCGCGTAGCTCAGGGGCACACACAGAACACCGAAGACGAGGGAAAAGAACCGCATCGCGTACTCGCTCGTGCCGGTGACCACGATCCAGCCGCGCAGCAGGAAGAAGTAGAGTGGACCGTTCTGCCGAATCATCCCCCCGAGCGTCCTTGCCAGACGGCGCGGCACACCCTCCTCGGGAGATTCGGCCGGGGTTGCCAGCACGGGGGGGCAGGCGCAAGGCGTGTTCAGGCTGCCCGCTGTCTCTGGCGCCAGTGTTTGGACGACGAGGTGGGGAAATTCGTAGGCGTAGCACAGGGCATCCACCTCATCCCGCCAGAGGGATTGGGCGTTGATGGACACGGCTCGTACGGCAAAAGCGACCAATATCGAAAGGCAAACGGCAACGTGAGAGGAGCGCAGGGTGCTCATCAGGCGGCGTGACGATACCCCCGGAGGATGACGAAGGCAATAACTAGAGCCAGCAGAATACCCAGCATGATCCAAATCAGAACAGCACCACTGGTTGTCCAGGAGGATGGGGGGGACGACGTGGCGTTTCCGGGGGTTGGGGTCGCCAGCGGCGATCCCTCCGACGCTGCCGGGGTGGAAAGAGGAGAGCGCTCGCCGCCGGACCGCCCGTCGCACAGCCACAATGCAGCAGCAGCGGTAAACACCACTGCTAATGCCAGCAAGAGCCACAGGCGGGGATGACGGTGCCACTGCATAGTGGTATTATAGCGCAACTCCCTCTGCCGCGCCAATCTGCAGGCGGATTTGTACTCTTTCAGCCTTGAGCCTGATGTCGAATCGGTTCTGCGCAACCAGTACCAGGCAGACTGCGGGCCGGTTGGGTCATCCCCTCCCTCCTGCCGCTCCACAGTGAACTACAATGCTCTTGCCGTGAAGACAGGGGCTCTCCATATTGTGCGCCCTGGTCGTTCAGAGCAGGCTACGCTCGTTTGACTTCATCCCTTCGCCGCTATATAATCCCTGCTACCGCGTGGTCTTTGTCAAGTACTTGTTCAGAAGCAGCCTTGCGCTTTCGTGGTGATTTTGCGCCCGGATCGGCGTGCGAAAACGCCAAGCCATCGATGAACGGGCGCCAAAGAGGGAGGATAACTATGCATAAACCGTGGCTGGTCTTGTTGGTCCTGTTGGTGATCGTGCTCGTGGTGGGGCTGATTGGCGTCGGCTCCGTCCTCTTCACCGTGCGCCGTCCCTGGCCCAAGATCAAGGGAAGGTCACGAGTGCACGGCCTCCAAGCGGAAACCACCATCATCCGCGACAGTTGGGGGATCCCCCACATCTACGCCTCTAATTCCCATGATCTTTTCTTTACCCAAGGATACGTCCACGCCCAGGATCGCTTCTGGCAGATGGAGTTCTGGCGGCGGATCGGATCCGGGCGATTGTCCGAGATTCTGGGTGAATCTGCCCTGGAACAAGATCGTTTTCTCCGTACCTTGGCGTGGCAGCGTGTCGCTGTTCAGGAGCTGGAAATGCTGGGTGAGGAGGAGCGAGCGGTGCTGGAGGCCTACGCCGAGGGGGTCAATGCCTATATCTCCACCCACCGTGGTCGTCTCGGGCTAGAGTTCACCCTGTTGGGGCTGACCGGCGTCAGGTTCGATCCTGAGCCCTGGACGCCTCTCAACACCATTACTTGGGCCAAGGTCATGGCCTGGGATCTGGGAGGGAACAGGAGCGATGAGCTCCTGCGCGCCCAAATTACCGCCCGGCTTGGCACATCCGCTCTCAGCGAACTCGTGCCGCCCTATCCGGACGACTACCCGGTCATCGTCCCACATCCGCTGACGGGGGCGACGCTGAGGGCGGTGTCTGAGGCTGCCTTCGATACCCATTTCCTGGGGGAAGGAGACGATGTGGGGAGCAACAGTTGGGTCGTCTCCGGGGAGCGTACCGAGACAGGCATGCCTCTCCTGGCCAACGACCCCCATCTGGGCATCCAGATGCCCTCCATCTGGTACGAGATTGGCCTCCATTGCGAGCCGGTAGGACCAGACTGTCCTTACAACGTCGTGGGCTCTTCGTTCGCCAGCACTCCTGGCGTCGTCATTGGCCATAACGACCACATCGCTTGGGGAGTCACCAACCTGGGACCGGACGTGCAAGACCTGTTCATCGAGCGCGTCAACCCGGAGAACCCCAACCAGTACGAGTACAAGGGGGAGTGGCTCGACATGGAGATCGTCCGCGAGGAGATTATCGTTGCTGGGCGGGAGGAGCCCGTGGTGATGGACGTCCGTATCACCCGTCACGGCCCCATTATTAACGACGTGGTCGGCGGTATGGAGGGGGAGTGGAGCTTTGGCTGGCAACCCCTGGCTTTCTCGTGGACCGCGCTCCAGCCCGGCACACTGATGCGCAGCCTTCTGCTCTTGGATCGGGCCAGCAACTGGGAAGAGTTTCGGGAGGCGCTTTCGTACTGGGATGTGCCTAGCCAGAACTTTGTCTATGCCGACGTAGAGGGGAACATCGGCTACCAAGCCCCCGGCCGCATCCCCATCCGCGCCTCCGGCGACGGCTCGATGCCGGTGCCGGGGTGGACTGGCGAGTACGAATGGGTAGACTATATCCCCTTCGACGAACTGCCCCGCGCCTTTAACCCGGAGGAGGGATATATCGTCACCGCCAACCAGGCTGTGGTGGGGCCGGACTTTCCCCATTTCCTCTCGATGGACTGGGCGCCCGGATACCGGGCGCGGCGGATCGTGGGGCTGATCGAAGCCGATTCCTCGCTCTCCCTGGAAGAGCTACAGGCTATGCAGGGAAACAGCAGTCCCGTCTGGGCGGAGGACGTCCTGCCTCACTTGCTGGTGCTTCCTGTGACAGACACAGGGCGCAGTTCCAGCGAGGAGCGCCGCCTGGCAGAGGCGTTGGAATTACTTCGCTTGTGGGACAGACGCGCGGATCGGGAGAGCGCCGGGGCGGCCCTCTTCGAGGCGTTCCGCCTGCACCTTATAGATCTGACCTTCGGCGACGAACTCGGCGAACAACTCCTGAACCAGGCCCGGGGCAGCTTGAACGTCGCGCTGATCGACTTTCTGGAGGACGACGCTTCGCACTGGTTCGACGACGTGACCACGCCGGAGGTGGAGGCGCGGGACGAGATCCTGTTGCTGGCGTTGGAGGAGGCGGTGGAGGAACTGACCGAGACACTGGGACGAAACATAGAGAAGTGGCGCTGGGGTGAGCTGCACACTGCGGTCTTTGATAACCAAAGCCTGGGACAGTCTGGCATTCGTCTGATTGAGAGGATCTTTAACCGGGGCCCGTTCCCGGTGGATGGCACCATCGCCACGGTCAATAACACTGGGTATAGCATAAACGATCCCTATGGCGTGGATACCGTCCCCTCCTATCGCCAAATCGTGGACCTGGACGATCTCGCCAACTCGGTCTCGATGCACACCACAGGCCAGTCTGGCCATCCTTATCATTCCCACTACGATGACATGATTGATCCGTGGCGGAACATCGAGTATCACCCCATGCTGTGGGAGGAGGCGGACGTTGAGGCGGACGCCGAGGGAGTATTGGTGCTGAGGCCATAGCTGGTACAGCTTGGCGGGAGCCCTTCCCTGGTTGTGCGCTCGCCAGGCAGCCTTGAGCGGTTCTACTGTGGAAAAATCGGCGTTCAAGACGGGGATCTGATGGTCCCCTTCGAGCAGATAGCTGCCGAAGGATTCAGGCCCACGTGTACTAG
>Ga0180437_10008448_pt1 | contig 13070 bp, 12 predicted proteins | sample SS_ome_4_FD_132410 | JGI IMG/M metagenome (GOLD analysis project Ga0180437, IMG submission 132410) | Hypersaline lake sediment archaeal communities from the Salton Sea, California, USA - SS_3_D_1 metaG | ecosystem: Environmental > Aquatic > Non-marine Saline and Alkaline > Hypersaline >...
GACCGAGTACGTCGAGGGGATGCAGTTCGACCGGGGCTACATCTCCCCCTACTTCATCACCAATCCCGAGGCGATGGAAGCGGTCATCGAGGAGCCCTACATCCTGATCCACGACAAGAAGATCTCGGCCGCGCAGGACCTGGTGCCCATTCTGGAGAAGCTGGTGCAGCGGGGGGCGCGCAACCTGGTCGTCATCGCCGAGGACATCGACGGCGAGGCGCTGGCGACGCTGGTGCTGAACAAGCTGCGCGGTATGCTGAACTGCCTGGCGGTGAAGGCGCCTGGGTTCGGCGACCGGCGCAAGGCCATGTTGCACGACATCTCTGTCCTCACGGGCGGTCACGTGATCACCGAGGAGGAAGGCCGCAAACTGGATAGCACCACCATCGACGACCTGGGCCGGGCCGACAAGATCGTCGCCACCAAGGACGACACGACCGTCGTCGGCGGTCACGGCGAGGACAGGGAGATTCAGGGCCGGATGGAGCAGATCAAGGTCGAGATCGACAAGTCTACCTCCGACTACGACCGGGAGAAGCTGCAGGAGCGGCTGGCGAAGCTGGCCGGTGGTGTGGCCATCATCCGCGTCGGTGCGGCGACTGAGACGGAGCTGAAGGAGAAGAAGCACCGCGTCGAGGACGCGCTCTCGGCCACCCGCGCGGCGGTCGAGGAGGGGATCGTGCCCGGCGGCGGTGTCGCGCTGATCAACGCCATTTCTGCGCTCGACAAGGTCAAGATGACCTATCCCGACGAACAGACGGGCGTCAACATCCTGCGCACGGCGCTGGAGATGCCCATACGCAAGATCGCCGTGAACGCGGGCGAGGATGGCGCCGTGATCCTGGACACCGTGCGGCGGGTTCAGAAGGAGAAGAAGAACGACAAGATCGGTTACGACGTCCTTCAGGGCGACTTTATGGACATGGTGGAAGCGGGCATCATCGACCCGGCCAAGGTGACCAAGGGGGCGCTCTCCAACGCGGCCTCTATCGCGGCGATGGTGCTCTCGACCGAGGCATTGATCACCGACATCCCCGAGGAAGAGCCTCCTGCGCCGGCAGGTCCTCCTGGAGGAGGAATGTACTAGGCCGACGCAACCAGTCAGCAGGTCATGCCCATACACCTGTAGACGACTTGCAGTAAGACAAGCACAAGGCCCCTCGCCAGAGCGAGGGGCCTTTTGTCTTTGTGACACCCGAATGTCTCACTGGACAAACTGGCTGCTTGATGGCATAATCAGTCCTGGTGACAAAGACCTCCTACGCTTCATCTGTGCGTTAGCTGGTTGGTTGCCAACTGGAGGCAAAAGGTGAAAGCCCCGGAGATACAGGACTATCGATTTGGCCAGATGATAGTGGACGGAGAGCAGTATACGCGGGACCTGATCCTGTTGCCGGATCGGGTGATGGCGAACTGGTGGCGGAAGGATGGTCACCGACTGGACATAGAGGATCTGCGAGTGGCTATAGATGCTGCTCCAGAGGCGCTGGTGGTAGGCACTGGCGCCTATGGCCTGATGAAGGTACCCAAAGAAACCCGCCGAGCTGTGAAAGCGGCGGGCATCGAACTCCAGGCCGCCAGCACAGGTGAAGCCTGGCGGTTGTACAACGAACTGCAAGAACGGCAAACCACGGCAGGGGCGTTCCACCTGACTTGCTGAGTCGAATAAGGGCGGGAATAGGAATATGAGAACTCGATGGATTCGCTTTGCCCTGGTCGCCATGCTCCTGGCATCGATCCTGGTCAAAGCCAACCTGGATCCACAGACGACGGTGATCGCTGCTGGTCCCGACAATCGTTTCGGCGTCATCGAGGCATATGCTGCCCCAGCTACCGCAACAGCCCTGGGCGCAGGTTGGACGCGCGTCACTTTTGAGTGGAACAGAATCCAGCCCAACGGCCCAGACGAGTGGAACGTCGTCCCCATCTCGGACGCAGCCCTCGCCAACGAAATCGCCCAAGGCCGCCAGGTGGTTGGGCTGCTGATCACCACGCCGGGCTGGGCCACCGATGTGGGAATCGGTCCCGGTGTTCCCCAGGGATTGTACCTGCCTGCTGATGATCCGAACAATCGGTGGGCCAACTTTGTGCGTACCATCGTCGCGCGCTACGCCGGTCGCATCGATCATTGGACCATCTGGAACGAGCCCGAGATTCCCCGAGGTTCACCGGACATGACATGGGGCGGTTCCATCGAGGACTTTATCCAACTGCTGCGCATCGCCTACACCGTCTCCAAGCAGACCAATCCCAATGCCGTCATTCATCTGCCAGCCATAACTCACTGGCACGACGAGCACTGGTTCGGCAAGTTCCTCGACGCGCTGGTTGCCGATCCCAACGCCGTTGCCAACAATCACTACTCTGACGTCGCTACGCTCCACCTCTACCACGAGCCCGAGAAGATCTATGACATCACAACCCACTATTACCGCCTACTGCACAACCGGGGCATATACAAGCCCTTCTGGATCGCAGAGACCAACGCTTATCTCTCCCGTATCTCGGAAGATGAGCAGGCATTCTTCATTGTTCAAGCCCTTAGCTTGGAAATCGCCGCCGGTGCGGAGCGCATCGCCGTTTACAAGATGGCGGATACGGACACGGACCAATCCGCCGACCCTGAGCCCTTTGGGCTAGTTCGAATGGACGGTAGTCGTCGCCCCGCCTTCACGGCGTACCAGGTCGCGACCAATTACCTTGCCGGTTTCCGAGGTGGCAGTTGGGACCGTCGCGACGAGATCTCGCTGGTGACGATAGACCGGGGCTCGCAGACAACAACCGTCGTCTGGGCGCGCGCTCCCGAACCCCAGACCGCCATCGTCGCGGCCCGAACGACCCGAGCGCTGCTCGTGGATACGTGGGGATCGAGCCACTATGTCTATCCTGACCACGGCTACTATTTCATCGACCTTCCTGGGGCGAACTGCGCCCAGGAGTGCGTGGGTGGCGCGCCATTTATGCTGGTTGAAGATGCTGCGCCGAACGCCAGCACGGCTCCCCTAGCCCCCTCGCCAACCCCGCCCGTGGCGGAGGGAGCCGAACTGGAGACCGAGCCCGATCCCGACGCGTTGCCGACGCCCACGCCTACCTTCACGCCGACGCCCACGCCGACGCCGACCAACACCCCCACGCCGACCCCCACGCCGACAGTCACACCAACCCCACCCGCAACTCCCACCCCAACTAATACCCCTACGCCGACCATCACGCCCAGCCCAACAGTCACCCCGACCCAGACACCCATCCCCGTGCCGACATCAGACATTCCACCCACCCGGCCAGGGCTTCTTATCGGCATACTGGCGCTTGCCCTGGGGGGCACCGCTGCCGCTGCAGACATAGGGAACCGGCGACCAGCAGCCCCACGGCGCGTCCGTGGGCGCCAGGCTCCCCTCCAACAAAAGCAACCCGTTGGTCAAATGAGCCGTGGACAAGCGCGCGAGAGAGAGCGATGGGCTTCACTCAAGCCTGCAGTGGGGCTCCTACTACTGATGATCCTGATGATGGTGGCGATCCTTGCCTCAAAGTATTCATTGGTGCTGGTGAAGTGATTCGCCTTCAGACTTGTCAACATACCGACAGGGCAGCGTCTCCATTTGCACCCAATCTACGAAACAAGGAGCATGTCCTATTATGACGAAAATCGCCCTCATCGGTGGCGGCAGCGTTCAGTGGACACCGAAGCTCGTGACCGACATCGCGCTTACCAAGACACTGGCAAGCACCCACTTGGTGCTTCACGACATCGATAGTGAAGGACTTGAGCTACTGACCCGTGCCTGCAGCCGCATCGTTCAGCAAGCGGATGGGAGCCTGCACATCACAGCCACAACTGATCGTGCCGAGGCCCTCAAGAGCGCTGACTTTGTGATCCTATGTGTCGGGATTGGGGGACTTTTGGCGATGCGTAACGACCTGGAGATCCCAGAGCGCTACGGCATCTATCAGCCGGTTGGCGATACAGTGGGGCCGGGTGGACTGGCGCGCGGACTGCGCCACATTCCCTTTGCGGTCCAAGTCGCCCGCGATATGGAGCGACTGTGTTCCGATGCCTGGCTCCTTAACCTGACCAACCCGATGACGACGATCTGCCGCGGCATCACTCGGGCAACGGGTATTCGCATCATCGGGCTGTGTCACGAGTTCACCAGCGTGCGCAATCACCTCGCCAGCCTGCTCGAGGTGCCGGTGGAGACAATGGTGCTCGAGGTTGCGGGCATCAATCATCTGCCGGTGATCCTTCGGCTCAACATCGACGGCCGCGATGGTGAGCTTATGTTGCGTGACTGGATGGCTGAGCATGGCACGTTCGCGCTCACGGAAAATGTCGAGCTCAACACGGTCTTTGACGTCTTTATCGACCGGCTGGCAGTCAAGCTGACGCTGTTTGAGCAACTCGGTGTACTATTCGGTGCAGGTGATCGGCACGTGGCCGAGTTCTTCCCGGGCTTTCTTACCGAGGCGAGCGAGTGGGGACGCCGGTACGGCATCCTACTGACATCGGTTGATCACCGCGAGGAGATGGCACGCTTGCGCCGTGCCCAGGTGGAGTATCTCATCGCCGGAGGGGTAGAGAAATTGCAGCAATCTGACGAACAACTGGCACCGGTCATGGCCGCACTCGCTGGGGGGCCAAGGGGCCGTTTCGTCGTCAACGTACCCAACCACGGCCAGATCGATGATCTGCCACGAGATGCGGTCGTCGAGTGCATGGCAGAGGTGGACTCACTGGGGGTGCACCCCCTGGCCGTTGGCGCGCTCCCCCACGCGGCTTACGCTGCGGTCGCACCCCACATCGCTCGGCAGGAACTGATCGTCGAGGCCGCACTGACCGGTCAGCGCGCACCAGCACTGGCCGCCCTGGCAACCGACCCGCTCGTACGCGACCCCACCACGGTCGAGCCGATGCTCGATGAACTGCTGGCGGTAAATAGCGAGTTCATGGAAGAATGATGGTTTCGCGGGAACTGCTGTGGGGTGACCGTTCAGGAATGTACTCTGACGTATGCCCACGATTTGTCTCAATGCAGCATCATTTTGCTCATTTGAAAACCGGTTCATAGCTTTCGGGAAGGTCAGTCAATCCATCGTCATCACCTGCACCCGCGCGCCGGCCTGCACGTGGGTCCATTCCTCTGGGATGATGGCGAATCCGTTGGCCTTGACCATCGAACTCAAGATTCCCAATCCCTGTCCACCGGTAAGATAGGCACGGTATTCACCTTCAGATTCTTCGACGCGAACCCTCAGAAAGTGACGGCGGCCGTCCTTTTGCCTCACCTCATCCATCAACATGGCCTCGACGGTGGGCCGCTCCAAATCCATTCTGCCCAGCATCTTTAAGATAGCCGGGCGAACGAACATCTCGAAGGAGACCATCGCCGAGACCGGATTGCCGGGCAGGCCCAGCAGAGGCACAGCACTGCCGGCTTCTATTGCGCGTCGAGTCGCATCCTCAAGCGTGGGAGATGTCCTCTGGTCATCACGCATATACTCGACATTTTTCCAGTCTGACACCACGAACCCCCGAATCCCCATTCCTCTCTCAGCACATCCCACAACAGCCACCGGTTGGCTGAACAGGGAGTGCCGTCGATCGCGTGATAGCCCGCCATTCGATAGATCACAGGCAAAGGTTTTCGCCGTTCCACCTTCAAGCCGCGTTCGGCCAGTTGAAAGCCAGACAGGCTTCATACGCCGACTCCAGGAGGCCAGGCCCCAGAGCGCGATGCACCAATACCACCAGGGTCAGCAGCTGATCGCGCTCGCTCCAAATACATCCGCGCCAATTCAACGATATTGGCTTCATCATCCACGACCAGGATTGTCTCTCCTGCCATAATTCACTTCCGCCCGCCATTGTATCCAGATTGTCTCCAAAAGGCAAGATCTGCCGTAGGCTCCCGCGCACAATTGACATCTCCGTTGCCGTAGGCTATACTTATCCATGCCAGAAGACACAGGGCTGTCTCAGTTCTTCATTGCCACTGAGAGCGGCGTGATTGCCTCCCTGTGCAATCTGGGCCGATGAACACATACACCCAACAAGCATAGGAGGGAGAAGCATGTCTATTAAGCTGACCTGGTATGGACACGCCACTTTCGCCCTGGACATTGGTGATTCACATATCCTGGTAGATCCATTCATCACCGGCAACCCCTTCGCCCCCGTCACGGCCGATGCGGCTGAAGCAGACTACATCCTAGTCACCCACGGCCACGGCGATCACGTCGGCGACACAGTCGCGATCTCCCAACGCAGCGGTGCGCTGGTCATCTCCAACTTTGAGATCTGCAATTGGCTTCAAGCCCAAGGGGTGCCCAATATTCACCCTCAACACATCGGCGGGGGGTTTCACCATCTTTTCGGATACCTCAAGTTTACCATCGCCCATCATGGTTCCGCCCTGCCCGATGGCTCCTACGGCGGAAACCCCTGCGGCCTGTTGCTGACCGCCGAGGATAAGAAGATCTACTTGGCTGGCGACACTGGACTCTTTTACAGCATGCAACTCATCGGCGAGGAAGGAGTCGATCTGGCCGTCCTACCCATCGGGGACAATTTCACTATGGGGCCAGACGACGCACTGCGTGCAGTTAAGTTGATCGAGCCCCGCGTCGTCATCCCTATCCACTACAACACGTTCGACGTCATCAAGCAGGACCCACAGGCCTGGGCCGAGCGGGTACGGGCCGAAACAGCCACCAAACCGGTCGTGCTTGAACCTGGCGAGAGCTACGAATTATAGTTCATCACCACACACAACCGCCCAGAGAGGTAGGCAAGGCCATCGAGACGCGTGTCACCTTGCCTACCTCAAACGTGCTTATCATTCTAGGAACAGTTCACACAATGGATGCCGACACCATTTACCGATCGACATCCTAGCCGCCGGACAGAAGTTGGAACGGGAGATTCGTGAACTCATCGAACAGCAGGAAATAGATGACAAAGAACCTTAACCCAAGGAGCCACTCGATGAAACGGTTGCACTGGTACGATTACATCACGGTTAATATCTACTGGCTAGGACTGACAACTGTGTCACAGAGCAACGCACTTATCATCCCCCTGCTAGTGCAAAGATTCGTTGGCCCTGAGCAGCAGGGCACCGCGTTCGGAAGCTTACGCCTTTACACTTTGATGGTCGCCCTGCTAGTACAAGCCTTGATGGGCATGCTTTCGGACCACAGTACCATTCGATGGGGACGAAGACGACCATTTATCCTCGTGGGCACATTGCTGAATATGGCGTGTTTGATCATCATCGGTGCATCTCCCGGCTACTGGTTCTTGTTCGGGGCAGCAGTACTCTCGCAGATCGCCTCCAATATCGCGCATGCAGCAGAACAAGGACTGATTCCAGACTTGGTCCCGGAAAATCGACGTGGCCTGTTCTCGGGTGTGAAGTCAGTCATGGAGCTTGTGCCAGTGATCATCGTTGCTCTGACTATCGGCAAACTGATTGCAGAAGGCCTCATGTGGGCCGGTATCCTGGTGACAGTCGGAATCCTATTCTTAAGCATGGCCATCACTATGTTTGTGCGTGAAGAGCCACTGGGTACTCAACCAGGTCAGATTGACTGGAAACCGTTTGGCAGGCTTGTGGCAATGACACTGACTTTTCTAGTCGTCATTCTGGGAGTAGGGGGGATTGTCAACTGGATAGGCAAGCTGCTCGGCGGCGTGACTTCACTGCCGGTTCTCCTGGGCACAATGGGGATTATTGGCCTGTTGGCGATGGTTGCTTCCGTTGTCGTAGGCGTATGGCTCAGCGTACGCATCAGCATTGGCAGGGAGGAGGCACGCCGTTACCCCTCGTTTGCCTGGTGGGTGGTAAACCGGCTAGCCTTTCTTATTGGAACCGCCAACCTATCAGGGTTCGCAGTCTATTTTCTACAAGCTCGGTTGGGTCTTGGAGGCGAGGCGGCTGCTGGGCCTGCCTCCCAGTTGATGATGGTCGTTGGTATCCTGATTCTGCTGTGTGCGCTTCCAAGTGGATGGATTGCTGATCGCATTGGGCGCAGGCGACTGGTAGCATTCAGCGGGATTATGGCAGCATTGGGGACATGCGTACTCCTGATATCACCCAACATGACCACGATATACATAGGCGGATCTATCATTGGAGCCGCTACCGGGATGTTCTTTACGACAAACTGGGCACTGGGGACAGATCTGGTTCCTCGAGAAGAAGCCGGACGCTATCTTGGGATATCCAACCTAGCTGGCGCGGGCGCCGGTGCAGTGGGAGCTTATATAGGAGGCCCTATAGCTGACTACTTCACCGTGAACACACCTCAGTCACCCGGCGTTGGATATGTACTCATCTTTGGCATCTACGCAGGTCTTTTTCTCCTCTCAGCCATCGTCCTAACTCGAGTACAGGAGACTTGGACGGCGACTTCAAAATAGCAAGTCTTGTTCTATCACAGCTAATTTGGTTCTATCCATGTCTGTTCATAATAGTATAAATGTAGTCGTAGTAGTAGGGAAGTGGAAAGAGGGGAAAGATTGAGGCTGGGGGGAGTGTATCCCCAGATGTGCCGGAAAGCCACTCATGAATCCTGCGTATATGGGGATTGGGCCTTGATTGATAATCCACGCTTGATGTGGATAGATTTGGATAAGTGAACTAGCTAAGAGGTATCTGTCTACTTGATCAATTGTCTCAGTAGAGGTCTGCTGGGCCCAAGACACTGCCTGCAACAAGGTTATCCCCAACTCATGGATGTTATCCACAAAAAAACACAAGTTATCCACAGCCATGATGGCTGGGCCTGCATTGTAAGCCTTCGTCCCCCCAAGATGTGCTGTTCGCAGGGTTGCAGGGGCTAGAACTGGGGGTTGTGGATATTCCCTGGGGACTGTGGAGAGCGAGCGAAAATCACCTGCCGTTGCTATAGAGATGCTGACGCAGCGTGATAACCTCGCGGCGGATATCTGCGTCCTCTTCTATCAAGTCAGCGATACGCTCACAGCCATAGAGGACCGTTGTATGGTCGCGCCCTCCTAGAAGGGCGCCTATCTGGGGCAAAGATTCCCCAATCTCCTGGCGGATCAAGTACATCGCGATTTGTCGTGGGCGTGCCACAGCCCTGCTCCGCCCCCGTCCTCGGAGTGCAGTGACCTCAATGCCGAAATGGAGGGCCACCTCGTTGACGATCTGATCCGGAGTCAGTTTGCTGCGCTGGGGAAGTAGGTTACTCAGGGCAGTCTCGGCGATCTCAGGTTTCATAGGTTGATTGGTGAGCTTGGCCATGGCCAATACCTGGTTAAGCGCACCCTCGAGTTCGCGGATGTTGCTCTGGATCCGGCTAGCGATGAGATAGAGGATTTCATCAGGCACTGACACACCATAGGGAGCGGACTTGAACCGCAAGATGGCGATGCGTGTCTCCAAATCGGGGGCCTGGATGTCAGTTATCAATCCCCACTCGAAGCGGGAACACAATCGTTCCTCCAATGTGCTCATTGCCTTCGGTGGGCGGTCTGAAGAGACGACGATCTGCTTACCCGTGCCGTGTAGGGTATTGAATGTATGGAAGAATTCCTCTTGAGTGCTTTCCTTGCCGGCGATGAACTGGATGTCGTCCACGAGCAAGATATCGACAGTGCGATACTTCTCGCGAAAGGCATCGGTTGTATGGGAACGGATAGCCTCGATGAGGTCGTTGGTGAATTCCTCGGACGAGATGTAGAGCACATGCAATCCCTGGGCGTAGCAGACGTGGCCGATGGCATGAAGGAGATGTGTCTTGCCCAACCCAACCCCACCGTAGACGAAAAGCGGGTTGTAGGCGCCAGCAGGGTTTTCGGTGACGGCCATAGAGGCGGCGTGGGCCAGCCGGTTAGCCGGCCCCACCACAAAGTTGTCGAAAGTGTAACGTGGATTCAGGTTCGCCGGAGGGAAAGCTGGGGGAGGGGAGGCCAGGTCTGGCGTTGCAGGTGGTTCTTGGGAAAGTGAGCTAAGCAGCGAGACGTCGTCTTGCTGTCCGACGTTGTCAACCGACACGACAAACCTGACGTCAACCGTTCTCCCAACCAGGCGTGCGAGGGTGCGCCTGATCGTGGCAAGCAGTCGGTTTTCCAGCCAGTCCTTGGCATAGCCACTCTTGACCCCAATGACAAAGACATCGTCTTCGTGCTTCAGCAATCTGGAGCCACGCAGCCAGGTGTCGAAGGTGGCCTGAGTCATTTGTAGTTGGAGCTCGCCGAGAGCGGCAGGCCAGACTTGCTCGGGTTTCATGGTGGATGCAAATAGATGCGCTAATCGAGATTGTTTGACGACAAGAAGCTACACGGGGTAACGAGATCAATCTCGCAACCGGTGTGGGGTGCAGCTCTGGTCTTGCCGGCCCAGGTGGCCGATGGGGGAACCGCCCCATTCACCTATCGATCTACAGCCCGCTGAAGCGAGCACATTCTATCAAAAGGGCGCAACTTTGGCAACCATTCTGGCAGCGGTGAGCTTAAAAGCAGCAGCATTTTAAGATAAGTTATGGAGAGTTCATTTGCCATTGGTAGAGTCCTGTGTCTCACCCACAGTTCCGGCATGCGAGAGTGATGACCCCAAGATGTGGGGGGGAATGGTTCGAAGGAGGTGATTAGTTAATTGTGCACTGTGCTTGGTGGTCGCTCAGCATGAAGGTAAGAATTGGCAAAGCGTGCCAAATCTGCGCTAGCAACTCAGAACGCTAGACGCAGCGCCAAGCCGACCAAAAGACCCACCAGCCAGCCGCCGGCGATGTCTGAGGCGAAGTGAACTTGTAGGGCGATGCGAGCCAGCCCAACCAGCCCAGCCCAGAGTGGCAGCAGCGCAAAACCCCACAGGGGGGGGGAAATCGGGATCAGTAGGACGGCCAAACAAGCGGACCGGCATGCGTGTCCGGAGGGGAACGCATGCCGGTCAAACTGCGTGTAGAATCCCCATCCCTTTCCCGGTGGGCGCTGCCGACGGAAGGTCCATTTGAGGGCAGTGGTCACCGCGCCGGCGACGAGTGTCCCGATCAACACACGCCACCCGAATCCTCGCCAAGGGGCATTCCCCCAGATAAGTGCTGCCGTCGCGCCGAGTAACCAGAGTGGGCTGTCACCGCTGTGTGCAACGAGAAGAGCCAGCATGCGCAACAAGCGTGCCTCACGCGGGATGGCGAGGCATGTGGACAATTGTTGATCGAAAGTTATGAGTTGCTGTAGCGGAGGCATCTCCTACGAGGCGTTGGTGGCGCACGCTTCCAATTCAGCGCGGACGATATCCAATTGGAACGGTTTGTCCACGTCCATTCCCACCTCGGCATAGGGGAAAGGGATCGCTCGTCCACGTATATTGAGCACTTGGCTGATCCGTCGTTCGGCATCCGACAGAGATAGACGGCGGGTGAGAAGCCTCAGGAAAAGCCCCAGGCCAACCAACCGAGCCTGCTGCAATGGATGCTTGCGTGCCTCGGCCAGACTCTGCCACAGGTCTCGCTGTCCAATGGCGATAGTTGGGCGGATGAGTATGAGGTCACCACCAGCGAAATCTCCCTCGCGCAGATGGACATAGCTACGACGCGATTCGGGAAAGCGTCCCTCCATCACCGAGCGCTCGATGACGCTGTAGTATAGGTCATGATCGGTCTTGAAGCATTCTTCGATCAAGGCATCCACGATGGGGGCTGTGATAGTAGGTAGGTCAGAGGTACAAAGAAGTACTGCGTCCAGATCAGGATAGTGGCTCAGTGCATATTGGAGACCAGCTTCCGCATTGCCTATGATACCACCAGCATCAGGCACATGCTCGATGGGTACAGGGAATTGCGCGTCAGCGGTGGGATCAAGTGCGACGATGACAAAGTGTTTCACGTAGCGGGAAGCAGCCAGAGCGTCGACCACATGCGCAATCATCGGTTTACCGGCGATAGGGATTAGGGCCTTTGACTTGCCCTGGGTATACTCGGCCAACGGATCGTCCTCGCTGGGACTCCAACCGGCTGAGATGACGGCCACGACTTTCAGATCTCCGTTCATCTTGACTCCTATCTTCTGACTGCTATTCGTTCAAAGGCTGGATCGTGGGCTTCAGACCGAGTTTTACCAGCATGTCCTGGAGTTCATCGGTAGTGAGAGGACGGCCCTTTTCCGCCACAGCGACCAGGGCTGCTTCCATCATATTGGTGCCGAAGGAACGCCCCTCCAGGCGTGGCGTGGAGGTTACCAGGTAGCGCACCCCACGCTGACGAAAGGCCTCGACGTCGGCTGGAGTGGTCGTGTTGGTGGCGATGACCTTTCCGTCGAGGCGTTCGGGCATGTGGCGCTTGATGTAGAGGCAGTCACCGCTGATCACAGTGGCCCAGGCATACCAGTTGCCGAACTTGGGTACAATCTCTTCTTGCTTCTCGCCAGTGGGATAGAGGAACTCTAGCGGCAACCGACCGGCGATCGGGGCGATAATTCGAGCTATGAAGCGCAGTCTGCGCAGCGAGCGAATGGGGATGGGAATGCCCAAGGCAAATCCAAGGTCGCCGAAAATAATCTCATAGCCCGCCTCGTCGAAGGAAACAGCGCTGCCGTAGCGATCTACCCCAGCGGTGATGAGCACTCGCTTCGGCTGAACCTCATCTCCGATCTCCCGTTCGATGAACTGGGCGATGCCGCGCTCCAGGGTCAGTTTGAGGCCACCGCCGTCTACGACTGGCGTCTGCCTGACACCAGCAACCAGTTTCTGTGCATCGTAGAGAGGATAGTAACGACCGGCGACATTCAGACCCAGATCAATCCCTCCTACGCCAAGGGCATCCACTTTCCCATCTAGATCATTGTACAACTGGATGGCTTTCTCCACGTCACCGTCAGTACCGATGCGCTCGATGGTGATCTCTTCGCCGAGCAGTGTGATGGTGACCTTTTTATCTCGCGTAACACTCCCCAGGCTGACGCTGACGGCTCGCTTCATCGATTGGCCTCCTGGCTAGTTGGATATGGGCTCTTTGGGACTTTGCGTGGTCAGGGCGCTGGAGTCCCCAACTTGTTGGGGTATCCACGCGCAAAACCCGAACAAGTTCGGGCCTCCGACACGCTATCC
>Ga0180437_10008449_pt1 | contig 13066 bp, 14 predicted proteins | sample SS_ome_4_FD_132410 | JGI IMG/M metagenome (GOLD analysis project Ga0180437, IMG submission 132410) | Hypersaline lake sediment archaeal communities from the Salton Sea, California, USA - SS_3_D_1 metaG | ecosystem: Environmental > Aquatic > Non-marine Saline and Alkaline > Hypersaline >...
CATGTCACTTCCAACTGTGGTTAGCTGAGGCAATACTTTGAGCTTTTCTTCCATCGTCACCGCAGCTTGATAGAGATCTTTAGAGTTGATCCCCTGAAGGGTGTACTGATAAGAAGCTTTTGCCGCTTGGGCTCCCACTTGGAGGTTGACGAGGGGGATGGGACGGAGAAAAATCTGCACATCGATCACTTCCGCAAACTCTTTGTAGAGCTCCTTCACCACTTCACTCATGGTGGGCCGTTCATGGACGTCTGTAAGGCGGAGATAGAAAAGGGTCTGGTTGTCTTGCTGAACAGCGGAGAGGGTCACCATCTGATCGACGTAGGGGTTTTTGATGGCGATTTTCTCTATCTGCTGCGCGAGCTCGGCGGTTTTATAGGGAGATGTTCCGTCGGGGGATTGGATATAGCCTTGAACGAACCCTATGTCATCATCGGGAAGGAAGTCTTTGGGGAGGTAGACGAGGAGGAAGAGGGAGCTTCCAAGACTGAGTAGGGCGGTGAAAAGGACGGTTTTTCTATGGCGAAGGGCCCAGTCTAGGGTGGGTTTGTAGAGGTTAAGGAGTCCATCATTGAGCCAGACGGAGAACCTCTCCACCCGGTTGGGTTTTCGGTCTTGTTGGTAGGAGGCGATGAATTTGCTGCAGAGCATGGGCGTTAGAGTTAGCGAAACAACTCCAGAGATGAGGATGGCGGTGACGAAGGTGAGAGCAAACTCGTGGAGGATTCTGCCGACCATTCCATCCATGAAGATGAGGGGGATAAAGACCGAGCAGAGGCTGATGGTCATCGAGAGGATGGTGAAGCTGATCTGGCGGGAGCCGTTCAGAGCTGCTTGGTAGCGAGGGCTTCCCCCTTCCACATGGCGGACGATGTTTTCCAGGACGACGATCGCATCATCGACGAGGAACCCGATGGCGAGGGTGATGGCAAGGAGAGAAAAGATGTCGATGGTGAAGCCGAGCATGTCCATGACGACAACGGTTCCGAGGATCGAAATGGGGATGGCAAGGGCTGGGATAAGGGTATTCACTAGCTTGCCGAGATAGACGAAGATGACGAAGACGACGAGGACAAGGGCGATCAGAAGGGTCATCTCCACATCGTTGACCGATTCTTGGATATATTCGGACTGGTCGTACATTTTGTGGAGGTGGGCTGAGCTTGGAATCTCTTTCATCAGTTCGGGGAGGGCGTCTTGCACCTCTTTGATTACATCGAGAGTGTTCGCGCCCGGCTGCTTTTGGATGGCAAGTCCCACCATGGCTTGATTGGTTTCTTTATTGAGGTAGCGGGTATAGGTTTTGTCATTCCAGAGCCCGTCATATGTATGGGCGACATCTTCGACTCTTGTGATCAGTCCATTGTCGTTTTTGATGATGAGGCTCTTGTACCCTTCCGCATCGGTGATCTGCCCATCGCAGTCGATCGTGTATTCGGTTTTGGGGCCGAAGAAGGTCCCAGTAGGGAGGTAGACGTTCGCATTTTGGATCGCCTGCCCAAACTCATCGATCCCGATATCCCGGGCGGAAAGTTCCTGAGGATCCACCTGGATCCGGACTGCGAAGGGATAGCCATAAGCTTGTACTTCAGCGATACCGTCGAGGATGTTGAGTCTCTCTCCGATCACGGTATCGGCATAGGTATAGAGATCGGGAAGAGAAAGGGTGTCTGAGCCGAGGGCAAAAAAGAGGATCGGAGTGGAGGTGGGGTTTACCTTTTTGTAGGTAGGTGTGTAGGGGAGATCTTGAGGCATCTGAGCACTCGCGGCGTTGATCGCTGTCAGGACGTCTGTGGCGGCTTCATCAATGGAGCGATCAAGGCGGAAGACGAGAATGATCACGGCAGATCCGGTCTTGCTGCTCGATGAGATGGTCTGGATCCCGTTGATGGTGGTGAACTGTTGCTCAAGGGGGGTGACCACGTTGTTCGCAATCGTGATCGGGTCCGCTCCTGGGTAGGTGATGATCACTTCAATTGCCGGAAACTCCACGTCGGGCATGTCACTCACCGAGATGGATCTGTAGGAGAGGAGACCAAAGAAGGCGATGCTGAGCATCACCAAGGTGGTCATGACTGGGCGGCGGATGAAGAGACCAGAGAGGTTCATCAGGAGCTCTCCTTGGTCTCACGGATCTTCACTTTCGTCCCTGGGTTTAGGTTGATTTGTCCCTTTGTGACGATTTTCTCTCCGGGGCGGATCCCTTTCGTGACGAGGGTCTGGTCATCAAACCGCATCCCCGTTTCAACGATGCGAAGCTCTACTGTGTCGTCGCTTCTTACGACAAAGACGAATTTCCCTTTTTGGCCGAGAGAGATCGCTTCGGTGGGAAGAAGCAGGGCATCCTTTTCGACTTGGAGAAGGAGTCGAACATCGACATATTCTCCGGGCCAGAGTTCTTTTTCTTCATTGGGGAAGATCCCTCTTAGCCAAATGGTGCCGGTTGTCTTGTCGATCTGGTTGTCGATCAAGTCGAGCTTGCCGCAGTAGGTTTCCTTTCCATTTAGGATCACTTTGACAGTGAGGGGCTCTTTTTTGTGGAGAGCCATGATCTCGGGGAGGTCTCTTTGAGGGACGGCAAAGTAGGCGTAGGCGGGGGTGATTTTGTTGAGCGTGGTTAGGGGAGTTGCTCCGGCATTTTTGATCAGGTTCCCCACATTGATCTGGAGTATTCCCGTGATCCCGTCCATCGGTGCATGGATCTTGCAATAGCTGATGTTGATCTTGGCTGTCTCGATGTCGGCTTTAGTCTGTTCAATGGAGGCTCTGCTCATGAGAACGTTGGTGATGTATTCGTCATATTGGAGCTTGGAGACATAGTCTTGCTGGGCGAGGCGGGCGTTTCTCTTAGCCACATCTTCAGCGTAGCGAAGGTTAGCGATGCTTTCAGCGAGTGCTCCTTCCGCCTTTGAGAGCTGCGCCTCGTATGGGCGTGAGTCGATGGTGAAGAGGAGGTCTCCCGCCTTCACTTCTTGCCCTTCGGTGAAATAGAATCCAGTCAGCTCGCCTTCAACCTGAGCTTGAACTTCGACCTCGACTGTTCCTTCGATATGTCCTACATAGCGGCGGTAGATTTGCGCATCTTGAACGATAGGGGTGGTCACTTCCACTTGTGGAATCGTCTTGACGACCTCTTCTTTCTTGTGGCATCCGACTGCGAGGAGCAGCAGACCTGTTAGAACTATTTTATTAAGCATTCTCCACTTCCTTTGGTGATGATCCCTGCGCTGTAAGCAAGGGTGGCGAGCGCTGTGAACCACTCGCGAGTTGCTTGTGCCTGCTGTGCCCGCGCGTCGAAAAGAGAGCTTTGGGCTGAGACAACATCTAAAATGGTGTTGATCCCGGCCCGGTATTGGGCCATGGCGATTTTGTACTGCTCATTTGCCGATATGAGGAACCGGTTGGCCGCATTCAGTGTTTCAAAAGCGACCCCTACGTTGTAGTGGGAGGTTGTCACATCTTTGATCACCGCGAGCTCAGCTTGTTTGAGCGTGGCTTTGGCCTCTTCGACTTTTGCTTTGTTTTGCTTGATCGTATTGCGGATATAAAAGCCTGTGAAGATGGGCATTGAGACAGAGAAGGTGCTCGTGTAGTTGTAGTCATCATGCTTTCCCCCTTCGAAATAGTTCCGCCCAATATCGAGCGAATAGTCGAGCTGAGGAAGCCATTGCCGTTTGGCTGCTTTGAGACTCTTTTCGGCAGAACGCAAAGAGGCTCTAGAGGCGAGCAGGTCAGGGCGGCAGTGGAAAGCGGAATCGAGGAAATCATCGAGTGGGTCGAGCTGGGCGCTTGTCGGTTCGATGAGGGGAAGAGTTTCCAGACTAATGGGAGCATTTGATGGAAGTCCCATGTCATCGAGAAGGGTTGCCTCTGAAGTATTTTGGGTTTTATGCTGCTCTGAGAGGGCGATCTCAGCCGATAGGGCCTGGGTGCGAGCCTGAAGCACATCGGCGATGCTTTTCACTCCTTTTTCAAGAGCAAGTTCGGCTGCAGCGAGCGTCTCGAGAGCATTGGCGAGATCGGCCTCTTTCGCTTCGAGGAGTTTTTTCTGGTAGAGGGTGTCGTAGTAGTCAACAGTGATTTGCTCGAGGACAGATTGTACTGCATCATTGTGGGTGTAGTCGGCGTAATAGAGAGCATAACGGGCTGCTTCCGAGGTGTAGCGTCTCTCTCCAAAGTCGAAGATTGTGTAGGTGACATGAGCTTGCGGCCCCCAGATCGATTGGTCACTCACAATGAGAGATTGAGCACCAAACTCGAGCTCTACTTGGCTGGCGAGGAAGGTGGTGCGCGAGTGGGTGTGGTGGATATCGGCGGAGATCTCAGGGAAGGCGGGGGCTTGGGACTGTCCATACTCAGCTGCAGCTTGCCTCGCTCGTGCCCAGCTGATCTGGGTCGTGGTGTTGTTAACAAGGGCGATGTCGAGCACTTCGGCAAGGCTGAGCTTGTAGTCTTCGCAGGGGAGATCTGGGCAACTCTCCACTTCCTTGCAGGCGAGTTCTTCTCCTTTCTGATCGGGGACCCAATAGCAGCAAGCTCCTTCAGCCGCATAGCTGAACGGATCGACCATCGCCTTGTTGACATAACAGCCAGCAAGCGTTACCAGCAAAAGGAAGAAAATTGCCCTATACCCCATAGGCTGGAGTATAGGAATTCTCTAAGGATTGACAAGGAAAATCTTTAAAGCCGCGTCCGCTGCGTAATAGAGGGGGAAGGAGAGGGCTGTGAGGAGGAGGGGTTTGACGATCCCAACTCTTAGGCCAACACAAGCTAAGGTGATGATACTCAAAACCATACTCATTCCGTATGAAATGAAGTAGGCATTGGTTTTCTCAGCTTCCTGCAAAAACTCTCTGACATGAGGCTCAATTTTTTCTTGGATCCCCGCTACTCCGGCGCAGTAGAGTCCTCCTGTGACCGGACACGAAAGGGTGAGGATGCTCAAAACTGCTCCAATCCCTCCATGGATGAGCATTTTTCGTTGCAGTTCGTGGGGAACCCACTTTTCTGTGCTTGATATCTCCATCCTACTTCTCCTCAATTTTCTTTAAGATAAGCTTGTTTACGATGTCGGGAGAGGCTTTGCCTTTGGTCTCCTTCATTACTTGGCCTACAAGGAAGGCAAGCGCTTTTGTTCTGCCCGCTTTGTAGTCGATGATTGACTGGCCATTCTTTTCGAGGATCGCATCGACGATCGGCTCAATTACCGAGTCGTCTTCGAGGGGTTGGTAGTTGGGATTGGCTTTGACGATTTCTCTTGGGTCTTTGCTCGGATCTTCGAGCATTTCTCCTGCGACTTGCTTGGCGATCCGCCCCGTGATCACCTTGTCTTCGATCATTTTCACGAGGTGGCCCACATATTCGCTGGTGAGCCCTGACTCTTTCAAAGTTTGCCCTTTTTCCTTGAGGCGACCAGAAAATTCAGTGATGATCCAGTTGCATAGGCTTGTTGCATTCCTGGCAATGGCAAGTGCCTCTTCATAGAAGTCGGAGGTGAACTTGTCACCTACTAGGATTGCTGCCGAGTCGGCGGGGAGCTTCAGGTCGGCCATGTAGCGCAAGTAGCGCTCATGGGGAAGCTCCGGGAGAGAATTCCCCAGGAGTTCGATGTACTCTTCGCCCAGTTGGAGAGGGACCAGGTCGGGCTCATGGAAGTAGCGGTAGTCGTGGGCTTCTTCTTTTCGGCGCATCCGGATCGTCTTTTTTGCCCCCTGGTCAAATCGGTAGGTTCCCGGCTCGATCGCATCAGCAAATTCTTTGCCAGGATGGAGGGTGTAGGCTTGGATCTGTCTTCTTACTTCCGCTTCGATGGCCAGTTCCATGTTGTAGAACGAGTTCATGTTCTTGACCTCCACTTTGGGGCGGAGAGTCTTTTCATTTTTGGGACGGACCGAGACGTTCACATCGATTCGAAGTGACCCTTCAGCCATGTTGCAGTCGGAGACATCGAGATATTGCATGATGGCTCGCAAAGTCGTTGCATAAGCGGTAGCATCTTTGGGGGAGCGCATCACAGGCTCGGAGACCACTTCGATTAGAGGGATGCCAGCCCTGTTGTAATCGATTCCGGCAAAGGAGCTGAAGTGTTTGAGCATCCCCGTGTCGTCTTCGAGGTGGGCTCTGTCCACTTTGAAGTGTTTGGTGTGTCCCTCGACGTCACACGTGATGGTTCCTCCACGAACAATTGGGTGGAAAAACTGGGTGATTTGGAAGTTGCGCGGGTTGTCGGGGTAGAAGTAGGATTTGCGGTCGAAGGTGGAGTATCTAGAGATCTCAGCGCCGATGGCCAGCCCAAACTGGACCGCCTTTTTGACAGCGGCTTTGTTGAGGACAGGGAGAGAGCCTGGTTGCCCGGTATCGACGATCCCGATGTTTTGGTTGGGCTCATCGCCGAAGCGGTGGGGCGCGCGGGAGAAGAGTTTGGTCTTCGTGTTGAGCTGGACGTGGACCTCGAGGCCAATCACTGGCTCCCACTGATCATAGCGGATATCGCTCATGAAAAACCTCCGGGAATTTTCTCTCCAAAGCGGGTTGCTTGCTCAAATGCGCGAGCGGCGCCGAGAACGGATGCATCATGAAGTTGGGGACCGACAAGCTGGAGTCCGAACGGCTTTTTCTCAGTTGAGAAGCCACTGGGAACACTAATTGCTGGAAGGCCGGCGATCGGAGCTGCTACCGTGTAGAGATCTTGGAGGTATTCATCGAGGGGATCGCGCATCCCATCGAGGGTAAATGCCGTCCCAGCAGTTGTGGGAAAAGCGAAGAGGTTGCAATTCTCAAAGGCTCTACGTATTTGCTGGATAATCAGTGCGCGCACTTTTTGAGCCTTAGAGTAGTAGGCATCTTTGAACCCCCCTGAGAGGACATAGGTACCAAGCATGATTCGATTTTTTACCTCGAATCCAAAGCCCTCTTGGCGGGACATCTCATAGATTTCCTCTAGGGAGGAGGCTTCTTTGGCCCGTTTACCGTAGCGAATTCCATCATAGCGGGCCAGGTTGGTTGAGGCCTCTGCACTGGTCAGGATGTAGTAGATCCCAATCCCATACTTGAGAAGACTGAGGTCGACGTCGACTGTTTCAGCTCCCAGTTCTGTGAGGGTTGCCACCGATTTTTCAAAATTTTGGCGCGCTTCACCCTTCAAATCCTCTAGGAACCCCCAAGGGATCCCGATTTTGGTTCCTTTGAGAGATTGTCCAAACTGAGCATCGAAACCATTTGGGGGCAGGTTGAGACTTGTAGAATCCCGTTCGCAGTGTCTGGAAACAGCCTCCATGACAAGGGCTACATCTTCAACCGTCTGGGCAAAGGGGCCAATTTGATCGAATGAGGAGGCAAAAGCAACCAACCCGTAGCGGGAGATCCTCCCGTAGGTGGGTTTAAACCCGACGATTCCTGTGAAGGCTGCGGGTTGGCGGATCGAGCCTCCCGTGTCACTCCCGAGGGAGAGGGGGCAGAGGCGACCACTGACTGCTGCTGCGGAGCCGCTCGATGAGCCGCCGGGAACACAGTCTAGGTCCCAAGGATTTCTGGTGGGGGAGAAGGCGGAGTGAGTTCCTGATGCTCCCATCGCAAACTCATCCATGTTGGTTTTGCCGATGAGGATTGCTCCATCTTCTTCCAGGAGACGAACGACCGTCGCATCGTAAGGGGACCGGTAGTTTTCTAAAAACTTGGAAGCGCACGAGGTGATTTCTCCCTCGATGGCGATGTTGTCCTTGATCGCGATCGGCACTCCGGCGAGTCTGCCAAGAGGTTCACCCTTTTGCTTTTTCTCATCGAGAAGCGCGGCACTCTTTAGTGATCTTTCTTCGAAAACAGAGAGGAAAGCGCTTAGTTTCAGATTGAGCTTATCAATTTTGGCAAGGGCCTGTTTTGTGATTTCCACAGCTGAGGCTTCTCCAGAGGAAAAGAGGGCATTGAGCTGTTTCGCAGTTAGGGTGTCCATTTTCTTATTCCTCAAATTGGATAACGGGAGGGACGCGGATCATCCCACCCACCTGGTCGGGGGCGTTATTTAAGAAAGTGTCGTGGGCAAGGAGAGGCCCTTCTTCGTCGTCTTCCATCACATTTACAATTGTTTCGAGAACGTGAGTGCAGGGAAGGATCCCTTCAACATCTACCTCATCAATCTGAGACAAATAGCTGAGCATCTTATCTAAATTTGTTTTGATCACCTCTTGCTCTTCTTCGGAGAGGGAGATCCGACAGAGGCCCATTAGGTGGGGAATATCGATTGTTTGGTCACTGGCCATTCGCTTTTTTCCTCGGTATAGAGTAGAATAGTAAGGAACTGACGAGAAAAGTTCAATGAAACAAATTTATGTTTACTCTGATCTCGGCGTAGATCCCGATAGCTTGATTCACACGATAAAAAGTCTCCAAAAAGGGCTTGCTCATTTTGAAGAGTCTTACCGGATCCAAAGGATCGGAGCATCGAGCGTTATCAACGGAGCGTGGAAAGAAACCGCGGCGCTTTTTGTGATGCCTGGAGGGCGTGACATATTCTACTTGCGCGAGCTCGGAGCTCTCGGTGCAGACCAGATTCGCTCATTCGTTGAGGCAGGAGGAAACTATCTTGGGATTTGCGCCGGCGCCTATTTTGCCGCCTCTGCGATTGAATTTGAGAGGGGAGGGGAGTTTGAAGTGATGGGATCTCGCCCTCTTGCCTTTTTCCCAGGGGTTGCATCGGGGCCAGCTCTGGGTCTCGGCAGATATGCAATCGATAGCCACCGTGGGGCCGAAGCCGCCCTCGTTGAATGGGACTCCCAGAAAGGGCATATCTATTACAATGGCGGCCCCACTTTTTCGACGTCGTCGTCGCCTAATGTGGAGGTTTTAGCTCGGTATGTAAATTTAGAGTCTCCCGCTCTTCTCTCTTGTCAGTTTGGAAAAGGAAAGGCGCTTCTCTCGGGAGTGCACTTCGAATATAGCACTCACAACTTTTCTCCCACGAATCCTGATTTGCATCGGATCTACCCACTTCTTCAAAGAGACGAAGAGGAGCGAGAAGAGCTCTTTCAGAAGCTCCTCCTTCGAGTGCTAAAATAATTCGTGACAACCTTTCAAAAAGTTGCTACAAATAGTTTCAAAGAGTTAGGAATGCTCAGTGGCATTCTGATCCAAAGGAGTATCTTATGAAACGTCTAATCAGTGTCCTCGCCTACATTTTAGTGATTGTTGGAGCCCTAAACTGGGGTCTATGGGGATTTTTTCAGTTTGACCTAGTCGCTTGGCTTTTTGGTGGAAACACCACTTGGCTTAGCCGACTCATTTATTCCCTCGTGGGTCTTTCTGGGCTTTGGCTTCTTGGAAGCTGCGGCAAGTGTTGTAAAGCTCTTTGCTGCAAGCCTGACGATAGTTCATGCTGCAAAGAGAAAAAAGACTAGTAGTTTGTTAAAGGTGGAAAGGATCTCTTTCCACCTTTTTTTCTATGAAGATCTTGGTTAGTGGCAGCAGCGGGCTAGTCGGAAAGGCTCTCGTTTCATTTTTGAAGGGTGCTGGCCACCAAGTGATCTCCCTTGTCCGAGGGGAAGCCCCCTCTACCTCAAACACCCTTTACTGGGACCCAACCAATGGAAAAGCAGAAATCGAGGCATTCGAAGGCTTCGATGTGGTCTTTCACCTCGCTGGAAAGAACATCGCAAGCAGTTTCTGGACCAAAAAGCACAAAAACGAAGTTCTGATCAGTCGTGCTCGAGATACCTGGCTTCTTTGCCAGATCCTTTCACGAACCAAAAAACCACCAAAGACCTTTATCTCTGCCTCGGCTGTCGGAATCTATGGCAACCGGCCTGGCGAAGTTCTCACGGAAAAGAGTCCTCCAGGGGAAGGCTTTCTAGCTAGCGTCTGTAAAAAATGGGAAGAGGCAGGGGCGAGCCTAGAGACTCGGGGGACGCGAGTCGTATCTGCCCGTTTTGGGATCATCCTATCGAAAAAAGGGGGAATGCTTGCCCAGCTCCTTCCTCTATTTCGTCTGGGAGTTGGTGCCATCATAGGAAGCGGAAAGCAAATGGTTTCATGGATAGCACTTGATGATGTGGTCGAGGGGCTCAATCATGTGATGCAAACAGAGTCTCTAAAGGGCCCTGTGAACTTCACAGCGCCTCAACCGTTAACAAATGCTGAGTTTAGCAAAATGCTAGCCGAGGTGGTCCATCGTCCGCTCTTCTTTCGCATTCCCGCAACAGTCTTAAAGTGGGTGCTGGGGGAAATGGCTGAGGAGATGCTTCTCACCAGCGTGGATGCACGTCCTCAGAAGCTACTCGATTCGGGGTTTGTTTTCCGGCTGCCTACGCTGCCAGAAGCTTGCGGATCTGTTTAGAGCAGGTTCGGTACTCGTTTATGCTGGCAGGATCTATTTTTGAGTCTGTTGTTTCAAGTATACGCTTAAATACGCGGGTATATTTTTCCACGGAACCTGCAAACTCTTCTCCAAGATCCCGAGCAACCGCTTCAAGGTCTCCAGAGTACTTCCGGAAATCTCTCTTGAGCTTCTCAGCTGCTTGTTCTTTTTGCTTGTCAGAACCTTCATCGCAAAGGATGAGAAAGCTTCCAAGGTCCATCGAAAGTAAGTGTTCAAAGTCCTCAATCCGTTGCTTTTGCAGATCTCGATTAGACCTTCTTTTACGGGGGGTATATTTTCTCATAGGACGGGGCTTCATACTTGCCTCATAATTTATTCAATTTATTACATAATATCTTATAGTCTTAATTTAGTAAATTACAGTAATAATTTTCAACAATTAATTTGAATATTATAATCGTAGAGAGCACAGAGTACACTGAGAAAGGATCTCTCTGAGGTTAAAAAAAACTACCCGAATTTGAGCGTTTGATAGGCAAAAGCCAATGCCGGAAGTGTGGATAGGGTAGCCTTTAAAGCAGCCGGAATGGCTGACTGCTCAGAGGCTTCGCAAAGGCTTACAGCGGAAAGAATAGCTCGTGTTCCCTTCCAAGAAAGCTCACTAGTGCACGTTGTGTCGATTGAATTCCAAAAAACGTATTCTATTGCATATTTGGCACTTAGAAGAGAAAAACCAGCGGCACTCACAAAACAGGCTCGTCCAGCTACTGTTTGCGGCATGAAGTCCTTGTTACGGTCTAGCCCACTGTTGTTCGTTGAGTTAATATTATTATAAATCATTTTTTATCTCATTAAATTATGTTTTCTTTGTGTATTGAATATTGCAATCGATTAATAGCTAAAAATCAAATCGTAATTATTTATTGTTTCTTTATAATTCCTGTGCTCAAGTCTATTGGCTTTTAGTAAATTAAGAAAATCAAGTTTTTTATTATTAATTTACTTGAAGAGTTAAAATTTTCTATATAGAATCAGATTAAAAGAGATAGATCTTCCGGAGGTTGGAAAATGGCTAAAAAAAAACTCAATGTGAACCCTTGGACCCATATATGGTTCAACCCTCGGGAAACGATCAGGAAAATTGTCCGATACAATCCCAAATTCCGGTTCTTCGTCCTGTCATTTCTCTACGGACTTCCGCTAGCACTCCACACAGCTCAAAATCTATCCCTTGGAGAAGAGTTTTCCTCCACTGGGATCGTCATTTTCTCCCTCATTCTGGCTGCCTTTATCGGGATGCTAGGGATTACGATTTCAACAGCTCTGATTTATTGGACAGGTAAGTGGATCGGAGGAGAGGGGAAATATCAGACCGTACGAACTGCTGTTGCCTGGTCGAACGCTCCCAATGTAATCGTAGTAGCTATATGGGCAGGGATGATCTATTTATTCCGAGATCACCTCTTTTTTGAAAATTTTGCGGAATTCGGACACGAAGGGAATGATCTTACCTTCGTAACAGGAGCCATGGTATTCCAAGCCATCCTTTCGATTTGGTCGTTCATTATTCTTGTGAAGGGGCTTGGAGAAGTACAGAAGTTTTCTGCTTGGAAGGGGGTTCTCAATGTGCTTATCCCTTTCTTCCTCGTAGGAGTCCTCATCTGGGTACTAACATGGATTTTTTGGGTGTGTGATGGAATGCCCGCAGCAGCATAAATAATCGGATAATAAGGAGAAATAAATGAAAAAGATATTTGCACTACTGACTACCGCACTATGTATTTTTTCCGCTTCTGCTCAGGCAAGAAGTGCACAAGAAATAAGCAGAGATGTTGAAATTGTTCAGGTAAGAAGCGGAAGCTGGAAAGATTTCCACTCTGTGGTTGGCCGATGTACGCTAAAATTCCCAGGGTCACCCGAACATATTTCAGAACAGATGAGCGTTCCCGAAGAAGGGTACAGCCTCAAGTATGATGCCTATATTGCCAGCCAGGACAAGAAAAGTGTCTACATGCTCCTCATCGCTGAGTACCCTGAATTTGTTGACCAGTCTCTTGCACAAGCATCCCTCGAAGGATTTTTGAATGGGATTCTAGCCAATAACCCCGGAAATCAACTCCTCTTTGCCGATATGCTCCTCGTGGACGGCAAACCTGCTCTCGATTTCTTTATCCGAACTGGTGGGATCTATTTCAAGGGCCGAGCGATTATGGTTCAAAACCACCTCTATTTGCTTGCGATGGAGTGTGAAGTACAAAATTATGATGAAGGACAGTACAACTTTTTCGTCAGTTCCTTTGAGTTTAGTAAATAACGATGGAGTTTCATCATGAAAAAGAAGAAAAATAAGGGAATCCCGAGACACTTGCTCGTTGCTCTTTCTCTAGCCGTGTTTGGCTCGTTTGTTGGATGCCAAAAATCACAAAATGGCAATGGGATGGATACACAGAAAGTAGATCCTAAAGTAGAACAGCCTGCGGATTGGCGAGAAGATATGAAGGATGAAGCGAAAGACAAAGCTCAGCCTTACCAAGATAAAAATGGCGATGACAAAGAGAAAAACTGGTGGGAACGCGAAGATGATGACCAGATGAAAGGTGATAAAGACCAGGATGCCGATGAGTACATGAACCATCACGGCGGCTGCGACGGGAATCACTAGACTATCGCATGGCCACCACGCATTCGGATGAGCTCCTCCTCCTTCCCTTCGGGGGATAAGGACTCGACTCTTCCGACTGTTCGGCCATCGACCTCTTC
>Ga0180437_10008450_pt1 | contig 13065 bp, 17 predicted proteins | sample SS_ome_4_FD_132410 | JGI IMG/M metagenome (GOLD analysis project Ga0180437, IMG submission 132410) | Hypersaline lake sediment archaeal communities from the Salton Sea, California, USA - SS_3_D_1 metaG | ecosystem: Environmental > Aquatic > Non-marine Saline and Alkaline > Hypersaline >...
AGACCCGAGCGGTTCCGGTCTTCGTCTTGCCCAAGTGTTCGGCGTACGCGTCGAAGGCTTCGTCGCAAACGACGCGGGCGACGTGGCAAGCGTTGTCGAGCGAAGCGACGCGCCACGGCTTCGCGTCGGGGTCGGCCGGGGTCGAGTCGGCGAAGATCGGGCACGCGTCGATCGCGTGCTTCGCGACGGCTTCGAAGAAGCCGAGTTCGAAAGCCGAGAAGAGCGCTTCGACGTTCTCGGGCGTGACCGAGATCCCGTTCGAGCGCAAGTCATGGGCGAGCGCGTCGAACGCGTGCTTCTCGATCTCGGGAATCTCGTCGTCTTCGATCATGGCGAGCGCGGTAACGCGTCCGGTCTCGGTTGCGGTTGCGAGTTCGTTTGCGGTTGCGGTCATGGTCTCGGTTCCCTTCTAACGCCCCGAGCCCCGCGGCTTCGGAAAGCGGCGGGGCGGGTCGGGCGTGTTTGTTTTCTACTGAATCCACGTCTTCGAGAAGACGTTGAAGACGGCCCCGCCGATCTCGGTCGCGTCGAGAAGCGCGTCGCTCTCGTTGTCGAACCATGCGATCGGCTCGCCGTCGAAGATCACGGCGAACGGCTTCTCGGGAACGGGCTCGGCTTCGGTCGTCACGGCGACGGCTTCGGGCTCGGTTGCAGCGGCGATCATGAGTTGTTCGAAGAAGGTCATTTTCTCGGTTCCCTTTCGGTCTCTTGCTCGGGTTGCTCGGGTTGCTCGGGTTGCTCAGCCGGTCACGATCTCGCGGCCGGGGTTGCGGCGGCGGATCTCGCCGACCATGAAGCGGGCCGCTTCTTCGCGGTTGTCGAAGAAGCGGGGAAGGTTCGAGTTCGCGGCATAGACGGGGCCGAACTTGACGGCGCCGAACTCGCGACGGCGAACCGCGGCGTTCGCCTGGATCCCGTCGACGAGAACTTCGACGCCTAGCGAAGTCTTGCGAACGAAAACGTTCAGAGCGGAAAGCTTGCGGCCGTGAATGTCGGTTGCGGTCATGGTCTCGGTTTCCTTAGCGGCTCTCGGTTGCGGTCTCTCGGAAGCTGGCGGCGGGGCGGGCCGCGTTGCCGGTCACGAAGCAGATCGCCCCGAGAGCCAGAATCGCGATTGCCGTTGCCGTCGTCTTCATAATGGCCATTATGCACCTAAAAGCGGCCGTTGCAACCCTAGATCGACACTAGGCCGCTTTTTTTTCGTAAGTGGCCGTAAAGCCTGGACATTCTGCCGGTCGATTTTCGGCCGGGCCAAGTTCCCGGACCCCTGGAAAGCCGAACCCCCCGGCTCGCCGAATTGCGGGCCGGGGGGTTCGGGGGGTTGACGACTAGGGAACGCGCCCCGCTAGCGGGGCGAGAGCTTGTCGAGTTCGGCCGAGACGAGTCGGCCGAGATCGGTCGCGAAGCCGCGGTCGGCGTAGCCGTGCAAGTCGGCCGGGCCGAGTTCGCGTCGCGCGAGAGCTTCGCGTTCGAGAAGCGCGAAGCCGGGCGGGCGCTCGTCGAGCGCCCAAAGTCGGAGGCCGCGATCGGCTCGGGCGAGTTGCGCGAGCAGTGAAACCGCGCGCGCGCTTCGGGCGACGCGTTTCGCGGTCTTCTTGATCTCTTCGGGCGTGTGTCGAGTGTCCATGTTCCGACCTTACTAGAGCGCGATCGCGCGCGCCAAATGTCGAAGGTAGTCAACGATCGGCTTCGGGCCGGGCGCGACGAAATCGATCTTGACAATCATTCGCTTGATCCCGGCCTGCTCGTGCTTCGGGGCAGACTTGATCGTGTCGAGCACGATCGCGATCGGGATCACGTTCAGTCCGCTCGGGCCTTCGACGTCGACGGTTGCTTCGACGTCGATCCCTTTCTCGTCGACGAGCCGGTCGAGCCAGCGGGCGAAAGCGGTCGGGCGGGGGGTTGCTTTGCGTGTCGTCATGGTTCCGGTTCTCCTACTGCCCGAAGCCCCGCCCCGCTCTCGCGGGGTCGGGGCGGGTCGGGGCGGGTTCGAGCTATGCGGCGTTAGCTAGCTTGCGGATCGTGTGGATCGCGACGCACACGGGGCAGGCCCACGCGTACACGCCGGTCCATTCGGTCTCGATCCAGTAGCGCCGGCCGGTGAATTGTCCGCAGCATTCGCAATCTTCGCACGAGCCCGAAGACTCCATTCCGCGGGTTAGGTCGGTCACGGGCGCGTCGGTCTTCTTGAGAGAGACAACCGCGCCAGCGTCGCGAGCCTTGCGAGCGGCCTTCTTGCAGCCGGGAAGATGCGCGGCCGGGCGAACGATCGTCACGCCGTTGATCGAGAGAGCGACATTCTTCTTCGTCTTCATGGTTCCGGTTCCCTTCGTCGTCGTCTTCATAAGTGCCATTATGCACCCAAAAGCGGCCGTTGCAACCCTAGATCGACACTAGGCCGCTTTTTTTTCGTAAGTGGCCGTAAGCGTTGACGAATCTCGAGGCCGCGAATTGGCTCGGGCGGGCCGGTTCGGGCTCGGGGGGTTGAGCTTCCCGGGGCGACGAGCCCGGGGCGGGTCGGCCGGGGCGGGGTCGAGCGCCCCCCCGGGGCGGGGTCGAGCCCGGCAGGCCGGGGCGCGCTCTCGCGTGTGCGCGCACGAGAGAGAAAGGTCGAGCGTCCCCCCGGGGCGGGGTCGAGCCCGGAACGGCGCCCCCCGGGCGCTACGCGCCCCGCTCGGGCGCTCTCGCGGGCGCGAGAGTAGAAGAGCCCGACCCGGGGCGAAGACGCGTCAGCGGCCGGCCTTGCGAGCCCGGGCCGCGGCGCGGCAGATCGGGCAAAGCTTCGGGCCGCTCTTCTGACGCTTCAACCGGCGCTCGAAGTTCCGATCGCCGTCCGGCCAGATCCGGGCGACGACGAAACCGATCCCCCGCTCTCGTGCCACGGCGACGAGTCGCGCGCCGTTTCCCCGCTTGTGTCGCTCGACGCGTCGCTCGACGGCTTCCGCCCCGCCGTCAGCGAAGCCGAGATAATGTCGACACGGGAAGCCGGGCGCGACGGGTCGATCGAAGTGGAGCAGATAGACGGCCAACCGTTCCCCGCTAGACGGCGAGCACGTCGAGAAGAGCGGCCGTCGTTTCGGCGAGCACGAGCCCGAGCCCGAGCGCGTCGCCGTTGTCGTCATGGTCGAGCGCGATGACGGGGCCGACGATCACTCCATGGATCGGCGAACGAACGTTCGGCTTCGCGTCGCCGCGTGTGTCTTCGAAGAAGACGTCGACGATCCCGCTCGACGTGTGAAGTCGACCGGCTTCGACGAAGCGAAGACCCGCGACGCGTTTCAACTCGTCGAACGAGTTTTCGATCTCGACGATCTCGGCGGGGTCGCCCGGACGCTTGATCACGATCCGAATCTTGTCGTTGTCAGTCATGGTGCCACTATACCACCGAAGCCGGCCGTCGACAACCCGAGCCGTCGTCGAGCACGTCGAACGCGTCTCGCGCGAGCGCTCGCGTTGAACATGGACACACGAGAGCCGATCGGCGACACTTCGATCGGCGCGCGGTCGGTTCACTTGTTCGCCTTCACTCTCGACGACCGATCGCGCGTCGCTCTCTCGACTCGCGAACGCGTCGAGCACGTCGAAGACGAACACGCGTTCGCGGGGTCGGGCGCGGTCGGGTTCGGGGGGGGTCGAGCCCGCTGTCCATCTTCCCCCCCGGGGGGGTCGGGGCGGGCGGGCCGTTGCCACCCGTTCGAACCAAATCGACCCCCGAGCGCGGCCGATCCGGCCTCGAGTTCTAGCATCAAAACGGCCGTTTTAGAAAAAAGAGCGGCCGTTGTCGTTTTTCTCTTGAGACGGCCGCTTTTCTGACTATAGTGGTTTTCAGACGACGACGAAGGGAACCGAGACAATGACCACGACGACCCGCCCCACCTACTCCGCAACCGACCACATTCAGACGATCGGCTTCGGTCTCGAAATCGAGACGACCGGGCTAAGCCGCGAACGAGTCGCCCAAGCGATTCAGTCGGTTGTCGGCGGAACGCTCGGGTTCGAGTACAGCTACAGCCGGCACACGGTCACGGCTCCGGACGGGCGCAAGTGGAGCGCTTGCTCGGATGCTTCGATCAACGGCGACGGCGCCGAGTTCGTGACCCCCGCGCTTCGTTACTCCGACATGGACACGCTACAGAATGTCATTCGCGCGATTCGCCGCGCGGGCGCTCGCGTCGACACTTCTTGCGGCGTTCACGTTCACGTCGACGCTTCGAGCCCGAGCGGGGTTTCGACCGCGGCCGAACTGAAGAAGCTCGCCAAGCTCGTTTACTCGAACGAAGAGCTTTTGATTCTCTCTCTCGACGTCGAAGAGCGCGTTCGCCCGAACTACCGTCGGTCATGGTGCCGGCCGACGAACGAGAACTTCGTCGCTCGCGTTGCTCGTCGCAACTCGGCGAACACGGTCGACGGCGTTGTCGCTGATTACTACGCGACGACCGGCGCGACCGCTGGCCTGCCCGAGAGCAGTCGTCACCGTTACGACGATAGCCGTTACCAAATCTTGAACCTTCACGCGATCCGCCGTCACGGAACGGTCGAGTTCCGGCTCTTCAACGCGACGCTCCACGCCGGCAAGATCAAGAGTTACATTCAACTCGTTCTCGCCATGGCCGCGAAAGCGAAGACCGGCCGCCACACGGCCGCCAAGAAGCGCGCTCTCGACCCGAACCGGACCCGTTACGCCATGCGTTCGCTAATGCTTCGTCTCGGAATGTCGGGCGACGAGTTCAAGACTGCTCGCCTCCATCTGGTGACGAAGGCTCGCCGGCTGACTGGTCACACGGCTTTCGGGACCGAAGCCAGCGAGAGCCGCGGGCGGAACAACGGGGCCGAGTAACGGCCCCCCAGGGAACAAGGGAAGACGGAAGGGAAAGGATCGGATCATGGCTCACACTCACACGGTTTTCGTTTACGGCTCGCTTCTTCGCGGGTTCGGAAATCACCGGCTGCTCGCCGGCCCGGGCGCGATCTTCGTCGGCACGGGCGAGACGAAGCCGGCGTTCGGTATGGTTTCGCTCGGGGCATTCCCGGCCGTGCTCGACTCGGGCGAGACGGCGATTCGCGGCGAACTCTATCTCGTCGACGACGAGACGTTCGCGGCTCTCGACCGGCTCGAAGGCTTTCCGACCTTCTACACGCGACGGCGGATTCTCGTCGATTGCGCCGACGGCGAGCACATTCGCGGCGCGGTCGACGCGTGGATCTACATTCTAGCTTCGAAGCGTTACGGCTTCGGCTCGGGCGACGAGATCGCTTCGGGCGATTGGCGCGAATACGTCGATCGCGAAGAGCCGTCGTTCGCGCGGGCCGCTGACGACGACGAAGAAGACGTCGACGAGTTCGACGACGACGAGAGCTTCGACGACGAGTTCGAGTTCGGCGAAGACGACGAAGAAGACGACGACGAGAGCGATCCTTTCTTCGTCGACGCTGACGGCCGCGGATCGGTTGAGAGCTAGGGGATCGGGATCATGCCTCACGTTTTCGCATACGGATCAAACCTCGACTTCGATCAAATGAAGCGGCGTTGCCCGAGCGCGCGCGTTGTCGGGGTCGCGGCTCTTCTCGGGTTCCGGCTGGCGTTCGCCGGTCGTTCTGCTCGCTGGCGCGGCGCGGTTGCGACCGTGATCAAGTCGCCCGACAATCTCGTCGCGGGCGTGATCTACGAAGTCAACTTTCGCGACTTGCTTCGGCTCGACGGCTTCGAAGGCGCCCCGCGCGTGTACGTTCGTCAACCGACGTTCGTTCGCGTGCTCGGGACCGATCTCGACGTCGAAGTCGACACCTACGTTCTTGACCGTCGTTTCGGTTCGCCGTCGCGCGAATACGTCAAGACGATCGCGCGCGGCTTCAAGCGGTTCGGCCTGGACAAGAAATGGCTTTACAATGCGGTCCGCTTCTCGCGTCGACGCGCGGCGCGGCAAGTCGAGATCGAAGAGCGCAACGCGCGCGAATACCTCGCAAAGCTCGACGCGAACGGCTGGCTTGCTTCCGAGCCCGATCGCTCTTAGACTCTAGATCGCTCGGGACCGATAGCGGTTCCCTTCTGTCAACCTCGCCCCCCCGGGTTTCCCGCCCGGGGGGGTTCCCTTTTGGGGGAAGACAAACACACGGGGCGGGCGCGCGAGCCCGAGCCCGAGCCCGAGCGGGCTCGACGGGGCCGGGCCGGGGCGGGGCGAGCGGGGCGGGCGGTTCGCCCCCGGCCCGGCGCTGACGGGCTCTCTCGCGGCGTTTCGCTCGGGGGGTCGACCGAGACGTCGAGCCCGAGCCCGGGCGCGTCAGCGGGCGCGAGAGCGCTCGCGAGAGCTTGCGTTCGAGCCCGGGCGGGTATAGAGCCGTTTTGCTAAGCAATCCGGCCACTTGCGAGATCGTGTCGATTTGGGCTTGACCGACGGCCGCTTTGCTTCTAAAACTGGTATAGTGCGAGAGCGGGCGGGTCCGCAGACCCCCCGGATCGGAGGCCGACCCCATGACGCTACACGAACTCGAAGACGTCGCTCGATTGATCAAGATGGACACGGCGCCCGATACGCTTCGCACGGGCGAGCCTTCCGTTCTCGCGCTCGAAGCGGTCGAAGCGAAGCCACTTCGCGATCTCGTCTTCGTCGACGTCGAGACGGGCGGGTTCGACGAGACGCGCCACGCGTTGATCGAAGTCGCGGCCGTTCGCGTCTCGACGCCAGCGCTCGAAGTCGTTTCGGTCTTCGACTCGAAGATCGTTCCCGTGCTCGAAGTCACGCCGGAAGCCGCGGCGATCAACGGCTACGATCCCGAAGTCTGGAAACGCGAAGCGCGCTTCTTGCCCGAAGTGCTCGACGAACTCGATCCGGTCATGACGGGCGCGAAGCTCGCGGGGCAGAACCCCGACTTCGACGCGCGCTTCTTGCGATACGCGTTCGAGTCGGTTCGCTCGACGAAGATCCGAGACTCGGGCTTTCCGAAGCTCGCGTCGCACCATGCGATCGATACGGCTTCGCTTGCGTGGCCGTTCCGTCTTGCTGGCTTGATCCCGAATTGCAAGCTCGCGACGCTCGTGTCTTTCTTCGGTCTCGGCGAGCAAAGTCACACGGCTTTCGGCGACGTGATCCACACGATCCAAGTTTACCGCCGGATTCTCGACCTATATCGAACGCTCGGGCTTCGTCTTCCCGAGCCGACTTGACAACGGCCGCTTTCCGTGGGATAATGGCCCCATGAGTTACGAAAACGCCCGATCAACCCGTTTCCTGGCCACCCGTTGCGTTTGTTGCGGAAACCCTCTGACCGACGCGAAGAGCGTCGAGTTCGGTATCGGTCCGATCTGCCGGAAGAAGCACGGCTTCGACGGCGCGACCGGCGAGCCCGACTTCGAAGTCGCGCGGTTCGAGCTTGCGCAAGCATACGACGCAAGCGACGCGGCGACGCGCGAGAACGGCAAGCTCGAAACGGTCGCAACGCGGATCGCTTCGGGCGACGCGCGCGGGGCGTGCAACGCGGCCGTCTACCATATCGCGGCGCAACCGCAATCGCGCGAAGCGTCGCGGCTCGTCGCGGTTGTCGCGGCTCTCGGGTTCGATCGGCTCGCGCGTGTGATCGCGAGTCGGCAACTCGGCGCGATCACGGTCGAGAAGAGCGAAGCCGAGTTCGTCGTTCGTTCGCCGTTCTCGACTCGGTTCAACGAAGAGCTTCGAAGCGTGCCCGGCGCATACTGGCACAAGAAGACGAAGACGCGTCGGGTTCCGCTTCGTCAACGCGCCGGCCTGTGGCGGGCGCTTCGCAAGGGTTACGCACCCGGGACGGTCGTCGTCGGCGATCGCGTTGCTCGGGTCTAGTCTCGGAAGGGAAGACGAAGCATGTTCGATTTTATCAAAGAAGCAGGGATCGAGAGAGACACTTCTCGGCTCTATATTTTGCGCGACGGCTCGCCCGAGCGTTGCGATAGCGCGACCGATTGGGCGCGCTTCATGGATCGGTGCCAACCGATCGCGGTCGACGAGATCGGTTCGTTCGAAGTCGCGACTTGCTTCACGGGCGAAGACTTGCGCGACGACGGCGACGACGGCGCGCCGGTTCTCTGGCAGACTTCGACCGAGCCCCCGATCGACGGCGCGCGGCGCGTCTACCGCTCGCGCGAAGACGCGATCAAGGGTCACGCCGAAGCCGTCAAGGCCGCGGCCGACGCTCTGAAGATCAAGCCTGTCTCGCGCCAAATGTGCGCGCCCGAACGGATCCGCAGAAAGGGTTACGAGAAATGACCGCATACGCCGAACGAACTCAGAAGCCCCCGCGCACGCTGACGAAAGCCGAATACAAGAAGCTTCTTCGAGTGACCGGCGAGCACGCGCGCGGGTTCCGTGATCATGTGATCTTTTCGATCGCGCTCGGGACGGGTCTTCGCGAAGCCGAGATCATCGCTCTGAATTGTGGCGACGTCTTCGACTCGCACGGGCGCGCGCGCCGACGCGTCGAGCTTCGCGTCTACAAGCGCGCCGGCAAGGCGAAAGGCGCCGACCGGATCAACCAAGAAGTTTTCTTGCCCGACGCGCTTCGCTACAAGCTGAATAAGTTTCGTCGCTGGAAGATTCAGCAGAACGAGCCGGTCGGCGAAGACGACGCGCTCTTCGCGTCGCGCAAGAACGCGCGGCTCTCTTCGCGCCGGTTGCGCGCGGCGTTCCGCGAATGGCAGGAGGCTTGCGGGTTCGCGAAGCATTTCAAGTTTCACGCGTTGCGCCATACCGCGCTAACGAATCTCTACCAGAACACGCGCGACATTCGTCTCGTTCAACGCGTCGCGCGTCACGCGAACGTGAACACGACGACGATCTATGCGCAGCCGAGCGACGAAGACGTCGTTCGTTCGGTTCGCGATCTCGATTGCTAGTGTCAGCCCGGCGCCCCGGGCGCGTCTTACTTGGGAAGGGAAGGCGGAAGGCACCATGAAGCGAAGACGACAGAAGTTCGATCCCCCGTGGACCCCGTTCGAAGACGTGACGGCTTTTCAGACCGACGACTTCTTGAACGCGTGCGGTTGCGATCGCGTGTGGATCAATTCGCGTTACCAAGTTCTCGAAGAGACGGTTCGCACGCGTGGCGAGCCGTCGATCGAGATCACTTACCTTTCGATCAAGCGACGCGATCGCAAAGTGATTCGCGATTGGCGCGAGTTGCAGCGGATCAAGAACGAGCTTTGCGGACCCGAGCGCGAAGCGTGCGAACTCTTCCCGGCCGAGTCGCGGCTCGTCGATACGTCGAATCAATTTCACCTTTGGGTCTTGCCGGAAGGTGAGAGCTTCCCGTTCGGCTTCATGGAGCGGCTCGTCATGGACGCGAACATTCGCGACGACTTGCTCGCGCCGAGTGCGGAACAACGCCCCTTCGACGACGACAACCGCCCCGCTGATATCGTCGACACTCAAGAAGAATACGACCGTCGACTCGAAGAAGCGATCGGCGACACGAGCCCCGACGAGAAGAGCGCGCGCGATCGACTTGTCATGCTTCGAAAGGCGCGTTCCCAATGAAGACGATCCCGAGACTGATCGACGTCGTTCGATTCTCTCTCTCGTGCATGACTCACAAGCGGATCGACGACGAAGCGATCAAGAAGATCGAGCGCGTCGCGAGTGAAGCGGTTGAGCGGTATCGAGTCGAGCACGGCTTGACCGCGATTCGCTGGCGAGTCGCAACGCGGCTCGTCGGACCGCGGCTCGACGTGATCTTCGTCGACGAGCGCGGAATCGAGCGCAACTTCGAAGACTACGAACGCGCACTCTTCAAAGCGGCCGGAATCGACGCGCCGTTCGGTTGAACATGGACACGATCGAACGAGTGCGAGCGTTGATCCGGCTCGCCGCTGACGAGCGCACGCCGATCGAAGAAGCGCGAACGGCCGCGCTGACGGCGGTTCGCTTGATCGTTCGCGAACGCGTTGAACTCGTCGCGGCGCACGCGTCACGCGCGAAGCCGGTCGCGCTCGACGATCTCTTGAATGTGGCCGTCGACGAAGCGAACGAGTCGCTTCGACGCTGGCCCGAAGCGGGGCCGACCCCGAAAGGTCGACCGCGCGCGCGACCGGCTAGCACGCCGAAGCCTTCGATCCTTCGAGCGAAGAGCGCCGGTTTTTGCGCCATGTGCGGCGACACTTACGCGCAAGGGGATCGCGTTGTTTGGCTTCCCGAAACGCGAGAGATCGTCCATGTGGAGTGCAATGCTGGACGGGGAAGGCGCCCCGACATACGATAAGAGCGTCTTCGGGCGGTAGCCTTCCCTTCCCAAATCGGGCTGAAGATCGGTCGTTTCCCCCGCTTGCCACCCGGCGGGGGAAACACTTTTCCCCGCTCAGATTGACACGAGCCGGGCGGGGCGTGGATACTTCGAGCCATGTCCAAGTCAAACTATCTCGAAAACGAGATCCTCGATCACGTTCTCGGCGGCGCCGACTACACGCGACCCGCGACCGTTTACGTTGCGCTCTTCACGTCGAACCCGAATGACGACGCTTCGGGAACGGAAGTCAGCGGAACGAACTACGCGCGGAAAGACGTCACGAACAACGCGACGAATTGGCCGGCGGCTTCCGGCGGTTCGAAGAGCAACGGCACGGCGATCACGTTCGCCCAAGCCGGCTCGGGCGGTTGGGGAACCGTGACGCACTTCGCGATCTTCGACGCGGTGACGGGCGGAAACATGCTCTATCACGGCGCGCTGACGACTTCGAAGAGCGTCGAAGAAGGCGATACCGCCGAGTTCGCAATCGGCGCGATCACGATCACGGAAGACTGATCGGATCGGGCGCCGCGCGTTCGGCGTTGAAAGCAAGCGCACGCCCGGCGCCTAGCGCGTCGGCGTGCGCTTTCGTGTTTGTGTTCTGCGAAATGTGATCCATGGCTGCAACCTACGTTGACTCAAGATCGGCCGGCCGCGGCGGAACGAATGCTCCGTTTGACAATTACGGGGCCGACCCGCTCGAAGTCGATTGCGGTTCGGCTGGCGATCGGATCGTCGTCGTCTTCGTTGTCAGTTACGGGAGCGCGGCAGTCAGCCCGCAAAACGTCCAGCTTAACGAGACGACGAACTTCGTTCACCTTGCGAGCGTCGACGAAGATCAGTGGAGCAACTTTTTTCGGCTGGACATTTACTATCTGTTGAACCCCCCGACGGGAACGAACGAAGTCACGGGAAGCACGGCCGCAGCGAGCGTTTACAATACGGGGATCGGAATCTTCACGTTCACGGGCGCGGCGCAAAGCGCGCCGGCTTATGCGTCCGACTCGGGGGTTCTAAACGAAAGCTTAGCAAGCGTTACGATCACGCCGAACGACGCGGCTTCGATTTTGCTAGGTTGCGTTCACGCTTGGGAATCGACACTAAGCGATCTCGTTCCCGAGAGCAGTCAAACCGAACCGGCCGGTCTCGATATTGACTACTCTTCTGGAACGTCGACGCGAATCACGGGCGGTTACTCTTCGGCCGGTGCAACAACGCCACAAACCCGATCGTGGTCGTTTACGGTTGGAGGCACGCCCGACGAGCCGGTCGATCTTTGGGCGCAAGCGATCGTTGAACTTCAACCGGCGGGCGCGCTCGAAGCTCTCGTCGGTTCGAGCGCTGGATCGGCGACGGTCTCGGGATCGTTGAACGTGGACACGGCGCTCGCGGGTTCGAGCGCTGGATCGGCGACGGTCTCGGGATCGTTGAACGTGGACACGGCGCTCGCGGGTTCGAGCGCTGGATCGGCGACGGTCTCGGGATCGCTCAATCTCGACGTTCCCTTGAACGCGTCGAGCGCTGGATCGGCGTCGATCTCGGGGTTGCTCGGGCGACGACGACCGTTCGCGGCTTCGGCCGCGGGCGCCGCGGCCGTTTCGGGTTCGCTCAATCTCGACGTTCCGCTCGAAGGGTCGAGCGACGGGGCCGCGACGGTTGGCCCGGCCGCGCTCAATCTCGACGTTCCGCTCGAAGGGTCGAGCGCGGGCGCTAGCGCGGTCTCTGGCGCGCTTTCGGTCGACACGGCGCTCGAAGGGTCGAGCGCGGGCTCCGCGGCCGTGGCGGGCGTGCTAGGTGTCAGCGTCGAGCTTATCGGTTCGTCGGCCGGCGCGGCGACGGTTTCGGGCTCTCTCGGGATCAAGCGGCCGATTGCGGCGACGAGCGCGGGCGCCGCGGCCGTTTCGGGTTCGCTCAATCTCGACGTTCCGCTCGACGGGCAAAGCGACGGAGCGGCCGTCGTCGGGCCGGCAACGCTCAATCTCGACGTTCCGCTCGAAGCGACGAGCACGGGGCAAGCGACGGTCTCGGGAACGTTGCGAGAGATCGACGCTCTCGACGGGCAAGCGAACGGGGTCGCGACGGTCTCGGGATCGTTGAACGTGGACACGGCGCTCGAATGTCAAGCCGACGGCGCCGCGACGGTCTCGGCTGATCTCAGAGTCGACGGCTACTTGTTCGGAACGAGCACGGGACAAGCGACGGTCTCGGGCTCTCTCAATCTCGACGTTCCGCTCGAAGCGACGAGCACGGGACAAGCGACGGTCTCGGGAACGATCGGCCAACGACGACAACTCGAGGCCGCGAGCGCTGGCGTTGCAACGGTTCTCGCAACGCTCAATCTCGACGTTCCGCTCGAAGCGACGAGCACGGGACAAGCGACGGTCCAGGCAACCGAGTTCGATCGAACGCGTGGCTTCGTCGGAAGCCCTACGGGCGCGGCGACGGTTGCGGGAACGTTGAACTTGGACACGACGCTCGAAGGTTCGAGCGACGGCGCGGCAACGGTCGCGCCTGCCGATCTCAACCTCGACGTTCCGTTGAACGGTTTCGCGAATGGCGTTGCGACGGTCTCGGGGTTGCTTAGTCGGCTTCGACTTCTCGAAGGTCAAGCCGACGGCGTGGCGACGGTTGCGGGTTCGCTCGATCTCGACATTCCGCTCGAAGGTCAAGCCGACGGCGCGGCGACGGTCTCGGGCGATCTAGCAGAGACCGACACGCTAAGCGGAACGGCGAGCGGGTCGGCGACGGTTGCGGGCTCTCTCAATCTCGACATTCCGCTCGAAGGTCAAGCCGACGGATCGACGACGGTCTCGGCGCCGC
>Ga0180437_10008452_pt1 | contig 13064 bp, 15 predicted proteins | sample SS_ome_4_FD_132410 | JGI IMG/M metagenome (GOLD analysis project Ga0180437, IMG submission 132410) | Hypersaline lake sediment archaeal communities from the Salton Sea, California, USA - SS_3_D_1 metaG | ecosystem: Environmental > Aquatic > Non-marine Saline and Alkaline > Hypersaline >...
GAGGCCAGCACCAAAGCACAAGTCAGCAAAATTACGGATTTCTTATACATCGCTATTCTCCTTATTTCAGCAGAAATCTTCATTAGGATTTTTTTTGCGTCTGGACCATGAGCCGGAGGTTATAACACTGACAAAGCAATAGCAAGCAGTGTTCTTTGCGCATCAAGACACCCTCCACTCAATTTGAGTTGTTTTCAGCCTACTACACAATTCCTCCACAGGATTCGGTCGCATGGTGGTCTGAACTGTTAAAGTGGCTTTTCACTATACATTTCCGGACGTCTCCTGTCAAGCTTTTTTTTCTGAAAGCCGGTGAAGGAACCGGCGGGGTTTGTTTTTCGTGTTCCGGTTGATACAACCCTGAGCCGCAGAGCATCTCAGACGGACGGATTTCGGAAGGAATATTGACGTAAATTCAGATTCAGCAGCAGCTTAGCACAGGCCGCAATTGCCGTGGAAGCTGGAATCCATTCGCCGATACTACTGCGGCGGCTTCTATCAGTTCCCCGGCTTGCTGAAGCAATGCACAACCATAAATCTGATCATTCTGAGCGGTATCCGATGTTCTGGGGGCATCGCACGGCCGGTTGACAGCCTTGTTTTCAAAGAATATTATTCGAGAAGTGGTTGTTGGTGGAGTTAACGAGTTTGTCTGGAAAGGAACAATGTCATGCCGGAAGTTGATAGTTCGAAAAAAGAAAAGGAATATTACGAGGATGTTCCTCAGGAGGCGCCGGGTTTCTTTTTGAAAGGCGCGGGTAATGTTGACTGGGGGATGAAGAACCGCCTGTCGCGGATATTCAATCCGGAAACCGGTCGGACCGTAATGCTGGCAATCGACCACGGTTATTTCCAGGGACCTACGACCGGTCTTGAGCGAATCGACCTGAGTATCGTGCCGCTGATGCCCTATGCCGACGCTTTGATGCTGACACGCGGGGTGCTGCGAACAATGGTGCCTGCGTCGCTGACCAAGCCCATTGTTATGCGCTGCAGCGGAGGCCCCAGCATATTGAAGGAGCTTTCTAACGAGCATTTGGCCGTGGATATTGAGGACGCGATACGAATGAACGTCTCGGCGATTACGCTGCAGGTTTTCATAGGCGGCGAATTTGAGAGCCGGTCCGTGCGCAATATGACGCGCCTGGTAGATATGGGGCTGCGTTACGGGATCCCGGTTATGGCTGTTACGGCAGTCGGAAAAGACATGGTTCGTGATGCAAGGTACTTTCGACTTGCGTGCAGGATTTGTGCCGAACTGGGGGCGCAATTCATCAAATGTTATTACGTCGATGAAGGATTCCGTACAGTCACTTCCTCATGTCCGGTTCCTATCGTAATGGCAGGCGGCAAAAAGATTGCGGAACTGGATGCATTGACAATGGCTTATAACGCAATACAGCAAGGCGCTTCCGGCGTAGACATGGGCAGGAACATATTCCAGAGCGAAGCTCCGAAGGCGATGATTCAAGCAGTGAGAAAGGTTGTGCACGAAAACATGAAGCCCAAAGAGGCCCTCAACCTGTATGAAACGCTGAAGAACGAGCAAGAGAAAGCCCGGGGTTGAAATGTCAGGTACGGTCCTTCTAAGAGAGCTGCAGCGGGCGGCTGAGGCGTGAAAAGTCTGAGGCGGCAAATGGAACCGGATGAAGACGAACAGTTGTGGAAGATAATGCCAGCGGTTCGAGGTGTTTTGGCGCAGCCAACCGACAGCGAAGAGATGCCCTATCGACCGGTGATTTTGAAACCTTCCGGCGAAGAATCGAAAGAGGCCTTGGAAGTAGATACTCTTGAACCGGCGGACAGTAGTGAACAAATCAGAGACAAAGTAAAGCTTGCTGTTGAAGGTTACGTGAGAAAACATGGTTCGCGACCGAAGGTCGTAAGCATAAAGAACATCGGTACGGTAAACGTTGTCGAGCCGACCGCTGAGCCGGTTTTGCCGCTGGAAAACAAGGTTGCGCTTGTTACCGGCGCGGCTGGGGCAATCGGTTACGGGGTTTGCCGGGCCTTGCTCGATAACGGCTGTTTGCTTGCAGCCAGTGACCTGCCCGGCGCGAGGTTGGATGATTTTGCAGCCGACCTTGAAGAGGGTGCGGCAGGCAGGGTGATCGGTATCGGCATTGATGTAACGGACCAGACTTCCGTAAAAAAAGGCTTTGGGCGTGTAGTTCAGACGTGGGGGGGGATGGATATTGTTGTGATAAATGCCGGCATCGCCCTTGTTTCGCGTCTGGAAGAGATGGACCTGGAGGCATTTCGCAGGCTTGAGAAGGTAAACGTGGAGGGTACGTTGCTTACCCTGCGCGAATGTGCACAATACTTTGCGGCGCAGGGCACGGGCGGCGACATTGTGGTGATGTCGACCAAGAATGTTCCCTGTCCGGGCGCCGGATTCGGGGCCTACAGCGCGACGAAAGCGGCATGCCATCAATTGGGAAGGATAGCAAGTCTTGAGCTTGCTCAGTACGGAGTTCGGGTGAACATGGTCGCGCCCGACGCCGTGTTTTCAGAAGGCAGGTACAAATCGGGTTTGTGGGAGACAGTGGGCCTCGATCGAATGAAGGTGCGTGGCCTGGACGAAAAGGGGCTTCATGAATACTACCGCAGCCGAAATCTTCTTAAGGCGAAAGTTACGGGCAGACATGTGGCCAACGCGGTCCTGTTTTTTGTGACACATCAGACCCCAACGACAGGGGCGACCATACCGGTCGACGGAGGTCTGCCCGACGCAACGCCGCGATAAAGTGCAGACAGCAAGGGACGAATGGAAGAAGCGTTATCACAGCTTATCGAAATATCAAACAGGATCGGGAAGGACAGTTCGCTTGTGGTAGGCACGGGGGGTAACACGTCGGTAAAGACAGAAGACGGCAAACACATGTACATCAAGGCCAGCGGAACAGAGTTGAAAGATATGAATGAAGAATATGGCTGGCGCAGGTTAAGAACAGACGGTGTACGTGAGATATTCGAGGATAAGCACTTGGCCGGAATGGAGGCTATCGAAAGAGAAGTTGAAATGATAAAGCGTTTGCAGATGACCTGCGACGACAAGTTTACGAATGGCGCACGGCCCTCGGTTGAATCGCTTTTACACGTTGTTCTGGACAAGTGTGTTGTTCACCTTCATGCATCACCGGTATTGGCTTATGCGAGCGCGAAGAACGGCAAACGCGAGTTTCTCAGGCTCTTTGAAGATGAAGAATATCCTCCTTTATGGATGCCGTATGGCGACCCCGGATTTTCACTGAGCAAGAAGGTCTTGCGATATGTGCGAAAGTATACTGGTGAGTACGGCAGAGGTCCGGTGATAATGATTCTGGCAAAGCACGGACTTTTGGCGGCTGAGCGGGGTCCGCAAGCAGTTTTGCAGCGGGTCGAAACGGTTGTGGGGCGTTGTAAGCAGGGTCTGAAAGGACCTGAGATTACAGAGCCACAGGCAAGCAGTCGCCGTGAGGTTGATTCAGTAAGAGAGGTGATAAGAGACGCGTTGAGGGAAGTGACCGGAGGCGAGATGCCGGTTGAACATTTCACGAACAAAACGGTGGCGGAATTTTCAGCAAGAAAGGATACTTGCAAATTGCTGAGAGTGCCCGCATTAACCCCGGACGAGATGGGATTTGCGAGCACTCCAGTAGTGTGGCTTGGCAGCTATGACCGCAAGAGAGCAATCGAAAGAATCCGTGCGGTCATAGCCAAACATGGGAAACCACCGGTTGCGTTTTTGGCGAAAGACGTTGGGCTTTTTCTTGTCCGCGAGGCCGGGTTTACCTCGATTCTGAAGGAAGTAATTGTCAGCTCACTTTATGTACGCAGCCGCGCCCAGGACATGGGGGGGATAAATCCGCTCAACAAACGTCAGCGAGATTTCGTTAACAACTGGGAAGGCGAGAAGTTTCGTGTCAGGGTTGCAAGAGACTCGTAACGAATTCAGAAATCTCTGGCGGCAGGGTAATGCTTGACAGAACGTGGATTTACGTTGATATTATACAGGGTTTTCGAACGCAATAACGATATGTAGTGCTGAATAGAGATATCTAAAGTTATGCAGAATTCGTTTCAGAGCGTAATCTCGGGAGTTGTCAGAACAACCATCGATTTGTGGCAGAAAGGCTGGGCTGAGGCAAACGCCGGCAACATAAGCGTAAGACTCGCGCCCGGAACCTGCGAAGGACAAGAGGGTCTCGAACCTCGCTGCGACTGGATCCTGCTGGACACACAATTTCCAAACCTCGCCATTGAGCGCATCCTGATCACGGGCACGGGCACTTATATGCACAACGTCGAGCTTAGTCCGGAGGATAATCTCGGTGTGATTGAAATCGACGCCTCCGGCGGCAAATACAGAATCCTGTGGGGGTATGCGTCCGGAGACAGGCCGACCTCCGAATTGCCGACGCACTTAAGAGCCCACTCAGTAAGAAAACGGGTCAGCAACGACAGCGATCGTGCTGTTCTTCACACGCACTGTCCGAACATTACTGCTATGACGCTGGCGGCGGAGCTTGATACGGTCCGCATTTCGAAGCTTCTTTGGCAGATGCACACTGAGTGTATAATCAATTTTCCGGAGGGAATCGAGTTTGTGCCGTGGATTCTTCCCGGTTCGGTGGAACTCGGAGAAGCAACGGCCAAGGGCCTGGAAAAACGTCGCCTGATTTTGTGGCAGTATCATGGCATCGTTGCCGCAGGCCCGACTTTGGATAAGGCATTCGGACTGATCGACACCGCCGAGTCGGCCGCCCAGATTTACCTGAAATCGGTGGGCGCTGGGGGTGTCAGAAACAAGCTCAGCGATAAGCAGTTGCAGAATCTTGCGGCGGCCTTCTCGCTTAAGGTTGATCCTTCCATCTTGAACACGCAGGTGTAAAGGGCGCTGCGGCGGGTGTATCGAACGGATTCGGCGATTCTTTGCGAAATACGGAGGGCGGGTTTCGCCGTAGTTTCGATTGCAGCAGGGACGCTGAATTTTCAGTAGATGAACTGGGAATTTTTTTTGCCGTTACCAAAAGGGTTTTTCGGCCACTAACATAGTGGACGAGCCGTGCGTGCGGCTCAAATAAGATTAGGGTCTTTCTAAGATATAAGGAGACCGTGATTATGAAAAAGTATGGAATTTTACTAGTAGTGTTGTTGACAACAGTGGTGCTGGTCGGATCGGCCATGGCCGGCAGGGGCAGGGCTGGAAGAGGTAAGATCGGCAGAATGCGCGGGATGGGTCCTCAGCGCGTGGACTGCTTTAAGAAGCTTGACCTGACTGAAGAGCAGCAGGCGAAGATCGACTCGCTTCGAGCGGCTGCCAAGGAGGCCGCCAAGGATGCGGAGACCCGCGAAGAGCGTCAGCGGATTTTCAGGCGTATGCGCAACGCCATCGAGGGCGTATTAACCGAAGAACAACTTGCCGAACTTAAGGAATGTCGCGAGCAACATAGAGGCCGCCGTGGTGGTCCGCATGGCGTCGGACCTGGGGGTCCTCAGGGCTTCGACTGCTTTAGGCAGCTTGACCTGACTGAAGAGCAGCAGGCGAAGATCGACTCGCTTCGAGCGGCTGCCAGAGAGGCCGCCAAGGATGCGGAAACCCGCGAAGAACGTCAGCAGATTTTCAAGCGTATGCGCAACGCCATCGAGGGCGTACTGACCGAAGCACAGCTTGCCGAACTTAAGGAATGTCGCGAGCAACATAGAGGCCGCCATGGGGGTCCTCTGGGCTTCGACTGCCTTAAGCAGCTTGACCTGACTGAAGAGCAGCAGGCGAAGATCGACTCGCTTCGCGCGGCTGCCAGAGAGGCCGCCAAGGATGCGGAGACCCGCGAAGAGCGTCAGCGGATTTTCAAGCGTATGCACAACGCCATCAAGGATGTGCTGACCGAGGAGCAACTTGCCGAACTGAAGGAATGTCGCGAGCGACACGGGGGCCGCCGCGGAGGTCCGCATCGGGCCGACTGCTTTAAGCAGCTTGACCTGACCGAAGAGCAGCAGGCGAAGATCGATTCAATTCGCGCGGCTGCCAGAGAGGCCGCCAAGGATGCCGAAACCCGTGAAGAACGGCAGCAGATTTTCGAGCGTATGCGCAATGCGATCGAGGATGTGTTGACGGAGGAGCAGCTTGCCAAACTGGAAAAATGCAGGGAAAGGCTCCATGGCAAGTTCAAAGGCGGGTTTGGGCCGAAGCCCGCGAAGTGCGACCAAGAGGGCGAAGGTCGCCGGGTTCGTCGGGGCCGGACGCGTTAATGAAAGACGGCCGGGAAATGGAGTCTCTCGAAGCGAAGCGGTCCAGAAAAGATAATGCTGTAGTAACTTACGGCGAACAATGTAACAAAAACAAGGCGGCTCCGCCCGACAGATCGGGTCGGGCCGTCTTTCTCTTGACCGGATAATAGACGGCCAAAAGAGTTCTTTGGAATATAAGCTACGTCGCCCAAGAGCCGGGGCTTCGGATTCGAAGCGGAGAGAAAAGGGGACTGAAACGTCATAATGAAAGCAGCAGACAGACATGTGTCAGGATCTGTATCCGCGGTACTGAATAGAGGCGGTCCGTACGATGGCACGGAGGGCGGGTGTCAAGCCTGTTGCGAACAGTGGTAGATGCCAGGCGGGGTATTGAGGATTCGGACCGACGTGAGATCGAGGCCTGTCTCAAAGGTGACCGGCAGTCGTTTGAAAGGCTGGTAAAGCGATATGAAAAGCAGGTGGCGAATCTAATGTGGCGTTTCAGCAGAGATCGGGTTGTGTGCGAGGAGCTTGTGCAGGACGTGTTTGTGGAAGCGTGGTTCAACCTTCACCGTTATCGCGGGGAAGCGCCTTTTGTGCACTGGCTGCGGGCGGTTGGCACGCGTGTGGGCTATCAATACTGGAAGAGGCGGGCCAGAGAGAAGATGCGGGTTTCGTTGAAGGAATTCGAAGAAGTCGAAAAAGCACAAGCGGCTTCGGAGCCGTCTTCGGCTGGCGAACTGGTGCATGCACTGTTCTCGCGGCTGCCGAGTGTGGACCGGCTGGTGCTTACGCTGATGTATTTCGAAGATTGCAGCACTCGTGAAATTGCCCGGCGTATGGGCTGGAGCCGGGCAATGGTAAAGATGCGAGCCTATCGGGCCCGTAAGAAGATGAAAGCAATTGCTGAAGAGGAAAAACTTTTGGAGAAACTGGAATGGACACGCTAAAGATAATCGAGCAGCTCGTTCAGCGGGCTAGAGAAGAAAGGCCGCCTGTAACGGACGTAAGCGGGGGTGTGCTCGAGCTTATCGGGCGGAGACGAAGGTTCGAACAAACGAGCTTGTCGTGGTTCGCAGCCGTTTCGGCAGTGGCGGCGTCGGTTGCCTTGTTCTTTGCGGTTGACTGCTGGATGTCGCTGAGCGATCCTATGATGGAGCTTTTTGCACCTTTACAGGTGGCGACGGAGATGCCATGGTAGACGAAGAAAGCTCACACGAAGAGGCAAGGCATCCTTCTTACCGTTTGTATCGCCGCCGGGAGGTGTGGCTTTCGATTATCTTAGGGTCGCTGATTCTGCTTTGTGGTATTGCAATCGGTTCGAGCGTTGTGATTCTCCGATTCAAGGACAGGATCTGGCCGGGGCCACGGGTGATTCATACCCGCCGCAGCCCCGAGATCATCGCCACGAGAATGCAGCGACGGCTTGAATTGACCGATGAGCAAACCGAAAAGGTGGAGGCGCTCTTGCACAAGCATTTTGAAGGCATCCAGGCAGTTCACAAGGATGCGCGGAAGAAGATCGAGGCCGAACATAAGCAACTGCGGGCCGGAATGAAGAAGGTGCTGACGGCCGAGCAGTTTGAACGGTGGGATTCGCGTTTCAAGCGCATGAAAGCCCGCTCCTGGAGGGACAAAGGACCGGAACGGAGTCGCGGTCGAAGGAAACATTTTGATCGTGATTTACCGCCGCCGGATCCGTTCGATTCCGAGCATGGCTCTCCACCGAAGAGGTGAGATCGCCGGCCTTGGGCGAGCACCGAAGGCTTTGCACAGTTCATCAGAGGTCGTTGTGGTGATAACGAGGCAGCGGCCAGAATGCAGGATCGTCATGCAGGTCTGAGCATGACCAAACGCATAAGCCTTTCGGCGGCGTCGGTGAGCAAGACCGCGGCGTCTTTCATGCTTTTTTTGGCTGTCATGGGTCCTGGGCAAATAGGCAATACGGCCTTGAGGCCCATCTCCATGTCCTTGTCGATATCGGGTCCGACCGAGCCGGCCAGCGCAACAACCGGAATGGAGCCGACGGCGGCAGAGGCGGTGATGCCGCTTATCGCTTTTCCCGAAGCCGTCGTGCCGTCAACCCTTCCTTCGCCGGTAATTATCAAATCCGCCGAGCGTATCTTCTCGGCAAAGCCGCTGTAACGCATTACTATTTCCACGCCCGGCTGCAACCTGGCGTCGAGAAAAGCCATCAGGCCCGCGCCCAGGCCGCCCGCCGCCCCGGCGCCGGGTACGTTACGCAACTCGGCGCCCACCTTTTCTTCGATCAGATGTATGAGGTGTTCCATGTTGGCATCGAGAATCTGAACGGTCCGAGCGTCGGCGCCTTTCTGCGGGGCATAGACGTGCGCCGCGCCGTTCGGACCCAGCAGGGGATTTGTCACATCACATGCGACGATGAAATTGCGTTGTTTAATCAACGGTTTCAGGTCACCCATCTCTATAGAGCGGACGCGGCCCGTCATCCGGCCCGTCATCGGTTCGGTTATACATTGTCCGGATTGGTCAAGGAACCTGACGCCCAGTGCCTGCGCCATACCGGTACCGCAGTCGTTTGTAGCCGAGCCGCCGATGCCGACGATAATGTTTCTGCAGCGTTGATCAACAGCGTCAAGAATAAGCTGTCCCAGCCCGAAAGTGGTCGTGTGCAGAGGATTTTGCTTCTCCGCCGGCACAAGCGTAAGCCCCGCCGCCGCCGCCATCTCAATAACGGCAGTCTTTTCCTGCTCATCCTGTTCCGGGTGCTCTCCGAGAATTCCGTACTCAGCTTCCACGTTTTCACCCAGCGGGCCACAGACAACGACGCTGCGGCGCCGTCCGGAGGTGGAAGCAACCAGAGCGTCAACGGTTCCTTCGCCACCGTCGGCCATGGGAATTTCTACAATCTGCGCCTGGGGGACGACTCGACGCAGTCCTGTGGAGATGGCGCGACACGCTTCGACTGCCGTAAGCGACCCCTTAAATGAATCCGGTGCAACAACAATCTTCATAGCTCTAAAAACACAGCTTGTAAGTCACTCGACACAAATACCGCAATTATTATCCCGCTTCATAATACCTTTCCGACCGTGCACAGCCAAGCGTAAAGTTATTGCAAAATGTGGTGAAACGAGTCCAAGTTGCCATGGCGCCGGGATTCAAACCATTCCCATGAGATTTAATCGCGGGTGAGCCCATAATGATTATTCCGTTTTCTCTTTTCCTGGCGCTACTAAGGCGTAATCTTAACCATGGAACGCGATAAAACTTGCGATTTGCAAGAGTCAAAATGATTCGGGGGGCGGCAGGTCGTTCTTGAGCGTGTGCTTTGCGGCTTTGCCAGCCTGGCACATTGTTTGCACTGTATGTGAGAAAAGTAAAGAGCTATTTGTGTCGGAGGATTCTTTTGTGACGGTTCAGTTGCCTTTTGAGAAGCAAGGGTGAAGCGATGGATGACGTCGTTCTTAGACACAAGCTGTATGAACTGGTGAAGGAAATAGACGGGGCACCGAAGACACAGCAGGAGAATGCGATTGCCCTGGCGAACAAAAAAGGCGCCTCATACAATCCTCCCGCACAAAACGTAAAAAGCCTTTACGAATTGCTCGATTATCTCAGGTTCATCATAAAGTATCAGGCTTTCGATCTGGAGGCTACGCGGAGGGAAAACGCTTACCTCAAAAGAATTGTCGGTTATGACGACGGGTGATTGTCCGGGGCGGATATCACTGGTTGCGGGCAGGAAGCCGAACTGTATTTTCGAATAGAAGGCTTACGGGGGTTTTAAATGAACGCAAATGCAAGAAGAATACTCGTTGTCAACCAGGAACCTGCGGTGCGACTCGAACTTTGCCGTGTTCTGAGCGAGGGTGGATATTTGGTTACTTTCATAGACAACAGCGCCGATGCGATACTTTATGCATGTCTGGAACCGCCGGACCTTGTGATACTCGATATTTCAATGTCCGGAATAGACGGGATACAATTCGGCAGGATACTTCGAAGAATCCCGGAAACACGCGACATTCCGCTGTTGTTTTTGACGGACCTGATCTCAAAAGACGAAGACGATGATCGCAACCTTTTCATCGACCGCAACCTGACCATCACCATGCCCTGCGACACCGAAGAATTACTAATTGAGATAGAGATGCTGATGTCGAAACCGGTATCCGAGACGAAAAATGCGATTTAACGACGCATGAATCCGGAAAATTAAGGCGAAAAATGTGGGGAGCAAAAAGATGTCACCGATTGGCTGCTTAATGGTCGAACACAGGGTCATCGAGCGTATGATCTGCTTGATGGACGCACAACAGGCAATAATCCGTTACACCGGGCAGATAGATTTGGTCTTTTTCGATACGGTTATGGATGTTTTGAACACATACGTGGATAAATGCCATTGTGGAAAGGAAGAGGATATACTTTTTCGCACCCTTGCCGCCAAGGCCCTTTCCGAAGAACACAGGAAAATGCTGGACCAGCTTGTTGCCGAGCACGTCTGGGCAAGGCAAAAAACACAACAGCTTATTTCAGCGAAAAAGAACTGTGGAGGAGGCGACAAAAGCGGTCTGAGCGAAGTTGCAATCTATATGAGGGAACTGGTTGAATTCTACAGGGCACACATTGAAAAGGAAGACAGACACTTTTTCGTTCCTTCGATGGTGTATCTGAGTGAAACCGAGCGAGCCGATATGGGTCAGCAGTTCTGGGATTTCGACCAGGGGCTGACCTACGATAAATACAACAAGACGGTTGAAAAGTTGGAAAGGCAGAACGGTTTTGCACCCGAGCACAAGCCTTCAAACAAGATGGGCAATTTGGCGGCATTGTTGGCAAGACAGAAAACATAGAAAGCTGACCGACCGACGGAGCAAAGGAGGGCGGCTTTTGCAACGGGCGGCTGATGTTTACTGGAAAAACCATACTGGCATTCGATATTCGCGCGTTTGCTTAAACCTTGACCAGAACAGTAAATCCGGAAAGCCGCATATCTACCAAAGACTGGACATAACAAACGGCCTTTACAATTTGTTCTGTGACTTTGCGCTTTACGATGCACCTTTTGGCGGGCCCCTTGCCGGTGCATTCGACATAGGTTTCTTCGTCTTGCATTGAAAGTATCAGGATTGGCAAGCCCGGCGAGTGCAGTTTTATTTTTTCGGCGACCTTAGGGCTGTTGCTGCCTTCAAGGGAAATGTCGAGAATGGCAAAATCTATACCTTGCGTCTCAATAAGCCCCAGAGCATGGTCGGCGTCCTCGACCTGGAGGCAGGCGCCGAGATCAGGCCTGCTGTTAATGACCTGCATGAGTTTCTCCCGCACGGCCGGATGACCGTTGACAATCAGTATTCTGGTTTTCCGTTCGCCTGGCGCACGTTTGCCTTTTTTGACGGTTTCGCTCGTTTTTACACTTGTATTTGTCATAATCGTTTCAACCCCGCGATTGCGCAGCAGCCTTTGACTGTTTGAACAGTGCGTTGAATCAGTGATGATTTGTCTCAGTGCGCAACTTCTCCAGAATTTTCTGCGTCATGGTCTCGCTGACATACTCTTTGCCGCTGAGCATGAGGCGGATTCCGGTTATGATTGTCTCTGCCGCTTCGTGTTTGGTAATGTATCCGCCGGCGCCGGCCTGGAAGGCTCGTTTGGCGTAGCTTGCTTCATCATGCATGGTGAGTATTAGCACAGGCAGGTGCGGGCATTTCGATTTTATTTTCTCAGTAAGCTCGACCCCGTTTGTGCCTTCGAGGGAGATGTCGACAATTGCCAAATCAACCTGTTCTTTCGCAATCGCATCGAGCGCTTCTTCGGCGTTCTCGGCCTCGGCACAGACGTGCAGGTCGGGTTCCTGGTTTATTAACAGCGTCAGTCCCTCTCGCACTATGGCATGGTCGTCAACAACCAGAATTCTGGTTTTGCCCTCGGCTTTTTCATGTTCTTTTTTTTCTTCTTGCATCGTATCAGTTCCCGCCAACTCACCGTTTAACTTCTCAGGCGCCCTTAGCGTATCCTTTAACATCCCGGTTTTACGGGTCTGCTGCGGGCACTTCTGATTTCCTGTCAGTCAATTCGTTTTTCTCATTTCTATATAGCCGCGCAGGCAAACCAGGTTCATTTGAAAACGCTGGCAACAAGGCTGTTTATGGCATAAGCGGAAATGCTCTGATTTCTATCAGGCTATCCACTATGGCGCGTGGGCCAACGGCTGCTTCTCACGAAACCGGTCGAGGCGTTTGTAAACATGTGTAAAGAGGTCTGCTTGAACGGAACCGCATTCATAAGATGTTCTTGTCTTTCGACCATTGAATTGCATACTGAAGCAGTTCGTCCGCATCCGCCAGATTCAACTTCTTTTTGATGTGAGCGCGATATGTCTCGATAGTCTTAAGACTGAGGTGCAGCCTTTCGGCGATCCATCGTGTTCCATGACCGCGTCCGATGAGAGCCAACACCTCGAGTTCCCGGTCACTCAATCGCTCCACTGCGGGCGCACCCGACTCAGGCTTGAGACCGACAAGCTTGCGGACCATCTTCGCTGCCATTTCGTTGCTTACGTATATCTGACCGCGCATGACCTTATGAATTGCGGTGATGATATTCTCTGTTGCTTCGATCTTCATGATGTATCCCCTTGCCCCTGCGCGAAGGCAGCGCTCGGCATACAAGGATTCGTCATGCATGGACAGCGCAAGGACCACCAGGGGGGGATAGTTAATCCTGATTTTCTTTATCAACTCAACTCCGTTTCCCTGCTGCAGTGAAATGTCAACAATAACTAAATCCGGTTTTAGTTCTCTAATCATCATCATCGCCTCCGGGACGTCCCGGGCCAGACCGCAGACCAAAAGGTCATCCTGCTGTCC
>Ga0180437_10008454_pt1 | contig 13063 bp, 7 predicted proteins | sample SS_ome_4_FD_132410 | JGI IMG/M metagenome (GOLD analysis project Ga0180437, IMG submission 132410) | Hypersaline lake sediment archaeal communities from the Salton Sea, California, USA - SS_3_D_1 metaG | ecosystem: Environmental > Aquatic > Non-marine Saline and Alkaline > Hypersaline > Sediment...
CGCCGACATCGGAGACGAGCAGAGCATAGAACAGAGCCTGTCCACGTTCTCCTCCCACATGACTCGCATCGTGGAAATCCTGAGCCGCGCCTTTCGCAAGTCCCTGGTCCTGCTGGACGAGTTGGGCGCCGGAACGGACCCGGTGGAGGGCTCCGCCCTGGCGAGAGCGATCCTCACCCATCTGCAGAGAAGGCGCATCACGACCCTGGTCGCCACCCACTATTCCGACCTCAAGGTCTACGCACACTCGACGCCTGGTGTGCAGAATGCCTCGGTCGAGTTTGACGTAGAGACTTTGGCCCCCACCTACAAGCTGAGCATCGGCCTCCCGGGCAGGAGCAATGCCCTGGCCATTGCGTCCCGCCTGGGCCTGGCGAAGAAGATCGTGTCGCAGGCCGCAAGGTCTCTCGCGCCCGAAGACCTGGAGGTCGAGAGCCTGCTCACGGACATCAAGAAGGCTCGTGACGACGCTGAGGCCGCCCTCCAAGCCGCCGAGGAGGCTCGCGCCGAGGCAGAACTGTTGCAGGGCGAACTGGAAGAGCAGCTTGCCGGCCTCGACGAGGAGCGACGTGAGATACTCAACCGGGCCCGCCAGCAAGCCAGGTTGGAGCTGACCGAAGTCAGGAAGCAACTCCAAACCATCTCCAGAAAGCTGAAGGCGCGCGTCAAGCCTCCGCAACTCAAGGAAGTCAAAGCGAAGATCCAAGAGGTCGAAGAGGTGATACAGCCCCCCGAGCCATTCCTCAGGCTGTATCCCATCGACAAATCGAGAATACGCGTTGGGACGCCAGTCTGGGTAGACGAACTGCGCCAGCGGGGACAGATCACCGCAGTTCTTGACGACGAAGAGGTCGAGATAGGAGTTGGAAAGTTCCGGGTCAAGGCAAAGCTGGATGATCTCGAACTGCTGGACGAGAAGGCGGAGCCGGAAACTGAGGACACCTTTCGAGCCCCCTGGTCTCCCGCCCCACCTCCCACGGCCCTGCACCTGCGGGGCTACCGCGCCGAGGAGGCAGTTGTTGAGCTGGGCAAGTACCTCGACCAGGCATCTTTGGCCAATCTGCCCGAAGTACGGATCATCCACGGCAAAGGTACGGGGACCTTGCGCCACGTGGTGCGTAAGGAACTTCACGGACATCCCCTCGTGACCTCCTATCGTCCGGGGTTGCCCGAAGAAGGAGGGGATGGAGTGACTGTGGCTGAGCTGTCCGGCTGACGAGGCTGCTGAGCTAGGTCAGCGAAGGGGGCGATTCGGGGGAGCGCGACTCCTGGGTGCAAACGGCCAGGGCAAACACGGCCAGCAAGTAGCCCAGATAATTCTCATTCATGAACCGTGACGTGAAAAAGAAAGCCAGAGTCAGGAAGGCATAGTTGTAGAGCATGGAAGAGATGGTATTGTGCCTCCATTGTCGCCAGAGCAGATAGAGCAACAAAGGCAGGCATATCAGTAGGCCAGGTATCCAGAAAGGATAGTAGTCCAGGCGGGATTCCACCAGGCCCAACGCCAGCACGAAATTGGACAGCCCCCATCCTGTGATCTGGTACGGTACCTCCGCGGTACCACTGCTCCAGCGCCACACATCATCGTACATCGACTCCAGATCCCACACCACGAAGGGCAAGACCAGAAGGCACACCACAACGACCAGGGGAACCACCTTGCGGAGCAGGTACGAGACAAGAGGCTTGATTTCATCTCCCGTTGAGAACCCTTGCCGGCGCGCCAGGAAGAGGAAGTAGAACGGCACCAGGAACCAAGCAGTCGGTTTGCTGGCGCATGCCAGGCCGAGCATGACGAGAGACCAGGTGTCCTTGCGCTGGCTTAGCAAGTACATGGAGAATACGAGCCAGGAGAGCACAAACACGTCATTCTGCCCGAAAACGATGTCGGTACCCATGATAGGGTTCAGTCCCAGCACCATGACGAGGCACAGACGCAGATCACCCCTGGGCACCAGACGCGCCGCCACAAACAGCATGCCTGCAAAAAGGACCAGATAGACGAACCTTTGATCGTACCAGCCCAACAGCGCTTGGCTGGAAAGATAGAACGGCGCAGAGAACAGGAAGGTCCAGGGTAGATAGGGATAGTGATAGAGAGCCGTCCGGTAGTCCAATCCCCATTCGGCCATCGGCGTGTCAACGTAGTCCTCGATGTATGGGTTTCTGCCACCGAGGACGTACTTGATCGCCTCCTCGGTTTGAATGACGCCGCCATCGTGGCTGAAGCTTGCCGGGCCCGCGACCTGCCGCAGGAGCGCGGAGAACGTGGATAGGGAAACCACCGTGGCGAAAACGATGCTGAACACGAGGGCCAGCTTGGCCCAATGGCGTCCTCGCTCGCTGATGCCATGCCACGTATCGAAGAACACGTACAGAAGCAGCAGCCCGAAAGTGATGGTGATCAGGAGCAGGCTGACAGGGTCCGTCATCCAATGGTCTAGCAGGTCCCAGCCCTTCTGTGAAAGGAGTGAGCCCAGCAGGGGGATACGTCGGATGAGTTCCACCCTCCGGGGCGCCACCAGGCGGTCGGCTAGAGTGTCTATCCGCACTCTGGCTAGCACCAGTGCGAAGAGCAGCAAGACGTCGAAGGACTTGATCCTCACTGCAATGTTCCTTCCCGGGGGCTATTATATAGGAAGAGGAAGAGCCAGGCTACCGGTTCTCGAAGGCAAGCGGGGGACGATCAGCCCATGAACGGCATCCTGAGACGATGGGTCGGCCTGCTGATTCGAATCGTTTTTCTCTTCGCCATCATCTGGGGATCCAATCTTTGGCTGGTTCGTATTGTGGACTCCATCTATAGCCACCGCTCCGTTCTGGCGGGCCAGCCCAGCCTGGAGGAGCCCACGAATCCCCTGGTCCAGCAAGTGGTTCTGGTGCTCATCGGAGGTCTAAGCTACGACGCCTCCCTTGAGATGCCTTACCTCAACACACTGCGACCTCAGGGCCTGGACGCCCAGTGCACGGGCTACTACCCCTCCTACTCCCAGAGCGCCTGGACGACGCTGATCAGCGGAGCAGGTCCCGAGACCAGCGATGCCCCGCTGGTGAACCTGCCCCACGAGCAACTCCAATATCTTACCGTAGATGACCTCTTCACAGAAGCGAAGCGGGCAAAGTTGACCACCGCCATTGCCGGCTTCCACTGGTGGGAGAATATGATCCCCGAAAAGACGCTGGACCGCGGGTTCTTCGTCTCCTCCACGGGTGCCGAAGCCGATCAAGAAACAGTACAGGCAGTGCTGGACCTGATGAACAGCGTACCACCAAACCTGTATCTGGTCCACTTGAGTCAGGTCGACCACGCCGTCAACACCTACGGCACTGACAGCGAAGAGTACCGGGCCGCGCTGCAGACCGTTGACTTGTACCTTAACGAGATGGCACAGGCCATGAGCCTGAAGCGGCACGTGCTCGTCGTCACGTCGGATCACGGCTATCTGGCGGGCGGCGGGCACGGCGGTGCGGACAGAGAGGTCATCACCACGCCCCTGGTCATGGTCGGACCTCGCGTGGTTCCCGGTGCACTTGCCCAGATCCACCAGACAGACATCGCCCCCACGATCGCCGCCCTGCTGGGACTGGCCATTCCCAGCGCTGCGCAGGGGGACATCCTTTTCAACGCTCTGGTCATGGACGAGGGGGAAAGCACCGAGAAGTGGGTGTCGTGGTCTCAACAGAGAGTGGAGCTGAGTGACGTCTACCTGGAGAGCATTGGCCAAGAGCCTCTCACAGAGGCTGCCAAAGGGGACGCGGAAGTGGCCTACAGCTCCCTCCTGGTCAGAAACTACAGTAGCGCCCGCAGCCTGGCCGAGTTCGCAGTGAGGGGAGCGACTGCGGAGATGATCAAGGGTCGAAGCCTACGCACCGCGAGAGAGCAACGGCAACGACTGCCCGTAGGCGTCCTGCCGGTGGCGGCCGTTGCCTACCTCCTCTGGCGTCGCTGGAGTAGCACCACCACGGTGCTGCTACTCTGCGCAGGGACCACCGCCCTCATCTACCACCTGCTGTTCCTCTGGGAGGGTCAAGTATACTCACTTAGCACCATCGGCAACTGGTGGGTCTTCGCCACGAACGTGCTGGTGCGCACCGCCTCAGCTCTCGTGCCATCCATCTGCGCCCTTGTGTGGCTGGTCTGGCGCCAGAGGCGGAGGTTGCCCCTGGAGATAGCCACGCTGAACTACAGCTTCGGGCTGATCCTGGCCTTCCTGCTCGCCCTCCCGCTGGCTGTAGCCTACGTGCTGAATGGCGTGGAAATCACCTGGCGTCTGCCCCATCCCGTCCTGGCCTTCGTGCAGGTCTCATCCCTGGTACAGCTGGGAATGGCAGCCTTCCTGAACCTTCTCTTACCTCTGTTCACCATACCACTGGACAGAGTGCTTCGCTGGGTGACATCGGCAATCGGCTCCCGCATCGCGTCGAAGACAACGCCATAGAGTGCTTCATCCATCGCTGGCGAACTGCTGCCCGGACGACCTGCCCCACTTCCTCACGGACCTCTCGTGCCCACCGATACCACTTTGGTCATCGTTTTGCTATAATGAGCGAGTGCGCCCATAACGTAGGGCGAGGAGAGTCGTGCTGAGAGTCCTGCTCATCGATCCCAAAGTCAACCTGCCCATCGACGTACGCAGCAGTCCTTCACTGGGGCTGGCTTATCTTGCCGCTGTGTCCGAACAAAGAGGCGACGATGTCCGTGTCTTGGACATGCAGTCGCACGATTTATCGTTGCAGCAGGTGGTGGCAGAGCACCCCCCGGACGTGGTCGGCATCACCGCCACCACCGTTCAGATCGAGAGCGCCTGGCGCGTCGCCCGCGAACTCCGGCAGTTGACAGAGGCCCGTATCGTACTGGGCGGCCCTCACCCCACCGTACTGCCTGCCGAATCAGTGCAGAGGCCTGAGGTGGATATCGTCGTGCGGAGCGAAGGCGAACTCACCTGGACAGATCTGTGCGACCATCTGGAGAACGGGCAACCGCTGGACGAGCTTCCAGGCATCACCTACCAGCGCGAAGGGAAGGTGATCCACAACCCAGATAGGGCTGTGATCAAGGACGTCGATGTACTCCCTTTCCCCGCGTACCACCTTTACAGGATGGACCGTTACTCCAACCTGCAGCCTACCCTCGACCACATCGAGGGGCCCAGCTACCCCATTCTAAGCTCGCGAGGACGCCCCTACCGGTGCAATTACTGCTCACAGATCCTGCCCCGCGGCTGGCGGGCCCGTTCGCCAGAGAGCGTGGTCTCCGAGTGGCGCTGGCTCGTGAAGGATCTTGGCGCAGCGGAGATAGGTGTGCTGGACGATTCATTCAACACAGACCGGCAGCCAGCGCTGGAGATTTGCGACCGAATCATCGCCGAAGGTCTCAACCATGTGCCCTGGATCATGATCAATGGCATCCGCGCCAACCTGGCCGACGAGACGCTGCTGGGTAGAATGCGCGAGGCTGGATGCATACGAACCGCCTTTGGAGTGGAAAGCGGCAACCAGCGCATCTTGGACACTGTGATCCACAAGCAACTCACTCTCGATCAGGTGCGCGAGGCTTTCAAAGCTGCCAAGGCGGTGGGCATGGAGACCATCGGCTTCTTCATCATTGGGCTGCCCGGCGAGACAGAAGAGACCATGGAGGATACCATCCGCTTCGCCTGTGAGCTGGATCCTGTGGTAGCCAACTTCTCCATGGCCACACCCTTCCCCGGTACAGAGATGTACGACCAGGTTCTAGAACAGGGCAGGCTCCTGGTGCACGATTGGGACGAATTCGCCTTCTTCGAGAACAGGGCCCAGTTCGAGACCGATGAGATGCCCGCCGAGCTGGTGGAGCGCAAGTGGCGCGAGGCCTACCGCCGTTTCTACCTGCGCCCGCACCGCGTGATGCGCACCTTGCTCCGCAAACGAACCTGGATCGAGCTGCCTCGCACCGCACGTATGGCCTGGAGAACCGTGGCCAGTGGCTAGAGGGCACCCTTGAAAAGCCTCCTGACTGCCCATAGAATCGAACCGGCAGGCCTGTGGAGATTGGAATCCAGCAGCAAGCTATCTTGCTTCCATCCGCTGAGAGGTACCCGTGAGTCAGTCTGACAAGATTAGATGCAGCGTAGGTATCACAGCACACAACGAAGAGGCCAACATCGGCCGCCTGCTTGATGCTATGCTGAACCAGAACTTGGACGAAGTCGAGATCTCAGAGATCATCGTCGTGGCCAGTGGCTGCACCGACAACACCTGCGCTATAGTTCGCGACTTCGAGTCCAAGGAACCGCAGATCAAGCTCCTCGTCCAGGACGAGCGCGAGGGGAAGGTCTCCGCCGTCAATCTGTTCCTCAGTCACTGTCGAGAGGAGATCTGCGTTCTCGAAAGCGGCGACACCCTTCCCGGCGAAGAGACCGTGGAGAACCTTGTGAAGATGTTCCGTGATCCCCAAGTGGGCATGACCGGTGCGCACAAGGTCCCAGTTAACGTCCCGGACCAGGTCGTCGGCTACTTATCCCACCTCCGTCTCACCCTGGAGCACTCGCTCTGCCTCGAGATTCCCCGTTTGGGGGAGATGATCGCTTTCCGCAAGGTATTCGACCAGATCCCCCCCGACGTGGCCATGGACGAAGCCTTCGTCGAGGCCCTGATGATCAAACGTGGCCTGCAGGTTCGATATGCTCCGGACGCCATGGTCTACAATATGGGCCCCGAGACCCTGGGCGACTTCGTGCGTCAGAGACGCAGGAATTACGCGGGCCACCTGCACCTCAAGCGCAAATACGGCTACCGCGTTTCCAGCCTGGACAACACCAGGGTGGCGCGCTTGGCCCTCACCGAAGTCTGGCGGGCCATCAGGCACACCTTCCGCCTGCTATACGTCCTCAGCGCACTCGCAGGCATCGAACTCTACTCTCGCATCCTGGGGAGCTACGACTACTACGTTAGGAAAGACAAGCACGTGGTCTGGGACATGGCATGGACCACTAAGGAAGTGGACCACTCCAGGGTGGAAGCAGCTGAGGAATCTCTGAAGACCTCATCGGAGAAGTAGCTTGCGAGACAGATTGATCACCGCCCTCAAGATCGTGGTCAGCCTGGGGCTGATCGCGTATCTGCTAAGTCGAGTAGGGATAGACGAACTGGTCGAGGCGATGCGTTCCGCCTCGACCAATTATCTTTACCTCCTCATCGCCCTGGCGATCTACTTCGGGGCCATCGCTGTGGGGTCCGTGAAATGGCAGATCCTGCTCAAGGCGCAGGGCCTACGGGTTCCTCTGGGCAGGCTCCTCTCCTTCACCTTCGTCGGTCTATTCTTCGGAAACTTCCTTCCCACCAACGTAGGGGGAGACCTGGTCCGAGGGTATGACCTGGCCCGCCATACCTTGCTTCCTGCAGAAACTGCCATCTCCGTCGTCGTGGACAGGATGTTGGGCCTAATTGCCTTTGTCTTCGTGGCCGTGGTCATGGCCTCATTGGTGGTCTACTCCGAAGGACAGGTCGCCCTCTGGGAGGTAGCGGCGGCAGCAGGTGTGGTTCTCCTCGCTCTGAGCGGGATATTCGCCCTCATGCTGAGCGATCGCCTGCGCGGACTAATTGGGCGGCTCTTCAACGTTCCGCTGCTCTCCAGCCTCGCGCCTTTGTATGATAAGCTGTCGACCGCACTGTCTGCCTACAGGCGTAGCTACTGGGCGCTGGCTATCAGCTTCTGCATCTCCATCCTGGTCCTCACCATCGGCAGCGTGGTCAACTACCTCATCTCCCTGGCGCTGGGAGGCGGGATATCTCTGCTGCACATCTTCCTCTTCACGCCCCTGATCACCTTCGTCCTGCTGATCCCCATCTCCATCGGTGGTATCGGGCTGAACCAGAGCGCCTACGTCTTCTTCTTCAACCTGGTAGGGGTACCAGAGCAGAAATCCCTCGCCATGTCACTCATCATGCAGGCCATCATCATCATCTCCAGCCTGCCGGGAGGGGTTCTGTGGTGGCGTAAGCGCTCCGAGCGCGAGGTGGATTCGCGCCCACAGGCAATCTCTGAGAAGTGAGACTCTCGGGCGAGCACGGACCCGATCCAGCAGGGAACTCGGCGATTAGCCCTGGCGGTTCCTCTTCGCGCCTGGATGGCTCCCTCTCCCCTCCACCATGTCACTGCGCCGCTTCCCCTGGCTCAGTCTCCACAGTACAGGGGGATCGAGAACTCAGACTCGTTCTGGAACTCGCCGCTGGCAAGCTGTCGATAGAGCCCGTAGCGCACCGTATGAGCCCCGGACGCTCGCCGAATAGGATAGATGTCGCGCACGACCTCTCCTTCCTCCCAGGTCGTGGTCGGACGCCAACCGTAGACCGGAGCACACTGGTCCCCTTGGGCGATGATGTTACCCTGCCGATCCAACAGGTGCACGAACACGCTCGCGTCTTGTTCAGGCTTGACCGGCGCGAACCAGGCGACCTCCAGGATTATGGTATCTCCCCCGCATCGCACTTCCTGCTCCAGCGGCACGATGCCCTCTCTTCTCCCTCGGTCCGGCGCCGGCTCAGCCCGCTCCCACTCCATGTCGATCTCGACTAGATGGGGGGCCGCAGCCCTCAGGTAAACCCGGCCACCCAGCACCTCCTCCCACCAGCCCAACGGTCGGTTGTAGAACGTATACTCCGGTGTAACCAGTACACCTTCCTTCACGATGGCCCCGAAATCCGCCTCATGATGGACAATCGAGATGTGCTCGAGTTGCCCCAAGACGTCGTGGGCGAAGCCGACGGCGGAATAGCGCGGGCCCCACTCCATCATCAAGGTGGAGCCAGAGGGGGCATTCCGAACCAGCGCGATGGTCTCCATACCCGTTGTGTCCCGCGTCAACGCCTTCACAAACGGCGCATTGAGCCAGATCAACCATAGCGCGAACAGGACTGCCGATAGGCTCAAGCCCCAGCTGACGTACCGAGCCTCGTACCGCAGGCTGAGCACTCCATCCGCTAGGAATAGCCAACCCAAAGCCAGGCTGAGCGTGGTGGGCAGGGTGAGACTGGGCAAGGGGTGGGTGTGCCAGAGCAGTATGTGGAAGCCATAGGCCGTGGCCCCACAGAGGAGCAGAGTGACCGCCGTCGTTCTTCGGCGAGGCAGACGCACGGCGACCACAAGCCCCACAACGCCAAGCAGAACGCCAGGAACAGTCAGTTCGCTCACCAGCACCCCGCTGATCTCGCTGAAGTTGGCGCCCACTTCTGCCGCCGACTCGTGCCATCTCACGTAAGCTGCCGCCTCCCTGCCGGTGAACTGATCCCAGAAGCCCTGCCAGGTATCTGGCGCGTCATAGACCCAAGAAGCCCCCGCGGCGCCGCGAAGTGGCAGGTAGACATATGGCAGGAAGCCCAGCACTCCAAGAAGCAGCCCAACCAGGAGAACGCGGTGTAGACGTTGCGGACACCTCTTCAATTGCGACCAGACCGCATAGAGCAGCGCGGGCAAGAGGGTCACGATAAGCCTGTGATGCGCCACGCCAATCCCGCCCAGCAGACACAGTAACCAGATGCGAGAAGGGACACGCGTCTGCCACAGAGCGACCAACAACAGAACGAGCGATATCGCCAGGCCCATCGTGTAAGTCTCGGCGACGACGCTGTGCAGCCAGGCGGTGCGCGTCAAGCCGAACAGGCCGGTGACGGCCGCAGACACGATCGGGCGCCCAGTCAAGTGCACCGACAGTGCGTATAACACAGCGGCAGCCGCCAAGGACCAGAATAGAGACACGAGACCTGGCGCCGCCGCCGCAGGGATGCCTAGTGCTCTCAGAACGGCGACAACGGTGCTCCCTAGTATCACGTAAAGGGGATAGCCCGTCGCATGGAGAGTTCCCCAGACATTGAGCACAATCTGAATCTCTCCTACGTCGGCCATGTAGTAGTGGTCGCCACCGTTGGGTGAGATCTGAAGCAGGGTGAGATAGAGGCCTGCAAGCCCGGCCAGGATAGGAAGGAGGGGCACTACTGCCCGGCGGTCCCGGGCCATAACGCGATGTCTCTTGTCACGGCGCGTTTCCAGACAAACAACATCCGGCAGCATTGCCGTGCGCGAGCCAGAAGGTCTCTTACATCTCTAAGCCTTTGAAGGGGTCCAGCCACTCATCCAGAGCGATGCGCAGCTCCTCATACTCCGCCGCTGCCTGCTCTAGCGGGATGTCCTGCATGGTGGCGTCAATGGCTTGCCGAAAAGCCCTGGCGCCAGCCACCGGTCCCTCAGGATGAGCGTGGATGCCCCCTCCCGTCCCAATCACAATCTCGGGACCGAGATCCTTCACCACTTGAGGGACCATCGAGGGAGTGATGCCTCCACTGGGCATGGGGAAGGTGGGTCTCAGGTGGTATAGAGGGAAAGTAAGGTTCTTGGCTACAGCCTGGAACTTCTCCGGCAGGAAGGATGCCTTGCCGTAGGGAGCAGGGTACACTGCGATGTCAGCACCTGCCAGGCGCGGCAGCTTGCCCAGAACGATGTGAGATGTAATGCCATGATACGGTGACTGATAGAAGGCCCCCGCCAGGTCCATGTGTCCCAGGATGGGCACATTGATCTCCGGATCTTCAGCCAGGGCTCGCAGGACCGGGAAGCCAACCGCCAGGTAGTTCACCATCAAGGCGTTGACCCCTGATTCCACAGCTCGCCTTGCGTTCTCGAAGACCTTGGGGATCTCATCCGAGACGTTGACCGTGTACAGCGTGTGCTCTCCGGTCTCCTCAAAGACCTGTCGCTCGGCCTCCATGTACGCCTTGGCCCTCTCCTGCACTGAATTGAAGGACATGTCGGCTAACAACTCGTCATCCTTGATGATGTCCGCTCCTCCGAGCGCAGCCTGTCTGAAGAGCTCGGTGCCCACCTCGCAAGAGTAGCCAGTGCAAGGCTTGATCATGTTGTTCAGCAAAGGGCGATCCTTGACTCCCAGCGCCTCTCGCACGCCGGCTATCCCGAACTTGGGACCGCCGAACCCTTCCACGAACTTCGCTGGAAAGCGGACGTCAAGCAGCTTGAGCCTTCCCGCCATGGAGATATTGCCCACAACCGCGGTGAGCAGCATCGGTATCTGAGACTCGATATTCACCACCGGGAAGGCGACCTGTATGATGTAGTTGCGATCCTGCACCTCGGCAGGCACTATCCACTCGTGATCCGGAATCTCGTAGACGCCGATGACTTTGGCTACGTGCTTCTTTCGCACCTCGGGTGTCTCCCCCGGCACGGCCACCCACGTGCCTGTGCTCTGCTCAATGGCCAGGGCCGGGGCCAGCCTGGGGATATCGATGTGCTTGGGAAAGGACACCAGGTAGGTCCCAATGATGAACTTCTCGTAGTCCACGCCATCTGGCAGTGCTATTGGCAACGCTTCGATGTCCATCCTTCTTCTCCCTCCTCACTCTCTCGCAGTGCGGAATCGCTCAGCATTGATCTCCCGATACAGACCCTTCAATGCTCCATAGACCTCCCTGTAGGCATCGTAGAGGCGATCATAGATGCCAACGTGTGCAACGGTGGGCTGGAAAACCCTCTCCACCTGGATCACACCTTTCAGTGCCGGAAAATCATCGTAGACGCCAAGACCGATGGCAGCGATCAGGGCCGCTCCTACCGCTCCCGCTTCCTGAGGATGAGCCACCCTCTCCACGCGCTTGCCCGTGACGTCGGCGATGATCTGAAGCCACGGATCCCCCAGTGCACCGCCCCCTATAGCCCGCAGCGAGTCCTGGCTGTAGCCAAACTTGTCGCTCATCACCTCCAGCATCCATCGCAGGTTGTAGGCCACCCCTTCGTACACTGCGCGAACCATGTGTTCCCTCGTATGGTCCGCACTCAGATTGATGAAGCTGGACCGGACGTAGATGTCGGCCACTGGTGACCGTTCACCATACATCCAAGGGGTGAAGATCAGGTAGTCAGACCCCGCCTCCACCTCTTCCACGGCAGCATCCATCTGGCGGAAGACGCTCGCCATCGCCGCGGGTTGATGCTCCTCGCTGAAGAACTGGTCGGCAATCCACCGCAGGCAAGCCCCCGCTGTCTCCGTCTCGGCGATGAGGAAACACTTGCTGGGATCGGCTGACTGGATGCTGGCGACGCCGCACTTGCCAGTACAGGCCCGCTCCATGACCACACCCACCCAGCCTGAGGTGCCCAGATAGGCATGACCCTCGCCCTCACCAACGGCTCCTGAGCCCACTGCCGCCGCAGGGGCGTCTCCCGCGCCACAAATGACGGGTGTCCCTTCCAGCAGGCCAAACTCCTCCGCGCACCGCCTGCTCAACCGCCCCGCCTCATCGGTGGAGCACCTCAGCTCTGGGAACTTCTCCTTGGGCAGACCGAAGAAACCGATCAGAAAATAGGCCCACTGCTTCTTCTTGAGATCGAACAGACCCGTGACCGACGCTGCGGACCAGTCGGCTATCATGTTTCCGGTGGCCCGACAGATCAGATAACCGTTGACGTCGAGGAATTTGGACGTCCTGGCAAAGAGTTGCTCCTCGTTTTCCTTGAGCCACAGCATCTTGGGCAAGACGTCCTTGCCGGTCGCTTCAGCACCCACGATCATGGCAAAAACCTTGGGCCCCAGGATCTTCCTCATGACTTGCCGCGCCTGCCTGTCAGCCCGCGCGTCCATCCAGATGATCCCCTGCCGCAACGGTTCACCCTCGCCATCCACGGGAACCACACCCAGCATCTGTGTGGAGAACGTCATGCACAATATGTCGTCAGGCCGGGCTCCGCTCTCACCCAGGAGACGTCTGGTGCTGGAGGTCACCGCGCTCCACCAAGCGTCCGGCTGCTGCTCCGCCCAGTGCGCGCGGGGATACTGCACCTCGTATCCCTCAAAGCTGCTGTGGACAATCCGACCAGCAGTGTCAGCTAAGATGGCCTTGGTGCCACGCGTGCCAACGTCGTGGGAGATGATGTACTGCCTGGCCATCTTCTCCTCCTGTTCGCCGTGCAACTGTGTGGCCGTGCACAGCGAGTAAGATCTTCGAACCGTCTCAACCAGCGCAGAGAACCCAGGCTCACACGCAGCCAGCCGGGACCGGGCACCCTGTAGCACGA
>Ga0180437_10008455_pt1 | contig 13062 bp, 9 predicted proteins | sample SS_ome_4_FD_132410 | JGI IMG/M metagenome (GOLD analysis project Ga0180437, IMG submission 132410) | Hypersaline lake sediment archaeal communities from the Salton Sea, California, USA - SS_3_D_1 metaG | ecosystem: Environmental > Aquatic > Non-marine Saline and Alkaline > Hypersaline > Sediment...
AGGTGATAGAGGGCCAGGGCAATCCGACTCCCCTGTCTGAGCCGCTGGTGATCCACTACGCGGGCTGTGCCACCACGGGGCAGATCACCAACATCGTCTTCAAGCAGAGATAGGGGCACCACGGCCGCCGTGTGAGGCCTGCCTTGAACGCCCAAGAAGACTGGCGACGACTGCAGCACTACATTCACCCTCGTCGCACCCAGGACGGACGGGGCTTGAGTTCAGACTTCTGGCTGGAAGACGAAGATCCAGGAGAGATCATAGCCCTAGATGAGGCCACGATGGCCGAACTGGGTATCGATCCTGGGGAGTTGGCTCGGAAGATGGCGTGGGCAGTAGAGTTGTCTCGCCAGGATCAGCACTACTGCAAGACTTTTGCCTCCAGTAGGTTCACCGTCTCCAGCGCCTACTACCGGATGTCGGTATTCTGTCCGCTCTGTGACGGCGCAAGCGGCAACGGTGAACTGCTCGTCATCGACAACGTCACAGACGAGGAGCTCTACTTCCCCTCACTGATGCCTCATCTGGTGTCGTCTCACCACTTCTTCGAGAGTCCGCGCAGCCTCTATAGGGTGGAGCCGGCAGCTGCCCATCGGGTACTGAGGCACTTCGTCATACCAGACGAGTTTGTGTACCCTCCCCAGAGACGGAGTTGAGTCGTCGGCTATCGAGACCGGATAGGGAGGCTCCATTGGTCCCCCTTCGCCACGAGGGCCAATTCATGCCCCACCCGCGCATGAGCGCAAGGATGGACCTCCTCTCACACCGGTGAGGGCTGGAAGGGCGTGGTCTCGATGTTCCGGTCCACCGGCTCGGTGAAATTGTTAACACAGCCCAGATATGGTATACTGACGTGCTTGTCAGCCTACGCCGCCGGTCGCCTGTAACAGGTATGGGCAGCATGGAGACCCAAACAGAGACACTTCTCCTTGCCACAAAGTTCTATGTACCACCTTTCCGCCCGGAGATGGTTTCGCGACCCCGGCTCGTGGAGCAACTCAACGCTGGCCTCCATCGCAAGTTGACCCTCATCTCTGCACCGGCTGGCTTCGGCAAGACTAGTCTCCTCAGCGAGTGGATTGGGGCTTGCCAACGTCCTGTGGCCTGGCTGTCCTTGGACGAGGGCGACAACGACCCGGCTCGGTTCATGGCCTATCTCGTGGCCGCGCTAGAGACCGTCGAGTCTGCTGGGGAGATGGTGGGGCCGATCGGGGAGACCGTGCTCGCTGCACTGCAATCGCCTGAAGGCCCGCAGCTCGAGCCAGTCCTCACCGCGCTGATCAACAAGATCGCTTCCGTGACAGAGCCCTTCGTCCTGGTGCTTGATGACTACCACCTCATCACAGCCCAACAGATTCACCAAGCAATCACCTTCATACTAGAACATCTCCCCCCGCAGATGCACCTGGTGATCGCCGCCCGCGCCGACCCTCCGCTGCCCGTAGCAGGACTGCGCGGGCGAGGCCAGTTGACAGAGGTACGCCAGGCCGACCTTCGCTTCACACCCGAGGAGGCCTCGGCTTTCCTCAACAAGCTGATGGGGCTCGATCTAGCGGAAGAGGATATCGAGGCGCTGTCTGCTCGTACAGAGGGGTGGATCACTGGCCTTCAGATGGCCGCCGTCTCCATGAAGGGAAGGGATGACGTCGGACAGTTCGTTCTGGCCTTCGCAGGGAGCAACGTATACGTACTGGACTACCTGATGGAGGAAGTTCTCGAACGCCAGCCTGCTCGAGTTCAGACTTTCCTGCTGCAGACCTCCATTCTAGGTCGCCTTACGGGCCCACTATGTGATGCCGTGACCAGAGGAAACGGCGACCAGGCCCTACCCGTTCCCAGTGAGCAAGAGGGTGGTTCCCCTACTGGCCAGCAGACCCTGGAGATGCTGGAGCGCTCCAATCTGTTCATCGTCCGTCTGGACGATGAACGGCGCTGGTACCGCTACCACCGCCTCTTTGCGGATCTGCTGCGGCAGCGTCTGGAACAGCTGCATCCCGAACTTCCGCCCACCCTGCACCGCCGCGCCAGCGAGTGGTACGAGAGCAAGGACTTCATTCCGTCGGCTATCGATCATGCCCTCTCTGCCCAGGACTTTGAGAGGGCGGCGATTCTGATCGAGAATAGCGTTGATGCCATCGTCAGCATGGCTCAGTTCGTCACGGTGGAGACATGGATCAGGGCGCTTCCGAAAGACGTGCTGCACGATCGGCCCCTGCTATGTGCGTACTATGCACTGGTCCTTCAGCTGGTCGGCGGCACCCTCGATGAAGTGAAGTCTTGCATCGCGGATGCCTCTCGAGGAGACGGAGCTGGCGAGTTTGAGGGCGAGTTGACGGCTGCACGTGCGGTGCTGGCGACTATGGAGGGTGACGTAGAGCAGTCGCTCGATCTCTCCAAACGGGCAATGGAGCTGCTGGGCAGGGAGCGTACCTGCTTGTCGGGCTTCATGGAGAGAAACCTGGGTGTCGTCTACATGTTGAGTGGGGACATCGAGTCGGCCCGACGTGTTTTCGCAGAGAGCGCAGCGCTCAGTGAGAGGACGGGCGATTTCATCAGCGCCGTAGTGGGGCAGGAGAAAGTGGGTACCGCGCGCCGGCTTCAGGGCCGCCTTCGCGAGGCCAAGGTACTGTACGAGCGGGCGCTGAACTTGGCCACCGATGAGAACGGGCGTGTCCACCCCGTGGTCACTAAGGCGGTGCTCGGCCTGGCGGATATCCAGCGAGAGTGGAACGATCTGGCGGCCGCCGAAGAGCTTTCGCATGAGGGACTTGAGCTCGCGGCGGAGTGGTCGCGCTTCCTGGCGATAGCCTGCTACCTGGTGCTCTCCCGGGTGAGGCAAGAGCAGGGAGACCTGGAGGGCGCTGCCGGTCTCCTCGACCGCTGCCAGCAGCTGGCTGTTGAGTATGACCTCACCGACATGGACGATATCATCGTTGATGCCTCCCTGGTTCGGGTGTGGTTGGCGCAGGGCGATCTCGAATCGGCGGCACGGTGGGTGGAGAGGGGAGACTTCGAGAGCGCCGCGGTCGCGGCCGAGCTGGAGGAGCACCTGCATGGTGACTCACTACACTACCTGAGGCAGGTGGAGTACGTGGCGCTGGGGCGGATCTACATCGCCCAGGGACACCACGATCAGGCACTGGAGGTGCTGGAGCCCCTGTCGCGGGCCACCGAGAGACAGGGTTGGGGACTGCTGCTGATGGAGACTCTGGCCCTCCAGGCTCTGGCCCTTCGTTCTAAGGGAGATTCGGAGCAGGCACTGTCCGTGCTCGAGCGCGCGCTAGCCCTGGGAGAACCCGAGGGTTACGTGCGCACTTTCGTGGACGAGGGTGAGCCCATGGCCGACCTGCTGCGTGAGGCCGCCTCGCGTGGAATAGCTCCTGACTACGTGAGCAGACTCCTGGGGGTCTTCGAGGTGGCTGAGCATGGGGCCCTAGAGGAGGCTGGAACTGCGCGCGAAGTCCAACCTCTTGCCGAGCCGCTCAGTGAGAGAGAGTTGGAGGTGCTGCGTCTTCTCAATACCAGCCTCTCCAGTGCGGAGATGGCTGACGAACTCGTCGTTTCGGTGAATACGGTTCGCACCCACATCAGGAGCATCTACAGCAAGCTGGGGGTTCACAGCCGGTACGAGGCTGTCGACCGGGCTCGAGAGCTGAAACTGATCTAAACGGACCATCGGGCTGACAAACTGTCAGGGGCGCGGTATGCCGCGCCCTTGTTTCGTGAAGTACCTCGCCGCTTTGTGGAAATGCTCAGCGGTGGAGACCCCACCCGGCTATCCTTCGACGTCCAGGATCACGTCAACGGCGTGAGGCCAAGTCGCAGTCAGCATGCGCCAAACCCTCGCAGCGAGGTTTGCCTTCGTCGTTTCGTCAGTTCGTTCGCTCCCCACCCTGTGAGAAGTACCGCCTGCTGTAGACTATCAGTCCCCAGGTTACCAGAAGCGGTATTCCCGCCAGCACGGCAAAGTGGACGCCGTGCAGAGGCATTCCCCCCAGAGCTTCCATCTCCAATGGTGCGAACTTCATCAGGGAGAGGATATCGGTGAGGCTCGATCTGGATAGCGCAGCAATTGAGGAAAATGTGAGGAGGCTCCAGTACAGCAGCGACCCCCACCAGGCCCAGGGCTTGAGCCCCAATGTTCCCCAGATCAATCCCACCAGGGCCATGAGGGAGAGATCGATGAGCAGCAGACCCTGGAAGTCGAAAAGGAGCGTATGAAAGAAGGGGAACACGCTGTTGAAGAGGATGAGGATGTGTAGAACGACGATGGCGAATGAGAGGAGAGAACACACCACCAGCACCGGAAGAGGAATTCTCTCTATCCGATAGGAGCCTGGATCATGGCGCTCGAAGGTGAGCCTGACGTCTCTGCTGCGGTAGAAGCGGATAAGCAAGGACGGGATCACGGTGTAGGAGAGGGCCAGCAGCACCACCACGAGCGAACCGGTGAAGATGGTCACGCCTTTAGACGTGACAAGTATGAACAGGAACGCCACCAGTAGGGGTATGCCGGACACGAGCCAGAAACCCAGCAGAGTCAGAGAAAGAATCCTCGCCCAGCGGAGTCTTCTAACGTGCCCGTACCCGAGAGGTATGGCCAACGCTGCGATGAGGTAGTACCCCACAATCTGAGAGGCGATGTTGGCAAACATGAAGGAGCCAAAGCCGAACCCTTCGTAATGGAAGCGGCCACCGTCGGAGAAGAGATAGAAGCAGTAGATTTCGAGAGGTCCGATGAACGCGACTGCGACCCCGACCAGCAGCAGAACTCCCCCGAACAACACCAGGATCGGCGTGCGGTCTCTGTAGTCCATAAGGTTTTCCTTTCAGAGGTTGGACGTTCCGAGACGACGGACCACCCGCAGTTAGATTGTATGGCGCGCGATGGCGTGGGATGCACGTTTGGCTGGTTCGCGGAGCCCGGATCGGCGGTGTCCATGCTCCGTTGTCGACTATCATATATCATGCCCGCGTTACGGACTAGTGACAGAATCTTTGTCGGAAAACGACCAATTGTTGCCGCCTCGACGCTTGGCGCCGTTTCGTCGAAGTGTGTGAGGGGCCATGGGAGGCGACGCGGTTGCGCTGCCTGCGCTCACTCTACACTATAGAGTGGCCTTAGCCACGGTCACGATCGTGAGATAGCACGAGCACGCGCCACGTTCTCCGACCGCAGCGGCGGCCAGTGAGCTCTGTCGAGGTGCTCTTCCCTCGGCAGAGGCTACAGACGATCGATCGTCTGGTCGATGGCATCAGAGATCGCCTCGTACCGGGGCGGCAACTCCCGCGGCCTGTTGGCTAGTAGAGCTTCGACGTAGTTCAGCCGCGCCTCGTGATAGCCGACTTTGAAATCCGTAAACTTGAGTCCGTGGGCAGTGGAAAGAACCACCACTTTGTGCGATGGCTCGATCTCTCCACTCCTCAGAAGCTTCGAGACGACTGCCAGTGCTGCGCCGGTCTGCGGGCAGCAGTACAACCCCGTCCGGTCGGCGCGAGCCGCGGCATTGGCCAGTTCGTGCTCGCTGGCCTGCTCGACCACTCCATCGAAGTGGCGGAGGGTCTTCACGGCGCGTTCGTAGCTGACGGGATCACCGATCCGGATAGCGCTGGCCAGGGTAGGTCGCGCTTGCACAGGGCGGTACTCATGGAAGTCTGTCAGATAGCTCAGGTAGAGGGGGTTGGCGCTCTCTACCTGGGCGCAGGCGATACGCGGCATCCTGTCGATGAGGTTCAGCTCCCTCATCATCGTTAGCCCTTTTCCCACTGCGCTGACGTTACCCAGGTTGCCCGCTGGAATCACAATCCAGTCGGGCACGTCCCAGCTGAGCTGCTGCACAACCTCTATGCTAATGGTCTTCTGTCCCTCTATTCGCAGTGGATTCATCGAATTGGCCAGGTACAGCGTGGGATCGCGTGTCAGTTCTTGCACAAGGGCCATGCACCCGTCGAAGTCAGTGTCCAGGGACAAAACGAGCGCGCCGTTGGCCATGGGCTGGACCAGTTGGGCAGTGGAAACCTTGCCGCGGGGCAGCAGGACGACGGCAGGGATGCCGGCCGCGGCGCAGTAGGCTGTCAGCGCAGCGGAGGTATCGCCGGTCGAAGCACAGAGTACAGCTCTGATCTCTCGGCCGCTCGCGATCATCTGCTGCACCACAGAGACCAGCACTGTCATTCCGAGATCCTTGAAAGAGCCGCTGTGGGTATTGCCACACGACTTGATCCACAGCTGGGCCAGACCCAGCTCCTTTTCCAGGCGATGGGCGCGTAGAAGCGGAGTGTTGCCCTCACCCAGGGAGACCACGTTGGCCAGGCCCAGCTGTGGGCAGACCCACTCCTTCTTGCTCCACACACCGCTGTCGTAGGGCTGCTTCACCGAGCGCAGGCGATGATCGAAGAGAGACTTCCAGTCTGAACCCGGGCGCTCTTTCAGCGCTTCCACGTCGTGCTCGACGTCCAGCAGCCCGCCGCAGTCTTCGCAGCGATACACCACGTCGAAGATTGAGCGGCGGCGCCCGCAACCCCGGAGACACCGCAGCCAGCTCTGGGGGGAGCTGGCGTCACCGCTCAGATGCACATCAGCTCTGTTCTCGCTCGCCACTCTATCCATCGAGTATCACCTCGTTGTGGATGCTACGCACAGCATCCGTAGCATCATTGGCCGCCACGACGAAACAGATGCTGCATTCAGATGAACCCTGCGCGACGGCAACAACGTTTATGTTGCCCCCTGCCAGCGCGCCAAAGGCGCGAGCGGCCACACCCGGGGTGCCCCTCAGTCCCGCTCCCACCGCTGTGACGATGACAATATCGTCCAGGGACCAGACTCTGTCGACGTCGCGCCTGCCTAGCTCCACCGCCATCTCCGCCTCTATGGCCTGCACCACCGCCGGTACGGTTTCTTCAGGGACAACGAAGCAGATGGACTGCTCCGATGAAGCCTGAGAGATCATCAACACACTGGCTCCCCGACCGGCGACCGCACCAAAAGTGCGCGCGGCGATGCCTGGCACTCCCATCATCCCCCTTCCCTCGACAGTGACCATGCTCAGGTTCTTGATAGCGGTGACGGCCCTGACGGTGCCGCAGGAGTTCTCGAGCTCTCGAACGATGCGCGTCCCCGGGCAGGTGGGATTGAAGGTATTCTTAACCCAGAGTGGGATGTCTCGCTCCACCACCGGACGGATCGCGCGCGGGTGCAGCACTTTGGCGCCAAAGTACGCCAGCTCGCTGACCTCGCCGTACGAAAGGATAGGGATCAACTGGGCCTCCGGCACCACACGGGGATCGGCGGTCATCACACCGTCCACGTCGGTCCAGATCCAGACCTCGTCGCAGTTGAGGGCATCACCCAGGATGGCGGCTGTGAAGTCGCTCCCGCCACGGCCCAGCGTGGTGAGGATCCCCTCCCGCGTGGCGCCGATGAAGCCGGTGACCACTGGGATCACGCCGTCGTTCAGGAGGGGAACCAGCTGCTCCGTAACTCGGGGGCAGGTGAGTTCCATGATGGGGATGGCTTTCTGGAAAGTGGAGTCGGTGACTATAAGCTCAGTGGCATCCACAGCCTCGCTCTTGGCGCCTCGATGACGCAGGAGCGCAGCCACAATACAGGCATTCATCCGCTCACCTACCGAGACGACGGTGTCCATAGCCCGAGGTGTCACCTCTCCCAGGACGTGGATACTGCGACAGAAGGCGGCGAACTCGGCGAGGCATTCATCCACGGTCGCCAGGAGGGGCGTGCTCCCGTTGCTGGATGAGAATAGCTCGTGCACCATCCCAAAGTGGCGGGCCCGGAGATCGGCCTCGATGGCGCGATAGGTCTCTCCATCGCCACAAGCCGCCGTCAAGGCACCGCGCAACAGGGAATCAGTGACTCCGCTGGCCGCTGAGACGACCACCACTTTGTGCTCCCACGCCTGAGATCCCAGTAGTATTATGTCTGCGGCCTGCGATATTGCGTCGGCGCTCCCTACTGAGGTACCGCCGAACTTCATTGTTACCGTTCTCACCGCTCTTCCTCCTATTTACGCGTTCCGCGCACACACCCGTCTTCGCGATGTCATGCCGTGTGTGCAAGCGGTGTGTGCCCCAATCCGGGGACCGTGTTTGTGCCACCCGTTTCGCCGCACATCACCCCTACTGGCCGCCGGCTGCGCCAACGAGCAATCGCAAGGTAGCAAAAGAGCCCACGCCTTGGGACGCGTGGGCTCTCACGTGGTTCCACCCAAGTTCGGCAGCCAAACGGTCGGCCGCCGCTCTCTGAGGCGATAACGGGCCTGGCCGGAACCTCATACTCTCACCACAGTGATTTCAGAGGACCGCTCCCGGGGGGTTTTCGCGGCCGTCCAGTCAAGGGGGCTTCCACCCGGTGGCCCCCTCTCTCTGTCACCTTCTCAGGCCGCTACTCGTCCCGATCAACGCGTTTTCGTTATTGGCGCGCATTATAGCAGCTTATTCAGCAATGTGCAAGTGGGCTGGAACCTCAGTGTTCCAGGGCGCCTATGGTGGATGGCATAGAACAAGTCCGGCAGCCGAATCCTAGTGTGCTAGAGCTACTTCCGTGGGCAGTGTTTGCCAGCGTATGAGCGAGAGAGCCACACTTGACAAAGGGTCTCATACAAGCGTATATTGTGTCTATGTATATCAGTTATCTATGTATTCCCTGAGCGAACGGGGACCATAACCATGGAAAGGGATCTCAGGAGAGGAAGCGCCCGGGTGCTAATACTCACCATGTTGGCCGAAAAGCCCATGTACGGGTATCAGATCGCCAAACAGCTGAAGCGCCGCAGCGAGGGATATTTCGTATTCAAGGAAGGCACCCTCTATCCCGCGCTGCACGGAATGGAGAAGGAAGGACTCCTGACCAGTGAATGGCAGGTGGTGGAGAAGGGCCCCTCGCGCAAGTATTATCACCTCACAGAGGAGGGCAGGAGGGTGCTGGCTGAGTCGGCACAGGAGTGGACCACCTTCTCCAGGCGTCTGTTGAGCATGCTGGGCGAGCGCGGCGCTGAGGCGACATCGGGCTAGGTTGCAGAGCACGGGATGTGCTCTCGGGGGTCGACGGGCCCATGGAATGAGCGTTCGGGTGGACCGGACGAGCAGACCCACTCGAGATGCACCATGGAGGAAGAATGATGGACGATCCAGCGGGCACCACTGTGTGCTCCGGCCATCTGGTTGCCGGGACCCTGGACCGGCAGCTGAACCGATACCTATCGGAGATAGGGTCCCAGTTGAACGTCGATCCCACGACAGAAAGGGAGATTCTAGAGGAGGTGGAGGCTCATCTGGAGGAGGCCATACTTGAGTTACGGACCTCAGGCCTGGGACCCGAGGACAGCGTGAGCGCGGCTCTCGAGAGCTTTGGCGACTCCCGGGAGGTGGGCAGGATGTTGGGTCGGCTGCATGGCGACTCGGCTTGTCAGGCGGTGCTGGCGGCGTCCCTGCCGGTGGCCCTGGCCTTGACTTTCAAGTGGGTCTTATTGCCCTTGGTGCAGGCTTTGGGCAATTGGCAGGGCAGCCCAACTCCGTTCGGCGTCGGTTGTCTGGCTGTCCTCGCCTTGCTGGTGCCTGCCCTCACTCTCCAGAGATGGCGGTACGGTTACGCTGTGTGGGCCTTCTTCAGCCTGGTGACTATTGCCCAACTGTAGCCTATAGAAGAGAGATGATCCTGAGGAGGACGAGGATATGGAACCGTTCTACGTCATCGAGCGCATACTTCGCAATCGGGGTGGGTTCTTCGATGAGATAAGGGATGGCGATGACCTGGGCCGCAAGACCCGCAACATGTTAGTGGGGTCGGTGCTCTTCTTCGCCATCTACGGCGCCGTGCTGGGTGTCTCCAATAGCTTGTTGCAGGCACTCGCCTCCGCCATCAAGCTTCCCATCCTCTATTTGATCACGCTGGCTATCTGTCTGCCCACCCTGTACTTCTTCAATCTGCTGTTCGGATCCAGATTGACGCTGGCGCAGACGTTTGCCCTGATCATGACCGCCATCGCTGTCACCTCGATTCTGACGCTTTCCTTTGCCCCCATCGCCCTCTTCTTCTGGCTCACGGCCCCGAACTACGACTTCTACAAACTCCTGAACGTGGTCATTCTCAGCGTGACTGGCGTGGCGGGTTTGAGCTTCTTGTGGCAGGGGATGAGGCACGTTCACAAAGCCGAGGGCATGGGGGTCCGTAACTTGATTCTGTGGCTCTGGATCTTCGTCTACGGGTTTGTGGGCACCCAGATGGCGTGGACCCTGCGCCCCTTCTTCGGTGCGCCCGGCTTGCCCTTTGAGGTCTTTCGCGATCTCGGAGGGAACTTCTATATGAACGTCGTCCGCTCCATCATCAGCTTGATGGTTGCTCTGCTGGATTAATACTCTCGTTCTCTGCGAGGCGTCGTGAGCCGCCTCAGAGGTGTCTCCCGATCGTGGCAGGTGTTCTCTGAGTTGACTTGGCTTGGGCAGAGGGTATGTGAACCTTCTGCCCTTTGTCTTGGTGTTGAATAAGGGGAAACGGCCGTCGGTGACGGGTCGCGCTACGTGGACCGCAACGGAGAAGTGGTCTATAATGGCTTTGCTGGAGAGCGGTTGGCGTCCTGAGCTTAATTCGCACACAAACCGTGTATTAGCCGCATCGGGTCGTTGAACTGTTGGCCCTTCGAGGCTCAGGCTTCCCGTTTGCGTCACCCCGTATAGTCCTTGCCGCCCGTATCTCATAGGGAAACATATCCCGCACCGACTCTTTCGTAGCCAGCATACTCGAGAATCCAGGAGGCCAGATGGACTTCACCGATTTCGGCCAGACGATCAAGGAAAACGTGGGCCGCGTGATCATCGGCAAGCCTGATGTCACAGAGTTGTTGCTCGTGGCTCTGCTCACGGAAGGACACGTGCTGCTAGAGGACGTGCCGGGAATCGGCAAGACGACGCTGGCCAAGGCCTTGGCGCGCAGCCTGGACTGCTCGTTCGCGCGCATCCAGTTCACACCGGACCTGCTGCCCAGTGATGTGACGGGACTCAACTACTACAACCAGAAGAGCCAGGAGTTCGAGTTTCGTCCCGGCCCGGTGCTGAACCAACTGCTCCTCGGCGACGAGATCAACCGGGCGACTCCCCGCACACAGTCGAGTCTTCTGGAGGCCATGCAGGAGCACCAGGTGACGGTCGACGGTGTTACCTATCCCCTGCCGCGACCCTTCCTAGTGATGGCTACTCAGAACCCCATCGAGCTGGAAGGCACCTTTCCCCTGCCGGAGGCGCAACTGGATCGCTTCTTGATGCAGGTGCGGCTGGGATATCCCACCGAGGAGGAGGAAGAGGAGATACTCCTGGCGTACGAACTACAGGACCCATTCGTGGGGCTCGAGTCCGTGGTGTCCACGGACGACGTCCTGCAGCTCCAACTTGGGGTGCGGAAGATACACATCAGCGCTGACGTGCGCCATTACATCCTGGAGGTGGTGCGCAGCACGCGAGAGCATGAAGCCGTGGATCTGGGCGTATCGCCCCGCGGCACCCTATCGCTCTACAAGGCCAGTCAGGCCCTGGCGGCCCTTAGAGGGCGTGACTTCGTCATCCCCAGTGACGTCCAGTACCTCTGCGCCCCCGTTTTGACGCACCGTCTGCACATCAGCCCGCAGATCAGGCTGCGGGGCCGCACCCCTGCCGAGGTGGTGACGGAGATAGTGGGGTCGGTGCCCGTTCCTGTGGTGGAGTGAGCGGGTATGAAGAGCCAGAGCGATCTCCTCGATGCGGAACGTTTACGTGAGGGGGGGCCGCCAGAAGGCCTTCCGGGTGAGGAGAAGAGACCTCGCAATCTCCTGCAGCAGACCCTCGACGAACTGCGTGGAAGCCGGTATCTCGATCTGGAGAAGGACACCCAGTTCAGCGAGGCGTGGGTCATCCTGGGTGCGATGCTGGCCTTCGTTGGAGTGGCGCTGAGCAACCAGCACCTACTCGTGGTGGCGGTGAGCCTCTTCGGCGTTACCGCAGTGAGCTGGATGTGGAATCAGCTGAGCCTGTTTGGACTACACTACAACCGCCGGCTCAGTGAAACGCGCGCCTTTCTCGGCGAGACTATAGAACTGACCCTTGAGGTCCGCAATCAGAAGTTCCTGCCCCTCACCTGGCTGGAGATCTTGGACCTATTTCCCGGGGATCTGTCGCTGGAGGGAGGTGAGGTCATCCCCAATCGGGCCAGCAACCTTGGGGAGTTCCGCACCCTATGGATGCCCGGCGCCTTTCAGGGTCTTAGGCGCCGCTTCACCGTGCACTGCAACCAGCGAGGATATCACACCTACGGCCCGGCCACGGTCAGCACCGGCGATGGTTTCGGGTTCTTCTCGCGCAAGGCCGTTGAGGGCGTGCGGGATCATCTCATCATCTATCCCCGGGTGTACTCCGTTGCCGAGCTTGGGCTGCCGGCCAAGAATCCTTTCGGAGAGCGCGGCGCTCGCGATCGATTGTTCGAGGACCCTCTCCGTACCATGGGCATCAGGGAATGGCGGCCTGCGGACGGTTTGCGTCGCGTGCACTGGAAGGCGACGGCCCGCCATCAGCGGATGTTGAGCCGCATCTACGAGCCCAGCGAGGAACCGCAGATCCTGGTTTTTCTCAACGTGACCACGCTCCCTCGACACTGGCAGGGCAGCATCCCCGAACTCACGGAGAGGGTGATCAGTGTCGCGGCCAGCCTGGCGGCCAAGTGTATTGAAGACAGGGTGCCGGTGGGCTTGATCTCCAACGGCATGCTGCCGGGCAGCGACCAGCCGCTGCGCCTGCTGCCGGGTCGCAGCCCCAATCAACTGGTGCGCATCCTGGAGGCCCTGGCTGGGATTACCCCCTTTGCCTCCTTGCCCATCGAGGAGATGGTGCTACGGGAATCACCCAAACTGCCTTGGGGGGCCACCTTGGTTGTGGTCACAGCCATCGCCCACGACGATCTCCTGGCGGCCCTCCTGGAGCTGCACGCGGCCGGGCGAGAGGTGGTGTTGCTGACTCTCGCCGAACAGCCCCCGAGACGCGAGCTCCCCGGGATTCTGATCTACCATCTGCCTCATCTGG
>Ga0180437_10008456_pt1 | contig 13061 bp, 22 predicted proteins | sample SS_ome_4_FD_132410 | JGI IMG/M metagenome (GOLD analysis project Ga0180437, IMG submission 132410) | Hypersaline lake sediment archaeal communities from the Salton Sea, California, USA - SS_3_D_1 metaG | ecosystem: Environmental > Aquatic > Non-marine Saline and Alkaline > Hypersaline >...
CCTTCCTGGAGATCGGCAGCGAGTCCGGCGGCGCTCTGTACGTCTATGCCGGCGCCTGCGCGAAGGGCGCGCGGATCGTGGCCGTGGACGAGGGAAAGACGCCGAAACACAAGGCCACGCTCAAGCGCATCGTGGACGCGCTTCGCACCGAGGGCTTCAAGGCGAACATCGTCTTCGGCGATTCGCATGCCGAGGAGACGAAACAGGCCGTGTTCGGCTTCGCGGACGCCGTGGACGTTCTCCATATTGACGGCGATCATTCCGAGCGCGGAGCGTTCAAAGACTGGAAGGACTACGCGCCGGTGGTCCGGGCGGGCGGCCTCGTCGCCGTCCACGACATCGCCATGCCGACGGTCCGCCGCGCCTGGGAGAAAATGAAGGCGCAAGCGGACCGCCGCTATCTCCGCGATGTCAACTCCGGGCCCTTCGGAGACCATCAGGCGATGGGGATCGGCCTCTATCGGGTCCCGCCGCGTGCCGAGGAACCGGGAGAAAGTCCGGGCGCCGCGCCGCCCAGAAAAGTGGACCTGCCCGTCGCGAGCGACCCGAAGATCGACGTCCGCATCGCCTTCGAACCGGGCGGGCGCATCGGCGAAGATTACAACCGCATCATGCGCGAGTCGCCCCACGAATGGGTCCTCTTCCTGGATCACGACTCCCTGCTCCTGCATCCCTCCTGGTATCAGGTCGCGCAGCAGGCGATCCGGACGCATCCCGACGCGGGGATTCTCACCTGCTGGACGAACCGCATCGCCTGCAAGCATCAACTGGACCGCGGCGCGCCGGGCGGGCACGACATCGCTGAACATCGCACGCGGGCGCGCGAACTGTGGAACGAGCACGGCCTCCGCTGCTCGCTCAACCGCCGCTGGCTCATCGCCGGGTTCTTCCTGCTAACCTCGAAGACCGCCTGGCGCAAGGCGGGCGGCTTTCCCGAAGACGGATTCTTCGGCGTGGACAACGAGTACCATCGCCGCGTGATGCGGACCGGCCTGAAGTGCTACCGGATGGACGGCCTCTACTGCTATCACATCCGGGACCGGAAGGACCGCGCGTGGGCGGAGGGCGTCCCGACGTCGGCCGAGCTTGCGCGGAATCGCTCGCTCATCGAGATCAAGCGGGCGGACCCGCCGAAGCCCGCCGCGCCGCCCGCGCCGAAGCGCGAACCGCCGAAGGGCCGGAAGTGCGTCTACACGGTCGTGACCGGCGGTTACGACAAGCTGCTCACGCCGCGTTGCGTCGCGCCCGGATGGGACTTCGTCGCGTTCACCGACGACCCGGACGCCGTGCGGTCCCCTGTCTGGCAGATCCGGCCGTTCGACGCCGGCGAGCTCGATGCGCATCTCGCATCGCGCCTGCCGAAGATCTTCCCGCATCGTTTCCTGGCGGAATACGAGTTCAGTCTCTACATCGACGCGAACATGCGCCTGCGCGGCCCGCTGGACCGGCTGGGCGGGCGGGCGAACTGGCCGGTCTTCTGCAGCGTGCGGCACCCCTACCGCTCCTGCGTTTACCAGGAGTTGCGCCAGATCGCCGTGCGCAAGGCGCCCGCGTCCGCGGTCAACGCGCAGATCGCCCGCTACGAGACCGAAGGCGTGCCCGGCGACCTCGGACTGCACGAGAACGGCTTCCTTCTGCGGCGGCATCATCACCCCGAGGCCCTCGCCATCGAGGAGGCCTGGTGGGCCGAGCTGGTCAGGAGCGAGACCCGGCGCGATCAGCCCGCGCTGGCCGTCGCGCTCTGGCGGCTCGGCAAGACGATCGAATCGGTGTCCTGCACGGAGCGCACCCGATGGGTTCGGCTTCTCCGGCATCGCGCGGCCCGTCCGGAGACGGCGGACGTGGCCTGAAGACCCGCGCGGCGGACGCGATGCGGCAATGCTCCGCCGTGTCCGAGCGCCTCTATCTGCGCGGCCGCGTCGCGGACGCCTGGCTTGCGCACATGCGGCGATGCCACATCGAGGAGGCGCTCGCGGACCTGGAGGCGGCGGAGACGCGGCTTGAAAAACTGACCGGCTATGCCGAGCGCCGATGCGCTCGTTTCGAACGGAGGGCCGACGATGGACGCCTATGATCCCCGCATTCGCGAGAAATATACGGACCTGGCGCGCGAGGTCCTCAATCGTCAGCGCGTGCGGCTGAGCGCGCGGCCGCTCTCCATTCTGAAGACCGACGCATTCAACGAGGCCTGGAAGCGGTCCCCGGTCGAGGATTATGCCGAGACCGCGTGCGTGCGGCTCGTGGAGAACGACGAGGCGATCGTCGCCCAGGCCCGCGCCAATTATCCCGGCCTGAAGATCGTCCTGGGCGACATCCGCGACCTGCCCTTTTCCGACGAGTCCTTCGACGTCATCTTGGACTTGAGCACGATCGATCACGTCCCCGATCCGCAGCGGGCGATCCGCGAATATGCCCGGTGCCTGAGGCCGGGCGGGGCCCTCTGTCTCGTCTCCTGGGTCCATCTCGGACGCGCTACGCAGCAGCGGCCGTCAGCCTACGGCGGCATGCAGTACTTCTTCGACTGCATTGTCCTGAGGACCTTTCTCGCCGAGCATTTCGCCGTCGAGGACGGCCGCATTCTGACGCCCGGCCTGACCGGGCCCTACGGCGGCCATGACCTGGTCAACGTGGACGTCCACGCCTATCTCTGCAGGAGGTGACCATGTCGCCGGACTTCTCCTATCTCAATGCCGAAGCGCTCCGGACCCGCCAGGTCCTCGCCGCGCACTTCATGCGCGGATGCTGCCACGTCCTCGAGATCGGCGGCGGCGAGAACCCGATTTCGAATCATGTCCACGGCGTCGCCCGCGTGACGGTCGTGGACCCGGTCATCCGGCCGCTCGTGGCGGTCCGGCATCTTCCCGAAGGGGGCATGCTGGACGTGCGCCACGTGGCCATGCGCATCGAGGATTACGAACCCGACGAGCCCGCCGACGGCCTGGTTATGCTCGGCTTCGAGGGCGAGGGGCATTGCGACCTCGACGTCGTCTGCCGGCTCATCGAGCAGGCGGCGGTGACCGTCATCGAGGCCAGTTCGAATCACGCGCCGGCGGTCCGCGCGATCGGGCGCATCTTGCTCAAGGAGATTCATCCCGTCGCCGTCCACCTCCACACGACTTACCGCGGCGCCGGGGTCCCCGAGGGGCATGCTTTCTGCGCGCGGAACTTTTACGTGCTCAGGAGATCCCCTTGAAGACGCGCCTCTCCGTCGTGATCCCCGTCTACAATCAGGATGACCTGGCCGTGCGCCACGTGCGCGCGTGCGCGTCCGCGACGCGGCTCCCCGAGGAAGTCATTGTCGTGGACGACGGCGGCGCCGTCGGGCTCGAAAAGAAACTCTCGCATGGCCATTGGCCGTTCCGCCTGGTCTATGCGCGCGTGATTGAGGACATCCCGTGGAACCAGCCCGGCGCGCGGAATATCGGCATGGCGCTTTCGACCGGCGACGCGATCTCATTCGAGGACGCCGACCACCTGCCGGGTTCCGGCTACTATGCCACCGCGCTGGAGGTCCTCGAAAAACGTCCAGACGTCAATCTGGTTCGCGCGCGGCGCGAGCATCGCGGCGAGGACCTCCGGCCTTCACAGAGCGTCTGGATTGTCCGCCGGCATGCGATCGTGGCCATCGGCGGCTACGACGAGGACTTTTCGGGGCACTATGGCCATGACGACATCCTCGTGATTGACCGGCTCCTGAAAAGCGGCGGGGTCGAGGCGATCGGGCGGCACATCTCCGTGCCCGACCACGGCGGCAGCCGGGGCTATGCGCGGGACGCCTCTCGGAACGCGGCCCTCCTGGCGCGAAAACTCGCCGAAAAGCGCAATATCGGCGGTATTCTTCGCGCTCCATTCTGCGTCAGTATCGTCGGGGGCGGCCCGTCATAAGTCCAAGTGGGGCAAGGAAAAAAGACAGAAAAAACCCCGGAATTCCCTTGACTTCAATATAGTCTTAGTCTATACTCTATAACAGAAGTCAAGGGTGTGAAACAAGTTATGGAGGACGGAAAAATGAAGAAGGCACAAGCGAAGCGAAAGGTTTTCAGCCTGCCGCAGGGTCAGCGGTTGCCGAAGAAGTTCGGGCGTGTGCGGGTTTACGTGGGCGAGGGCGAGCGGACCTATGCCTATGTCGGTTGGCATCCGACCTACGGCGAGCACGCGAAGGTTCGCCAGGGCAAGATCAAACTTGCGGGCCGTCTGTAATCTTGAAAATGTGGAGGGTCAAAAAATGAGTCAGGTGCAAGTGAAGAGCGCGGCGGCGGAACGGGCGACGTTCGGAATCGAAATCGAGTGCTTTGTCCCGTCCGACAAGATCAGGCGGATCGGCGGCTATCATCGCGGCGCGGCCATCGGCGGCCGGTTCCCCCGCGGCTGGCGGGCCGAGCGCGACGGCAGCCTCTCGACACGGAAGCGCGGTTATGTCCCCGTCGAGATCGTCTCGCCGGTCCTTCGCGGCGCGGACGGACTCGCGCAGGTCCGCAAGGTCGCCCGCATCCTGAAGGAATGGGATGCTCGCGTGAATCCCACGTGCGGCTTCCACGTCCATGTCGGCGTCGAGAGCCTTGTCGGGAACGACGCGAATCGCGTTGCCGATCTCGTTCGGCGCATGCTGAATCTCGCCGCGCATCATGAACTCGCGATCTATGGCGCGTCGGGAACGAAGCGCCGCCTGAACGGCCGCTGGAGCGCGAGCCTGAAGAACGGGCGCTGGGCGCAGAAGAAGGAATCGCTCCGCAAGAAGATCAACGACGCGACCCTTCGCCGTCTTTCCTGTGACATCGGCCGTTATCAACTCCTGAATGTTTCGCCCCTCTATTCCTCGAAGCGGACGGTCGAGTTCAGGGCCTTCGCCGGGACGATGGAAGAGGTCAAGATGGTGTCTTACATCCAGGTCGCTCTCGCCATCGCCACGCGCGCGATGGACCACAACGCGAACTTCGACGGCGTCAACGCGCGGTACGCGAGCGACGGCGCGAAGGGCGCCATGAAGCGGTTCTTCTACCTGATGGGCTGGACGCGCGGCCGCAAGGACTGGGCGCTTCCCGAATGCACCGTCGAGGGATGGATCGCCGACCTGGCCGACCTGAAGCCGGTCAAGAAGGAACTGATGCGCCTGGCGCGGAAATTCGACGAGGCGGCGTGATCGCCTCGTTTTGCCCGGGCGCGCTTTGACAGGCGCTCGGGCCGGCGCTACACTTTTTCACGCGGAGGGCGATCCCATGACGAAGGAAGAAGTGAAAAGGCTCCGGACGGACGCGGGCCTCACGCAGACGCAGCTCGCCGAGCGGATGGGCCTCGGCGTCGGCGGCCAGGTCACCGTCTCCCGCTGGGAGAGCGGTGCCCTCAACATCTCCGAACCGCACGCCCGTCTGCTCGCGATCTTGTGTTCCGAAAGAAATTGACAACGGCGAATCGTCGGATATGCTTTCCGTGGGTCACAAAGGCGTTTTTTCAGGAGGCACGTCATGCGCAGAGGAATCGTCGTTCTCGCTATACTCATATTGCTCGCCGTCGGCGCCGTCGCCGATCAGACCCCGTCTTGGATCATTCCCGAAGGATACGTCGAGGTGTGGGTGCCCGTCCTTGGCAACGGAGATGCCGCGGCTCCGGAGGGAATAGACATCGCCACTGACCCTCTGTCTCATCCGGACAAGGGCGCGTATCGGCCCGCGGTTCCGGCAGGCGTCAAATACAAGCACGTGTGCAGCATCCCCAGTATCCTCGACAAAACCAATCCGCGTAGGGGCCATTCCATAGTTGCGCACGCGGGTGTCTTTGTGTTGCCGGCCGACGTGGAGCGCATCACCGCGCGGGTCGCTGCGGAGAATGTCCCCATCGCGGACAAGCTCAATATCGAAATGGCCCGGCTGTGGTGCAGGAAGGATGACTCGTATTCTAGTCGCGCGGCGGCCGTTACGCGCTGCACGGCCTTCTTCGCGGATCACGCGGCGCTCTGGCCCCAGGAGCAATACAAGGCGCTTGGCCATGAACTGCTCAGGCAGGCCAAGGCGCACGGTCTTTCTCAGACGACTGTGAATCTTCTCGCCGAGACCTACGCGCTCACTCCGTGAATCGTTTAGCCCATCCGGTCAATGTCCGGATCGTGATCCGGCATCATCGCCGCGTAGTGCCGCTGACAGATCGCGATATCGTTCCCCATCCACGTCGCGACCTTGAAGATCGAGACACCCGCCTGGACCAGGAGCGAAGCGAACGTGTGCCGGAAGACGTTCCACTTCAGCTTCTCGCGCGGGAACTCCTCTCCCACCTGGCCGGCGAACCGCTCCAGGAGGAGATCGGACCGATAGGTCCAGGCCCCGCGCTCTTCCGACCAGGGGACCACGCGGCCGCGCCGCTTCACCTTCGGCGTCTTCTGGAGCTGGGCGGCCAGCTTCGCGCTCAGGTCCACGGTCCGCCGGCGCCGCGTCTTCGTTCGCGGCACGTCGAGCTTGCGCCGCTCGAGGTGGACGTCCTTCCACATCGCCGCGGCGATCTCCCCGCGCCGAAGACCCGCACAGAGCGCGAGCCACACCGCGATCCCCTCGGGGTCCCCCTTCGCGGCCACGAGGACCTCATCCCGCTCGGCCGCGGACAGGTGGACGATCTCCGCACGATCCTCTTCGGCCAATGTCCGAATGCCGGCGAAGGGATTCGATCGGGCGCGACCCGTCCGGATCGCCCAGCGGAAGAACTTGTGACAGACGACGCGGATCCGGTTTCGTGTCGATCGTGACCGCGGCTTCTTGCGTTTCTTCAGATGCGGCCCGGGCGTCCGGACCACGTCGGCCAGAAACGCCTCGGCATCGCGCGCGGAGACGGCGAGCAGCGGCTTCCCGGCGTGTCCCTCGAGCTCGCGAAGCATCGCAAGGGAAGACCGCGCCCATCCGGGCGAGACTTCGCCCCGGAGGACCTTCTCATAGTCCGTCAGGACGCCGCCGCTCTGGGCCGGGGAAGAGCCAGCGAGGAACCGCTGGACTGTCGGCTTCGTCGCGGCCCAGTCCGGCCAGTCGCCCGTCCGAAGCGCCAGCGCGACCTCGAGGCGGCACGACTCGGCATCGGCTGCCGAAACCTTGCCCACCGAAACCTCGTAGACGCCTGTCGCGTCTCGCCAGAAAATTCGCCACGCGTCGCCGCGGCGGCGTTTGCCTGGCGTGTGGAACTCCGAACGCGGTCGAGCCATTCACGCCTCCCCATCTGCATTTCGTTGGCACGTTTCGTTGGCGGCCCGGGCTGTTGAAAAGCAGGCCAGCGTCATTTCGCCAACGCTGGCCTGCCCAATCTGGTCGGGGCGGGCGGATTTGAACCGCCGACCTCTTGACCCCCAGTCGGAAACCAGGGGTTTCCGGGTCAGGCCGCTATCATTGGCGAATGGCGCTAATTCCCGATGATGCACGCCATTACAGTGGTTTCAATGACCGCCGGTTAGGTTCCGAATGTTCACGCCGTTCGGCGCTTCGGCGGGTTTTGTTGGCGGTTCTGTTGGCGGCAGCCTCCTCTTGACCGTCGCCACGATGCGAGCATAGACGTCGCGGGCATAGACGGTGATGCTGACTGGGCATCCGACCGGGAAGCGTTTTTCGAGCGCGATCTTCGCCTCGGGGCCCCCGGGTTCGTCGAGCTCCGGAGCGTTCTCGTTTCGGAGGCGGACGCGCTCTTGCTTTTGCCCGATCACGACGATGAGCGTGTCGCCGTCCACGATCCGCGCGACAATGCCGTGAAGTACTTCGTGGTTCGTTCGGACCGCTGGCGTGGGCGCGGTCTGGCAGTCGGCCAGGACAAGGAGACAGAAGGACCACGTGAGTACGATCACGGCGGGTTTCTTCATTTCATCTTCAAGCCGAGCGAGGGGCCGTAGTAGGTGCCGACGGTCTTTCCGGAGCGTGCGTCATTCAGGGTAACGGCGACCATCTCATCTTTGGCGTTCGTCGCTACGTAGGCATGGACGACAGAGCATGCGTCCTGCTTCATTTCGAAGTCGAGGTTATAGAAGGCCTCGCCGACCCAGATCGTCGCGCCGGTCGAGCGCAGATCTACTTTGCGGAAGATTCCCAAAGCGACCGTTTTGTCGATGAGCGCCTTCCGGTCCGGCTGCTTGGCTTCATCTTGGGACCAGTCCCGCGCTGTCTGCGGTTCCGGTGATGGAGGTTCCGCCGGCGACGTGTCCAGGCTGAATACGCCGATGATCAGAAGGACCACGAGGACGACGCCAAAAACAACGACGGCCGCACTGCAGCCCAGGCACCCGACGATCTTCCTGGTGGTGTCTTTCATGAAGCCCCTCAGATTCTGTCCATCCACACGCCCACGATTTTGCGCATGCGCCGGATTTCCGACCGCTTCAAGATGATCGGTTTGTAGTGGGGGTCCGGGTTGAGCGAGGCGCACGAGACGATGTGATCGGTGATCGAAATGCGCTTCATCATGATGCGGCCGTCTTTGCATTCGATGACGGCCAGGTCGCCGCTCTCGGCTGCGGTTTCGGCGACGAGCGCGTACTGCCCGTCGAGCGCGACAGGGATCATCGAGTCGCCGTGGACGCGGACGGCATGCAGGCCTTTCGGAAGCCGGATGTGCTCCGTGTCATAGGGTGTCCAGTCTTCGGCGACGTGGCAGACGCCCAGGAAGTCGGCGGCGCTCGCACACGCGCGGATGGGGATGCCGGCCGGCCTGGCGTCGGCCCGGGTTTCTTCGCCCAATAGCCAACCGGGGGTCACGCCGATGGTCTTCGCAATGCGCTCGATGCTCTTTTCGGTCGGGCGGTTGCGTTCGTTGATCCAGTCCGTGATCTGGCTCGGAGACACGCCCACGGCGTCGGCGAGCGCTTTCCTGGACGGAAATTTTTCCGCGACCTGCGCGAGCCTTGTTGCAAACCGTGTCATTGGCGCACCTTGAAGTGCTTCGGGAAATTCCGTATTTGTCCTTGACAGGCTTCGGAAAGTCCCGTATACTCTCTCTCGAAGACGTGGGAGGAGAGCCATGAGCCAAATTCAAGAAAAAACATGCCCGTTGCGGAGCGGACGATCCCACCAGATCTCCACCCGCGTCTTCAACCGTAACGGGCGCATCGGCGGCCCGGACCTGTGCGGCAACGCGGGTCCGGGCCGTTTCCTTTCGGGCATTCTACCAGTCCGATGGGCTGAGTCAATCATTTTTCGCATCCGTGCCGGGAGCCGTTTCGCTTTGTCGAAGTGGCGCTGAGGAGTCTTATAACCCATGACACGATCGCCGGCAATTCTTCGCATCTCCATTTTCCACAAATCGCCGGCGCCTTGTGAAGAACTTTTTCCACAAATCCGGGCGGGGAGGTAGAAGCGACATGAAGAACGGGGACGCCGTCCACATCCTCGAACGCGCGATCGAGTGGCTGCCGGACACCGTGAACGGGCACCGGCTGGGGCGCACGGAGAAGATCGCGCTGGCGTCGGGCATCCTAGACAAAAGTTCCAACACGATTTACGCCATCCTGCAGGGCGAGCGTTCCTGCACGATCAACTTCGAGCAGTTCCGAGACCTCCTGAAGCACGCCGATCCGGGGAAAGCGCAGGAGGTCCGCAAATTTCTCCGAAACTACTTTCTCGAAATCTTCCTCGCTTTGGAGAAATCCGCGCGGCTTCACGCCAGCGATGCGCGCACGGCGCTCAAAACCGTGAAGGACGCGCAGCTCGATATGTTCGACATTGGCAGGCTGGATGAACGATGAAGACCGTCGAATCGCCTTACCTGAACATGACGCGCGCCGCCGCCCGCCTGGGGCTGAGCAAGTCTCAGCTGAGCGAGGCGGCGCGGGCGCATCCGCTTTACGCGCCGGACGTGACGGGCATCCCGACCGGCCGCAACGCGAACCTGGGCGTTCGCCTGACGCGCTACCACGTCGAGCACGTCCGCATCATCGAGCGCGTCCTGCTCGGCATGGAAGCCCTGGAGACGGCGTGGATTCGCTGGCAAGTCGAGCGCAATCGGATCGGGGCCGTCGCGCACGGGCCCCTCGGAAACACGTTTACGAAGAAACGGAGGACCGGATGACGGCACGGACGAAGTGGTTGCCGCCGGGCTGGGCGACGCGGTGTTCCTCGTCGGGCGGCGGACAGATTCCCCGAAGCTGGCGCTTCGAGGCGCGCATCAACGGCGACGTTGTCGCCAAAGGCGGCCGGATGACCCTGCGCGAGGCGACCCGCGACGCGAAGCGGTCGCTTCGAGAATATGCCTATGAGCGGTTGCAGGGTTTTGTCGGCCGAACGTGCCGGCACGCGGGGTTCGGCGGGCGGACGCTCTGCGGCAAGCCCGTCGCGGCCACGAATGCCATTGTGCTCTCGGACGCGGTCCGGCTCCGCGATGTGGATTGCGAGCGCTGCCGCCACGTGCTGCGCGCAATAGACGAGGAAATGGAATTCGAGGACTGACCGGCGGCGGGCGGGGTTCTTCTCCCCTGGCCCGGGGCTTCTTCCCCGCTCGCCGCGCAGGTTCGAGAAGAAAGGCAGGTGACGGGCATGGGAACGACGACACGGACGGACCTCGAAAACATCGAGGACGTGGAGGACCGGCGGAGAGAGACGCCGGACACGCGGACGATGACGACGACGTTCATGCAGCTCGCGCGCCAGGCGGAGGCCTTCGGCGCGAGCGATCCGAAGAACAAGGGTGCGTGGAACCTCGTCGCGGAAGCATTTTCCCTGCGCGACCTGTTTCTCGCGGGTTGGCGGCTGGCCTGCATCGGCAACGAGGATTCGCGGCGGATGGAGGACTGGGTCCGCCAGCGAATGCCGATGTTGATTCGGGAGATCTCGTCATGACGGGCGACCGCGAGGAATGCCTGAGCGACCTGGTGGACGGATTCAGCGTCCAGGCGTGCAACGACAAGTTTCAGATTCTGGACGAGTTTGGCTTGAGGTGGGCGGTTCGCAAGCGAGAGGACGATGCATTCGCGCTCGCCAGGAAGTTCCGCCGCGCCTACCAGCAAGGAATGGTGGCACAGCATGCCGAGGGACGGTATGTGGGCGGGACGCTCTGCGGGCGGGTCTTTGTCCGGCACGGGGAGTGCGCGTTCCTCGACAAGGCGCTGGCCGATCACAACCGGTTGCTCCAGGCGATTGAGGACGCCATCCCCTGTTCGCTGCCGGAGGATTTTCTCGGCCCGGACGATTGTTCCGGCTGCAAATGGTTCAGCGTCTGCGGGTGCATCGTGGAGGAACAATCCCATGGCAAAACCTAAACGCACACGCTGGCTGCCGGCGGGCTGGGGGATTATCTGCTCGCACAAGCTGGACGGGAACGGCTGGCGGTTCGAGGCGAGCATCAGCGGGGAGATCGTCGCGGGGGATGTGCAGTTCCGGACGAATGCCGAGGCAACCCGCGCGGCGAAACGGGCGCTGCGCGCTTACGCCTATGAGCGGTTGCGGGTTTTCGCCGGGCAAAAACGATATCACGCCGCGTTCCGGTCCCAGACACTGTGCGGGGCGAGCGGACGCCTGTGTGGCCCATCGGTGCGGTACGGCCTCGGCGACGTGGACTGTCTGCGTTGCCGCGCGATCCTGAATGCGATCGAGGCGGAAGCAGAAATGGAGGAAGGCTGAGATGCGGAGGTTTGAGAGGAAAGGAGAGACCCATGTGGTTTAGACGATCTTGGCTTTACTGGCTCATTCGGGACACGGCGACCGATCACGGATGGACCGTCGCGGTTGTCTCGGCCGTGTTGTTTCCCGTCATCGTGATCGCCGCGGTTGTTGTGACCGCACTTCGAGAAGCTTGGTCTTGGGCGACCGCGTTCTTCCGCGATGGAGCCACGCAGACCGGCGAGAGCACATCGTCCGGAAAATTCAGATGGTGAGGAGGGTGCCATGAAGTCTGTCTTACGGCTGACTCTAGCTCACGCGCAGAAGATGATCCGTGACCTTATGAAGGAACGCGCGGCGTTGCTGGCGCGGATCGATCTCTTGGAAACTCAGCTCCGCATCGCGCGGGGCGGCGGACGCGAGGAAACGGACCAGGCGAAAGGAGAGATCAGGACATGAGCATGGATTTGATGACGATCGCGAAGGCGGCGGCGGAGTCGCGGTTCTTTCCGCACATCACGTCGCCGGCCCGGGCCTTCATGGTTCTTTTGCAAGGCCAGGAGATGGGCGCGGGGCCGGCGTCGGCCTTGCGCAATATCCGCTATTCCGACGGCAATCTCATCATGCAGGCCGGCATCGTCGGCGCGACGATCAAGCGGTCGGAGAAATACGACTATGTGGTCAAGAGCCACACAGACGAGGAATGCGTCCTCGAGTTCGTCGATAAGAAGTCCGGCGAGGTCCTCGGCGAGAGCAAGTTCACGATGGAGGACGCCGAGAAGGCGGACTTGCTCGTCTCGAACAAGGGCAATCAGACGCTGAACTGGAAGCGCTACCCCCGGAACATGCTCTTCGCGCGGGCGCTGACGAACGGCGCCCGCTGGTTCTGTCCGGACGTTTTCGGCGGTTCGGTCTACACACCGGACGAGCTCGGGGATCCGGGCGCGGTCTTCGACGGCGACGACTCCTCGACGGACGGGGAGCAAGAGAAAGGGCAAGGGCAGCAGGACGACATGAAGAAACTCGACGCCTGGGCGGCAGCCGAGGCCGCCGAGGCGGCGAAGAAAGCGGAGGAGGCGCAATCGCAGGGAGAGGGCGGCGCTGAGGAAAAACCCGCCGGGCCTGCACCGAAGGACGAGACCGAGCCTCCCAGCCAGGGCTCGGAAGAGACGGACCAGACCGGCGCCGGCGACCCGCCCTCTCCCGAAAATCGTCCCGGGCACCTGAAGCGCCTCGATGCGCTCTGCGAGAAGTTCGCGCTCGGGGACGTGCAGAAAAAGGCGTGGTGCAAGCATTTCAAGGTCAAGCAACTCGATGACCTGACCGCCGAGCAGGTCGGCAAAATCGTCGCCACGGCCGAGAAGAAATTCGGCGCGGCGGCCTGAGAATTTTGAACGAAAGGAGGGCCTCTCCTATGGCCTACGACTGGGAAAACGAATCGAGGAAAGAGGGCGGGAACCAGGCGGATCGGCTGCCTCCCGGAGAGCATACGTTGCTCGCGGCGCGGGCGATCTA
>Ga0180437_10008462_pt1 | contig 13052 bp, 8 predicted proteins | sample SS_ome_4_FD_132410 | JGI IMG/M metagenome (GOLD analysis project Ga0180437, IMG submission 132410) | Hypersaline lake sediment archaeal communities from the Salton Sea, California, USA - SS_3_D_1 metaG | ecosystem: Environmental > Aquatic > Non-marine Saline and Alkaline > Hypersaline > Sediment...
CCTCGATGAAGCGATATCGCTCTGCCTCAAGAAGAACTGGGGAATCGAATCCGCGCGACAGAAGGTGATGGAAGCGGAGGGGGGAGTGGTTACCGCACGGGCGGGCTTCATGCCGACACTGACTGCCGAAGGCAGCTACACCCGCCTTTCGGAGGTTTCCGCTCTCGAGATGCTCGTGCCGGAATACGGGATGGTCCAGTACCCGGTCTTCGGACCGCTGGGGGACACGATTGGATACACCTATGTCTTCGGCATCGTCGGCGAAGACAGATTGGAACTGGAAATGGGTGACGAGAACAACTACATGGGCCGGCTCGGCCTGACGTTGCCTCTCTTCACGTGGGGAAGGACGACAAACGGTTACAGGTTGGCGAATCACAACCTGCACGCGGCAGAACAGGACTTCAGGAAGACCCGGCAGGACGCGGTCTTCAACGTAATCAGGGGCTACTACTCCGTGCTGGTGGCGAGGGAGTTCCTCATTCTGACCGAGGAGAGCTTCGAACAGGTCGAGAGACACGCCCAGTCGGCGGCCAGGCTCTACGAGGAGGGCAAGATATCCAAGCTCGACCTGATGAGAGCGAATGTGGCAAGGGAGAACATGAAGCCTCAGGTTCTCAGGGCCAGGAACATGGTCGAACTGGCGACGGACGGTCTGAAACTGGCAATCGGGCTCGAGATGGCAGAGGACGTCACGGCGTCCGGGACCCTGGGTTACGAGGAATTGGTGCTCGATCCCGAGGAGAGCGTCCGGCGCGCAATGAGAGAAAGGCCTGACATGCTTGCCTTCACGGAGAGAATGGAAATGGCTGAAAGAGCGCTCGCAATCGCGCAAGCCGGGAACAAGCCTATGCTTGTGGCCATGGCCAACTATGAATACAAGAAGCCCTACAACTTCGGTGACGAATGGGGGCAGGACTGGAACGCAACCATCGCTCTGTCTATACCTATCTTCGACGGGTTTGCGACATCGGGGGAAGCAAAGAGAGCGAACGCGCAACTCGAGCAGTTGAAGACTGGACAGCAGGCATTCAGGGCGGCGGTGCAAGCGGAAGTGAAGTCTGCATGTCTGACGCTTAAGGAGGCCGACGAATCCATTCGATCACAGGAGAAGAACGTGGAGGAGGCCGAAGAGGCCCACCGTATTGCCGAGCGTCAATTCGAGAACGGCCTGTTGAGCAACGTTGAGTACCTCGATACGCAGTTAGCGCTCTCACAGGCGAAGGCGAACTACATCAAAGCCCTGGGTGATCTTAACATAGCAAGGGCAGAACTGGAAAGAGCTGTGGGCATGGAGACCTGGAAAGGAGAGATCGACCAATGAGAAAGCTCGTGATCTGGATAATCGTCATCGCAGTCGTTCTCTTGATTGGATACAGGGTCGTCCAGAGGATTGGGCAAAGGGGGGCGTCTGCAGTTGTCGAGGAGGAGAGGAAGGTGCCTGTCAGGGCGGTGGAGGTCACCAAGTCCTCGATAAACGAGGTGATATCCTTCACTGGTGACATCAAGGGGAAAGACCAGGTGAACGTCTATTCCGAAGTCCCTGGCAGGATCAGGGAATACGCTGTGAAAGAGGGGCAGTGGATAGGGAAGGACGGTCTGCTGGCCACCGTCGACAGGGCGATAACCGGTCTTGATTTCGAGTCCGCCAAAGTCCGCTCGCCTATCTCCGGGATTGTTGGGAAGATTTACCTTGACAAGGGTGACGCTGTTGCGCCTCAGGTGCCGGTCGCCCTGGTCGTCCGGATGGATGTCGTCGAAGTAAGCGTCAGCGTTGTCGAGAAAGACATGCCGAAGGTTAAAGAGGGTCAGAAGGCGGTCATTAGACTGGACGCCTATCCTGACACCAGCTTTACAGGCAAGGTCATCTCTGTTAGCCCGGTTGTGGACCCGGTCTCGCGTACTGCAACCGCGAAGATATCGCTCGGAAACAGGAAGGGTCTGTTGAAGCCAGGTATGTTCACGAGGGTCGACCTTGTAGTACAGGAGAAGAAGGATGCGGTGGTCGTACCTGCTGACGCCGTGCTGGGAAGGGCGGAGAACTATGTCTTTGTGGTTGAGGGGGGGAAAGCTTCGAGAAAGGTGGTCAGGTTGGGTGTTCGGGAGAAGAACTCCATAGAGATCACAGACGGGCTCGAGGCCGGGGACACCCTGATAATAGTAGGACAGCGCGTTGTCGAGGACGGTGAGGTAGTTGCGGTGGTTGAGGAGTAATCTGCCATGAATCTCACGCGGTTCGCGGTACACAGACCTGTAACGACCATAGTCATTTTCCTCGGTATACTCCTTCTCGGCGGGATATCTTTTACGAGGATCCCACTTGAGTTGTTCCCCGACGTCAGCACGCCTGCCGTCAGCGTCGTTACGACCTACTCGGGCGCGGGGGCAGTGGATGTCGAGAAACGTGTCAGCGAGGTTGTCGAGTCAGCACTGTCGACCGTTTCGAACGTGAAGGAACTCACTTCAGTGTCGAAAGAGGGGCTCTCTGTCGTAACCCTCACCATGGAATTCGGAACCGACATGGATGAAGCCGCGAACGACGTGAGGGACAAGCTGGACTGGATAAAGTCCTACCTCCCTGATGATGCAGGCAGTCCCACGCTGTTCAAGTTCAATCTCTCGGATATGCCCATATTCTTCCTGGGCGTGAGCGCCGCCGAGAGCTACGCGGACCTTTACCAGATAATTGAGAACAAAGTTGCGGACCCCCTGAAGCGGATAGAGGGCGTCGGAGCGGTCTCGATATTCGGAGGACTGGAGAGACAGATAAACGTCGATGTAAACAGGGACCGTTTGGCTGGGCATAATCTAACTCTCGACCAGATCGACATGGCTCTGAAGTCAGCGAACTTCGGACAGCCGGCGGGAAACATGAATTTTGGCAGGATGGAATACATGGTCAGGGTGCCCGGCGAGTTCACAAGCGTCGACGAGATAGGCGAGGTTGTGATCGGTCGGCACATGGGAAGACCTGTTACCCTCTCTGACGTTGCGACGGTCCAGGATGGTTTCAAGGACGAGAACAGCAGAGTCAGAGTCATGGGGAAGTCAGGACTCATGGTCATGATCCAGAAGAGAAGCGGCGTCAATACGGTTGAGGTTGCCACCGCCGTCAGATCCAGACTGGCCGAACTGGCTTGCGACCTGCCCGAAGACGTTGACCTGCAGGTGATAATGGACATGTCTGAGTTCATAGAGACATCCATACGCGACCTGACCGCAACAGTCTTGTGGGGAGCCCTGCTTGTCGTACTCGTGGTTTTCTTCTTCCTGAGAAACATCGGGGGATCGTTCATAATCAGTCTCACCATACCCTTCTCGATTGTGTTGGGTTTCATCTTCCTCTATTTGAGAGGCTACACGATAAACCATATATCCCTCTCCTCGCTGGCGATAGCTATAGGAATGGTTGTCGATAACGCCATAGTCATCCTGGAGAACGTTGTTAGACACAGGGAGTATGGCGAGGCTCCGGACACCGCCGCCGTATCCGGTAGTCACGAGGTCGGGAGAGCGGTCGCCGCTTCCACTGCAACCACTGTTGCCATATTCGTACCGCTCATCTTCATAGGTGGTATCGTAGGAATAATGTTCAAGCAGCTTGCATACGTTGTCATCATTGTCCTCGGGGCCTCCCTCTTCACGGCGCTCACACTCACGCCGATGCTTTCCATCCGGATCTACCGCACGGCCCGCGCAGATCAGAACCCCGGAGGGAAGTATCAGCGGTTCTATCTTCTGACTGAAACCTGGTTCAGGGGGGTGACTTCGAGATACCGACGTCTACTCGAGTGGGCTCTGAGCCACAGAAGGAGGGTTGTGGTCGGGGCAGTTTTCATTTTCTTGTTCAGCATGCTACCGGTGATCATAGGACTTGTACCCTCTGAGTTCTTCCCGCAGATGGACCAGGGCGAGGTGAGAGGCACCTTGGTCCTGCCCGTCGGCAGTTCTGTCGACATGACCGACTCCCTTGTTCGAATAGTCGAGAAGATTGTCGATAACACGATCCCTGAAAGAGAAGTGAGTGGCATAAGGATGGGGCAGTCGGAATCCGGATTCGCGTCTATAATGGGTCAAGAAGGTTCCAACATAGCCTCAGTGATGATCGAGCTTGTCGACAAGGACAAGCGCGACAGGTCATCTGAAGAAATTGCCCGAAAGCTGGAAGAATCCGTGCGGAAGCTGCCGGGGGCTCAGAGAATCGACTTCGGTACAGATGATCCTATGATGCAATTATTCTTTGGCGGTGGGAAGCCTATCACCATAGAACTGTATGGATTCGATCTCGACATATCCGATTCTCTCGCGGGATTGCTGAAAACCGAAGTGGAGAAGATACCGGGCATATACGGAACCACAATATCGAGAGAAGAAGGCAGGCCTGAGCTCCAGGTCCAGGTGGATAGGGAGAAGGCGGCGGCACTCGGCCTGACGGTTTCTCAGATAGCATCCACTCTCAGGAGGAATCTGCACGGGTTCACGTCAACGGTCTACAGGGAGGCGGGGGAGCAGCACGACATCTTCATCAGGCTCTCAAGTGCCAACAGAGAATCGCCCTTCGATATCGAGAATGTATTCATCACGTCGCCGACCGGCGCAATGATATCGGTCTCTAACCTTGCGCACGTGGAAGAGGAGACCGGTCCGCTGGAGATAGAGAGGAAGAGCAGGGAGAGAGTCGTAAGGGTCGAGTCAGGTCTGCGCGGGCGGCCCCTGGGCGACGTGGCTCGGGACGTGAGGGATCTCCTGTCGAAACAGGACCTTCCGGAGGGATTCGCGGCCCGCATCACCGGTAGTATCGAGCAGCAGGTCACGTCCTTCAAGAATCTTTTCCTTGCCTTGATTCTTGGTATGATACTGGTATACATGGTCATGGCGGCTCAGTTCGAGTCGTTTGTCGACCCCTTCGTCATCATATTCTCGGTGCCCTTCGGGATCGTGGGTGTCATCTGGTTCCTGGTTTTCGCGGGGCAGACGCTGAATCTCATGTCCTTCGTGGGAATGATCATGCTCGTCGGGATCGTCGTCAACAACGCCATAGTACTCGTGGATTATACCAATCTGATGAGACAGCGCGGAATGGAACTGAGAGAGGCCATCCTCACCTCAGGGGAGAGACGATTGAGGCCTGTGCTGATGACCGCCCTGACCACAGTGTGCGCGTTGATTCCTCTCGCCGTGAGCGGGGGGGAAGGCGCCGAGAACTGGAACTCTCTGGGCATCGCCGTAATAGGCGGGCTTCTCTTCTCAACCATGATAACTCTGGTCCTGGTGCCGACGCTCTATTCCATTTTCGAGGAGAGAGTGAAACACAACCACGAGACCTAACCACCAGGCGCAGAAGACGATAACAGCAGAACCCCTTCCACTCCCCGCTCACCTCACAAAAGTACGGGGACAGGTCTGTACTTTTGGTACTTTTGAGCCTTCCCGCGCAATCTGTGCGTTCTTTTGGCGAAAGTACGGGGACAGGTCTTTACTTTTGGGCCACGGAAACGCGAGAATCCCAGCCCCCCCTCGCACGCCTTTGAAAATGGGAAACTCCGCTCCGCCAGGGAGGCCCGGCGGCGGAAATCGGGAAATGCTCCGGCGCGGGTCCGGGCGGAATAGGACCTCAGGTCGCCACTCCCGGATCTCGGATTGACCAGACGCTCATAGACTTGACACACTCAGTTGCGTCGGATATACTGAGAGTTTGCCAGCTTGATGGGGGTCAGAGTGCCCAAGGACAGGATAATCGTAAGGGGAGCAAGGGAGCACAATCTCAAGAACATCGACGTGGAGCTTCCCAGGGACAGGCTGGTTGTCATAACCGGCCTGTCGGGTTCGGGCAAGTCAACTCTCGCATTCGACACCATATATGCAGAAGGGCAGAGACGATACGTAGAATCGCTTTCGGCGTACGCGCGGCAGTTTCTCGGAGTGATGCAGAAGCCCAAGGTCGATTCAATAGAGGGGCTTTCACCTTCAATCTCAATTGAGCAGAGAACCGCATCCAAGAACCCCAGGTCCACCGTCGCCACAGTAACCGAGGTCTACGACTATCTCCGTCTTCTTTTCGCCAGGATAGGTGTTCCATACTGTTATAAATGCGGAAAGGCGATATCCTCTCAGACTGAGCAGCAGATCGTGGACACTATCATGAAGAGCAAGCCCGGGACCAAGATACTCGTGCTGGCTCCGCTGGTCACCGGTAAGAAGGGAGAACACAGGGACCTGATGGAGAAGGCAAGAAGGCGAGGGTTCATCAGGGGAAGAGTGAACGGTAAGATTGTTGAGCTGGACGATATACCAGAACTGGAGAAATACAAGAAACACACGGTCGAACTGCTCGTCGACAAGATAACCATGAAGGAAGGTATCAGATCGCGGCTCGCCGACTCCATCGGTACCGCGCTCAAGGAATCTGGAGGGATCGTGGTCGTTTCCGGACTGAACGCAAAGGACCAGGTTTTCAGTCAGTCTCTCGCCTGCGTGGAGTGCGGGCTGAGCTACGAGGAACTGACGCCCCGCATGTTCTCGTTCAACAGCCCATACGGGGCCTGCCGGTCCTGCAGCGGTCTCGGGACGAAGATGGAGATTGATCCGGAGCAACTCGTAGTGAACGGCGATCTGAGCATTCCGGAGGGAGCGATTGGACCCTGGGGGGAGCCGAGCACAAGGCTGCTCGAGCGGCTCGAGCAGATGGCAGAGGAATACGACTTTGATCTGGACTCGCCCTTCACGGACATTCCAGAGATAGTGAAGGAGCTGATACTCTATGGAAGCCGCGATTCTAAGAGAGAAGGCTTGAAGTACCCGAGAGGAGGGTCTTACGGCGACAGCTTCGAGGGGGTCATCCCCAGGCTCATGAGAAGATACAAGACCACTGATTCTGATTGGATAAGGACTGAGATCGAGAAGTACATGACTGTGCAGGCTTGTCCGGCCTGCAAGGGCGCCAGGTTGAGGAAGGAGAGCCTGGCAGTGAAGGTCCACGGCAGTAACATACACGACGTGGTCACGATGTCCGTGAAGGAGGCTCGGAAGTTCTTCTCCTCGAAACTGAACCTGGCTGGCAGGGAGAGGGAGATAGCGGGTGAGGTCGTCAAGGAGATAAACGAGAGGCTCTCCTTTCTGGAGAACGTGGGCCTTGATTATCTTACGCTGGATAGAACGTCTGAGACGCTCTCGGGCGGGGAGGAGCAGAGAGTGCGATTAGCGACTCAGATAGGATCCCGGCTTGTAGGAGTCACCTATATTCTGGACGAGCCGAGCATAGGTCTCCACCAGAGAGACAACAGAAGACTTCTGGATACATTGTGCCACCTGCGCGATATCGGCAATACTGTGCTTGTCGTGGAACACGATAGACAGACGATTCTGAGAGCTGATCACGTCGTCGACCTCGGTCCCGGCGCCGGCGAGAACGGAGGCGAGGTCGTGGCGACGGGCACGCCGGAGAAGGTGAAGAGGAGCCGGAAATCCCTCACGGGCCGATACCTCTCCGGACGAACCTCCATCGAGGTCCCGACGGCAAGAAGGGAGCGGAACGAGCGGGTCCTTCGCGTCGTGGGCGCGGCCGAGAACAACCTGAAGGCGATCGATGTCGAAATACCTCTGGGTTTGCTTGTTTGCATAACAGGTGTTTCTGGATCCGGCAAGTCGACTCTCATGAATGACATAATCTACCGCGCCCTTGCGAAGTACTTTCACTATTCGCGCCATCCTGTGGGAAGACACGAAAGGTTGGAGGGTTTGGAGCACATCGACAAGGTGGTGAACATCGATCAGTCGCCCATCGGGAGGACTCCCAGATCCAATCCCGCGACATACACGGGCGTCTTCTCGTACATCCGTGAGCTCTACGCCGGCCTTCCACAATCAAAGGTGAGGGGATATAAGCCCGGCAGATTCAGCTTCAACGTCAGGGGGGGCAGGTGCGAAGCGTGCGAGGGCGACGGGATCATAAGAATCGAGATGCACTTCCTGCCGGACGTCTTCGTCACCTGCGAGGTGTGCAAGGGGAAGCGCTACGACAGGGAGACTCTCGACGTTGAGTTCAAGGGCAAGTCCATCGCAGACGTTCTCGAGATGACCGTCACAGAGGCGATACGCCATTTCGACAGGATTCCCAAGATAAGGCGGAAGCTAGCGCTCCTGCTGGATGTGGGGCTTGGTTACATCAGACTCGGACAACCCGCTCCGACACTCTCAGGCGGGGAGGCTCAGAGGGTGAAACTCGCGAAAGAACTGTCTAAGGTGGCTACCGGCAATACCTTATACATACTTGACGAACCCACGACGGGCCTTCATTTCGAGGACGTGAGGATGCTGCTCAACGTCCTTGACAGGCTTGTTTCAAGAGGGAACACGGTACTCATAATCGAGCACAACATGGACGTGGTCAAATGCGCCGACCACATAATCGATCTGGGGCCCGAAGGAGGCGACGAAGGCGGCAGAATTGTCGCTTCGGGCAGGCCGGAGGAAGTAGCAGGATGCGAGGGCTCATACACAGGCCAATTTCTCAAAAGAGAGCTCGGCAAAGGTCGCGGCACTCGTGCGGAGTAGGCGTAAATTTTTTGCTTGACAATGGTTAGGGCGAATGAGATAATATCGCAACTTCCGCGCGGAGCAGCCTAAATGCCAATATTTGAGTACGCGTGCTGTGATTGCGGGGAAAAGATGGAGTTCCTCATTCTTAGGGAGAATGATTTGAAGGGTTTGAGGTGCAAGGGCTGTAAGTCGAGGAAACTTGAGAGGTTATTCTCCACCTTCGGGATGCGGGGGGGTCCGTCGGACTCGGCATGTGGCAGCTGTTCTGCAGGTTCCTGTAAAGACTGTCGGCGTTAGACCCCGTCGGGCATCGGTGCTTGGCGCCATGTCCGTAAGAGCGGCAGAGAGGAGGCGGTAATGACGAGAACGAAGGCGGACCTGGTGGAGTATGTGGCGAGTGTGACAGGGTTTACAAAGAGAGACACGGCCGCTATAATCGATGCTTTCTTAAGCGCGCTCTGCAAGGCGCTCGAGGAGAATCACAGGGTGGAGATTAGGGGTCTGGGAGTCTTCAAGAACAAATTGAGAAGGCCCAGAGTTGCCAGGAATCCGAAAACCGGCTCACCGGTCCACGTACCTTCCAGGTTGGTTCCGACTTTTAAGCCGTCCCGGCTCTTGAAGGCTAAGGTGACATAGTCAGGAGTGCTCTTGCATGCCTTGCGGTAAGAAGCGAAAGAAGAAGAAGATAGCGACGCACAAGCGCAGGAAGAGAAGTAAGATGGACAGGCACAAGAAGAAGAAGAGGTAATTGGTCCCTCGTTCGGTTCGACGCCCGGTGGAGACTGCCACCGGGTTTTTCCATTGCTGCAATGTAACCCGTTGACACACAGTCCATTCTGGTATATCATATCATGGGACGTGAACTGACGGAGGGCCTCTTTGGAGGATTGGGTTGGGTGCCCCCGTCGGTCTCTTCTTGTGTGAGTATCGGGGCGGCTAGCGGCGAGTGTAATCCAGGCAAATGAACCTCCGGCTCTCCGGTTGGGCTGTGTCGGCCACGACAGGGAGAGCTGGTCAAACTGCGGGGTGTCAATGGTCAAACTGACAGCCACCAACCTGCCGTCGCCGGCACCGCCGTACCTTCTCGAGGTTAAGGATATACAGGGCGGAATATCTTGGGACCGGCTGAACGACATTCAGCCTGTACTTGTGCAGATCATCGTCGAAGGGCTGCCCCGCCGGGAGATAAGAGAGCTGGCGGAAGCTTTTGACAAGCTGGGATCCTACCGGAAGGTTCTCGTACGGCTGGTTCCTCTGGAGTCATCGGACGGGGCGCTCATATTCAGCGGATTCATAAAGAACATCAATGCCGGAACAGGCGCAAGGGCGGTCACCCTCGAAATGGAAGAGGCTGAGTAGTCGAAGCGAACCAGTCAAGACGAAGCGCACGCCCGTCTCGCCGGGCACTGTGGCTAGATATCACCCGGCTATTCGGTAGGTTCCTCTTCCGCCGCCGGCACTGAATCCTCCGGCGGAGCGCTCGTTTCCCTCTCGACCCCGATAGGCTCGGAAAAGACCAGCCTTGCTCCCAGTTCATTAGGCAGGTTCAAGAGGCTCTTCAAGCTCATGAAGTCGACCAACCGCTCGAGGACTTCCCTGTCCGCTGCCAGTGCCACCGCCTCATAGCTCAGGTCGTTGAACTCCTCATCACCCAAGTAGATGTCAGTTAGTTCCCACTTTGCGTTGTAGATGTTCTCCGGGCGCGCAGGCTCAAAGACGTAGGGGTAGGCGATCCTTGATGTGTTGGGTTCGCCGCTTACGTACTGGAAGAAGTACATCGGATTGGGATTGCCTTTCGTATAGACATATAGGGCGATGCCAAGTTCAGTCCGCACCTCCTCGAGGAGTTCGACGGTCGGGGGCTGGGCAAAACGCACAGATACCTTCCCCTCAACTACATGGAGCCAGTCGTCCCTGTCGGGGAAACTTCTCGCAACCGAAGTTATCTCGAGGCTGTCGACAAGGTAGTCAGGGGCATTTGAGCATCCGGCCAACACAAAGAGCACGAAGCAGAAGAAAGCAGTCGGGAAGGCCTTCATCTTCTTCATCAGAACCTCCTTGAACCGCCGATCCACGCGGCACAAATCGTCGCATGTAGTTCGGTCTCGGTTCGCTATTCGCGGAGCTTAACACTCCAGGAACAGTCTGTCAATCGGCCTGAGCAACTAACCCGTCTGACCACAGATACACAGAGATTGCCACAGGACTGCCCACAGCTCGGGACAACCAGAAGAAGAGTAATCTCGTGCAAATCTTGTGTAATCTTGCGGTTACACGCCTTGAAGCACTTGGCCACAGCTTGGAACCTGTGAGGGACCGTTGGCGTCATGAGTGTTGAAAGGGCACTTCTTAAGGAGGGGTGGCATGGTTAGAATAAGAGGGGGTACAGGAACCACAACCAGCATAGGCAGCGAGCACCTGGCGACTCTGAAGAGTCTGCTGCAGGTCAACGCCGCAATGTGACAGGGGTAAACCTTTGAGCTTTTGCCGCAGTTCCTATCTGTGTCAAGGCTTCATTTGAGTGGGGCCAGACGCTCTGGAACGCTCATACCTGTGTCAAGGGCTTCTTGACATACGCCTGATTCTCATCTAACATTTGAGTACACCTGATGGAGTCTCGCTCGAGTCGTTTGCGTCTTGTCATTTCTTCATGAGTCAACGAGGGGCTGAAGGTGTGACCGTTCCGGAGCAGCCAGAAGAACCGCTCGTCGATCAACTGACGGGACTTCCCAACCGCCGACACCTCGAACGGGTTCTTGATCCATTTCTGGAAAGGCGAAAAGCCTCGAGAAAGCCCCTCTCGTTACTCCTCTTTGACATCGATCATTTCAAGGAAATCAACGATCTGTACGGACGGGAAGTCGGTGACCAGGCTCTTGTCAGGACAGCCGAACTGCTCAAGTCCAACGTGAAGGCGGGCGATCCCATGGTCCGGTGGTCCAGGGATGAATTCATCATCGTCCTGGAGGATGAGGATCGCGACATCGCGGAAAGGGTGGCGCAGAGGCTCATCGATCGGGTGGCAGGCGAGTCGTTCGAGATCTTGGGCAAGGCTGTGAGTATAACAGTATCAGCGGGCGTGGCCACCTTCCCGGATGACGGGACCGAGCTCCCGGCGCTGCTCGGATCCGCTCAGAGGATGCTGCAAGCAAGGGAGAGGGCGTGATCTTGTTGTACGCTCACGGTCGATATTCGACCCCAATAGTCTAGAATTGGGGTGACGAGATTCCGACACAGCATAGGCTCAAACGGAGGTGATCATTCCGGATTCTCTTCGTCGATTCTGGGTTAGGGCTCTGACCATAGGCATCTTGTGCCTGCCGTTGCTTGTCACCACTTCCGCGCTGGGGAAAACAAGTTTCGAGAGGACGTACGGGGGAGGAGATTTTGACTACGGAAGGTCTGTCCGGCAGACCTCCGACGGCGGGTATGTCGTTACCGGCGAAACACATTCCTTTGGATCGGGCTGGGGGGACGTCTATCTCCTCAGGTTGGATTCCCTCGGGGACACTTTGTGGTCGAGGACCTTCGGAGGAGGTCTGTATGATTGCGGCAGGTCGGTTCAGGAGACATCTGAGGGCGGGTTCATAATCGTCGGGGAGACTCAATCATTTGGTGCCGGAGCCAACGACGTCTACTTGATAAGAACCGACTCCCTGGGCAATACCATGTGGACCGGAACCTACGGTGGCGGAGACTACGATTGCGGATACTCCGTTGTCAGGACGCCTGATGATGAATACTTGGTAGCCGGTGAGACTGAGTCCTCGGGCGCCGGTGGCAAGGACGTCTATCTTCTGAAGACTGACTTCCTGGGAAATGCCATTCAGGAGACCACCTATGGAGGAGGCAGCTCGGAGCGCGGCTTCGATGTCGAACTGACGTCCGATGGAGGATACATCATTGCCGGTCACACATCTTCCTTCGGCGCGGGAGCCGACGACATGTATCTCGTAAAGACGGACGATTCCGGCAGCGTTTCCTGGACTGAGACGTACGGAACGACTGCTACAGAATGGGGACGCTCAGTAGGAGAGACCCCGGAGGGCAACTACTTCATCGCGGGCGAAACGAGAGCCTCGGGTGTGTTTGACATATATCTCGGGGTTGTGGATTCAACGGGTGGTGAACTATGGGACACCACATATGGCGGCGCTTCACACGACCGGTGCATGTCCTGCATCCAGACGATGGACGGCGGATTCGCCCTGGTGGGATACACCCTTTCTTTCGGCGCCGGGGATTACGATATCTATGTCGTCAGGGTCGACTCAGTTGGAGACACCATATGGACGAGGACCTTCGGAGGAGCAGGCGAGGACCGGGGCGCTTTCATAGAGCAGACCCAGGACAGCGGTTTCATAATTGTCGGTTACACTGAGTCCTTCGGTGCCGGAGGATACGACGTGTATCTGATCAAGGTTGGGCCCGACGGTGTGGTCGCTTTGCATGACGGTGCGATACTGAGCATAGAAGCGCCTCCTGATACCGTTGTGAGAGACTCCATATACCCG
>Ga0180437_10008463_pt1 | contig 13050 bp, 9 predicted proteins | sample SS_ome_4_FD_132410 | JGI IMG/M metagenome (GOLD analysis project Ga0180437, IMG submission 132410) | Hypersaline lake sediment archaeal communities from the Salton Sea, California, USA - SS_3_D_1 metaG | ecosystem: Environmental > Aquatic > Non-marine Saline and Alkaline > Hypersaline > Sediment...
AGCGCCCGGCGGCGCAACTGCGCGTGCGCACATTCATAGGCCACCATCTCGCGGGTCGCCGTCTTGCCACCACCGCGGCTGGCCATCAGGAAGGCAGCCTGGGGACGGGCAGGATCCCCGAGGACGTCGTGGACATAGGGCCGATCTACGAAGAAAAACGGCAGACAGGAACGCTCATGATCGGCCTCATACAGCGCAAAGGGATCGTCCACAAACCCAAATCTGTCCAGCCAGCGCCACAGGCGGCGACTGTAACCCTCTTTCCTGGGCATCGGTGCGGTTCCTTTCTGAACGCTGCGTCACACTCACGTCACAAGAATACCACAGAGTGAAGGACCTGACAAGAATGCAACACATCTCCGGCAACGCTCCAGGTGTGCTTGCCCTGGCACGTCTTCGTAGAAACGGCTCAACCAGTGGCGTGTTTTCTCATATCCACATCTATCCAGTTGCATTCCAAGATAGTTCGGTGTAAACTCACAGAGCATCATGCGAGAAAAGGAGGTTGACCATGCCGCAGTTGCCGCCAACCTACGTGGCCATCATCCTGAAACTGCTCTTCTCACTGCTCGTTTGGAACACATCGAGTCGGAGGCCGAGATCACAGTGGCATCCGTCACTTTCGAAATCGTCGGTTTCCCTCCATTAAAAAGCGACTTCAGATGAGTGGAGCACAGAATGAATCTTGATGGATTTACCTCGCCCCTGACCGCCGGTGCCCTGATTGTCGCATTGACGGTCCTGGTGCTGATCATCGTACGGTTCCTCGGCAAGCGAGCCCTGCGCTTCGCCCATTCTGTCAAGCACGTGCGCGAAGCGCGGCGACAGCAACTGGTCACCCTCATCCAGCTACTTCAATGGGGAACTGGCATCCTGGTCGCCGGATCTGCCTTGCTCACGCTGTTGAGCACCTTCGGCATCGACATCACTCCCTTGCTGGCGAGTGCGGGCATAGCAGGACTGGCAGTGAGCCTGGGAGCCCAGACCCTCATAAAGGATCTCATCGGTGGCCTTCTCATCCTGGTGGAGAACCAGTATGCGGTCGGAGACTCGATCCAGTTGAAGGACGTCTCAGGCCAGGTGGAGCGGATCACTCTGCGCACCACCTGCGTGCGGGACATCAACGGGAATCTACACATCGTGCCCAACGGGGAGGTGCGCATCGTCGCCAACATGACGCGGGACTGGTCGCGGGCGCTGGTGGACGTGGGTGTGGCCTACGAAGAGGACGTGGATCGCGTCCTTGGCGTCCTGGAAGAGGTCGCAGAGAGATTTGCCAACGATCCAACCGTTGGACCACAGTTGCAGGACCCACCCCAGGTGATGGGACCGATCAGTCTCGGGGACTGGGCGATCACGATGCGGGTGATGGTGAAGACGCAGCCCGGGAAACATTGGACAGTCGCGCGCGAGCTCCGGAAGTGGATCAACGCCACCTTCGCACGAGAGGGTATCACGATGCCCTGCCCGCGCCAGGAGGTCGTCGTGCACGGCCTGGAGCACCACGGGGCTGGGCGATAGGAGGCGCTATGATCCGTTCATTGTACCGAGCGCAGGATGGCCATTTCCGTACGGACTTGAGGCCAGACGAGTTCGCCGATGCTATGCAGGACGATCGCGGCCTGCTGTGGGTAGACTTCTCCGATGAGCCACCGGAAGCGTGCGAGCCCATCTTGCGCGAGACGTTCGGCTTTCATCCGCTGGCCGTTGATGACGCCCTCGAAGAAGTACACGTACCCAAGATCGATGACTGGGGGCAGTATCTCTACATCGTACTGCACGCCGTCGTCTTCGACCAACAGGAAGAAAGACCGTTGGACACGCTGGAATTGGATGTATTCCTGGGCCAGAATTACTTGGTCACGCATCAGACCCGGCCCATCGCTACCACTGACCGTTTGTGGACGCTCTGCCGGCGGGATGAACGTCAACTGCAGAAGGGCGCAGGCCACCTGTTATACAGGTTGATCGACGAGTTGGTAGCCGACTACATGCCCGCGGTAGATGGCATTGACGAAGCGATTGACGAGATTGAGGATCAGGTCTTCGACAACCCCACGCCATCTCTGCTGGAGCATATCTTTACGCTCAAGCGGGCGCTGCTTCGCTTGCGACGGATCATCGCCCCGCAGCGTGAGGTGCTCAATAAACTGGCGCGCGGGGACTACGCGGTGATCCACGCCGAAGACCGTGTTTTCTTCCGCGACGTATACGATCATCTGGTCCGGCTATTCGACGTCACGGAAAGTCTGCGCGACCTGGTAGGGAGCACGTTGGACACATACCTGTCCGTCGTGAACAATCGGATGAACGACGTGATGAAGACACTGACCGTCATCACCACGCTGTTCATGCCTCTCTCGTTTCTTTCCGGGTTCTTTGGAATGAACTTTTTCCAGCCGATCATATCGCTGGACGCCTGGACGGGCAGGGCAGCGTTCGGGTTGGTCCTCGCAGCGATGGCCCTGCTGCCTGTGGGCATGTACCTGTGGATGCGGCGCCGCGCGTGGATGTAGCGCACTTTGGATTTTGAAAGGCATAGCGTACGTGACGAGAGCCCGGCGCCTCACGGAGTCGGGCTCTCGTCATTCATTTGCCGTTGGTCGTCAGCCTACTTCGCCTTGATCTTGATCGCCTTGGGCTTGACTTCTTCGGCCTTGGGCAGTGTCAGCGTCAGAATGCCGTTCTCGAACTCAGCGCCGGCTTTGTCGGACACGACCGGGAGCGGAAGGGTCAACGTCCGACAGAACGCCCCATATCGACGCTCACGCCGGATGTAGTTCTCCTCTTTGACTTCTTCCTCGGCCTTGGTCTCGCCCTTGATCGTCAGCGTATCGCCCGTGATGCTAATTTCAATGTCCTCGGCTTTGATACCGGGGATGGCCGACTTGACGACGACGGCGTCGTCCGTCTCGTACATATCCACCGCCGGGGCGCCCACATCGGCCAGGGCCATTCGCCCGCCACTCGGACGCACAAAGCTCTCTTCGAACAGCCGATCCATCGCCTCCCGCAGGCTGATTAAGTCACGGAAGGGCTCCCAACGCACTAGGTTTGACATATATGCACCTCCTAACAAAATCGGTTCAAACACTTGCGGGATATTACCGCTTTACTGCCCATATTTTCGTCGACGTTCATTAGATCGGCATAAGACTCGCATTAGAAAACCGTTAGACCGATCCAGGAAGTGCTCAATCAGACTGTGTTCGAGCCCTTTTCATCGGTATCTCCAACTCCACCACTACCCCAGGTCCGTGTTCGCGATTAAAAGCACGACACGTCCCCCCCACTCTCCACACCAGAGTGGCCACCATAGTGAGGCCCAGTCCAATACCTGGTACCTGTCCCGAGAACGTGCTCTCTGCCTGATAATAGGGCATCCACATCTTGACCAATTGCTCGGGTGAAAGCGTGCGTCCATCATCCCAGACCTGCAGTCGGACACCCACCGAAGTGCCGGAGATTCTGACCTCCACGATCGGCGACCTGTTGGGGTGGAACTTCTGCGCGTTCTCCAGAAGCTCCCACACAATCAACTCCAAGGCACTCTTGGACACAGCGACCTGCCAGTCATCAACATCGTCTAACTCATTGGAAACATTGAGCGTTTCGATCTTCAGGTGAGCATTGGCCTCTGCAATGATCTCCGGAACCTCGGCCATGCGACACCAGCCCTGATCTGTTGCCAACGTCTCCGGTGCTTCTACGTGCCGGAGAATATTGAGCACCTCACTCTGAAGCCGCTTCACACCCTCGTGTGCACCTGTAAAAAACCCCAACATCTGATCATCCAAGTACTGCGGCAAGTCAGACGATAGAATAGACATATATCCTGTTACTATCGTCAGTGGAGTTCTCAGTTTGTGGTTGATCAGTGACTGAAACGTCCAAGTATTCGCCTGATTCACGACATTGGCCGTGATGTCACGCAAGCGGACGAGATAGCCCTCCTCCTTGTGGAACGACATCTCCATGACATCCACTTGCAGCCAGAATGCGCCGGCTGTCGGCGATTCAGGCCGCACGAGGTAGCGCAATGACCGCGAAGCTGCATCAACCGGCCTTGGCCACGAGGCCCATGTTTCCTGGGGCTCACAGCGATACTGCCTTTGGGCCAACTCCAAGAACGTCCCAACGATGGGCGCCCGATCATCAGCGGAAGTAGTTCCAGATTGGGTCGGAGGGAGGCCAAGGTACAGACGGGCCTGGGGATTGGCGTACGTCACCTTATCACCATTGATGATCAAATAGCCATCCTCAGCCTGTTCGACCACCCACTCGAATTTGGTTCGTTCCTGAAGCAACTGCCGATACCGATTGAGCTGAGTGATCGTCCGCACCCGAGCCCGTAACTCGGCCCGATCGAAGGGTTTGGACACAAAATCGTCCGCCCCTACCTCAATACCCCGCAGTCGAGAATCGCGGTCCTCAAGGGCAGTCACCATGATAACCGGTACCTCGGCCAGGCGCGGATCCACACGCAACCGCCGGCATACCTCAAAGCCATCCATGCCCGGCATCATCACGTCCAACAAGATCAAGTCTGGGACGAGCTCTGCCGCCATCTCCAGAGCTTCCAAGCCTTCTTTTGCAAATTCCAGTCTGTACCCCTGCTGAAACAGCAGGGCCTCCAGTGTGTCGCGTGCACTAGCGTCATCATCTACAATGAGCACAGTGCTCTGATATGTCACGTCAAACCTCCTTCGTCTAATAGCAGACGGCAACGGACAAGCCCCAAATTACCGCTGACTGACTTCTAGGCCGGAGGACGCCAGACGCCCCGCCCCCGACAGCTAATGGCGAAGCTGTTGCCCCACCTGCTTCCCGCCCCATTACACCGTGGTCAACCTCGTGCCACGCCACAACCCTTCAGAATTCGCCACCCTGATGGCACGCCACAACTTCTGAGAAAGTGCCATTCTGATGGCGCACCGAACTCTTCAAGATGCGCCATTCTGATGGCGCACCGAATTCTTCAGGAGGCGCCATTCTGATGGCGCGGCAGAGTCACAGTGAAACGGCTACCCCGTCCTACCTCGCTCTCTACAGAGACCGCTCCACCGTGCATTTCAGTTAGACGGTGCACCAGCGCCAGCCCCAACCCCGTGCCGGAGTACCGTCGCGCCAGAGTGCCATCCAGTTGAACGAACGGTTGGAACAGATGCGCGATCTGATCTTCCGCAATGCCGATACCGGTATCCCATACAGTGAAGTGCACGACATCTTGCTCCAGATCGCCAGCGACCTCCAGGCCGATTTTCCCGCCCTCGGGCGTGAACTTGACCGCATTCCCCAGCAGGTTGACCAGAACCTGCTGCAGACGGTGTTGATCCGCCTGGATTCGTGTTACGCCGTCGTCCTGCGAAAAGAACACGCGCAGGCCTTTCTTCTGAGCCGCCTGTTTGACCAGTCCCAGGCTGGCCCGGCAGACATCTTTGACGGGCACCAGCCCGGTCTCTAACTCCAGTTCGCCCGTTTCAATCTTGGCCACGTCCAGAATGTCGTTGATCAGGGACAGCAGGTGGCGACCGCTTTGTCCGATCCCGTGCAAGGTACCCTGTTGCTGATCACTAAGCGGACCATAGACTTCCTCCTCCAATGCCTGGGTTAAGCCCAGGATGGCATTGAGGGGTGTGCGCAGTTCATGACTCACCGCGGCCAGGAACTCGTCCTTCATACGAGCAGCACGTGCCAGTTCCGCATTGGCGGTGCTCAGTTCAGCAGTGCGCTCGGCGACCCGCAACTCGAGTTCAGCAGCGTGCTGTTGCACTTGCTCGTGCAAACGCGCTTGATGCAAAGCTACAGCGATCTGGTCAGCAACCTCGCGAGAGATATCCACGTGTTCCGGTGCAAAAGCGTCTGGATGGTCTGCACCTAGAGCGAGCACTCCGATTAACTCCCCTCGGGCAAAGAGGGGCACGGCAACGCAGGAGCGCACTCCCTCGGCCGGCAGCGCCCACATGACCAACGACCACGCCGATCCGGGCGCCGAATCGGTCGAATGAGTGCTCAGGACATCCTCCTCCACCAGAATCTTGCCCTGCCGAAGTGCATCGATCCCCGCGTTCCTCTCCAGCGGAAGGCGCGCCCCCATGCCTAGCCTGACATCGTCTCCAACTTGCACAGCAAAAGGTATCGCCTCCCGCGCCTCGAAGTCGAAGATTACGATCCCGGCCTCCTGACAGGGTATGAGTCGCCGGATGTGACGCAGGGCAGAGCGGGCAATCTCCTCCGGTGACCAGGCAGCGAGGATAGCTCCCCCAAGTGCATACAGAGTTCGCAGCCGCTCCGCATATTGCTGCAACGCTCGATTCGCCCGTACCCGTTCGGTCGTGTCCCGTTTCACAGTTGCATAGTTGATGATTTCCCCATTTGTGTCCCGGATGGGGAATATGATCGCCTCCTCGTGATACAGGCTGCCATCCTTGCGTCGATTGATGAGCATCCCAGTCCAGGTTTGACCGGCAGTGATAGTCTCCCAAAGTTGCCGATAAAAGACATCGCCCTGGCGGCCGCTCTTCAACATGCGTGGGTTCTGGCCCAGGGCCTCTGCCACCGTGTAGCCGGTGCTCACCTCGAAGTGAGGATTGGCGTACACGATATTCCCATCGACGTTGGTGATGACAACCGTCTCAGTAGCTTGCTCCACGACTGCCGCCAGACGCGCAATTCTCGCCTCGGCATGCCTGCGCTCTGCAATCCCCTGTTGAAGCGCCCTATTTGCCGCCGTTAGCTCGGCAGTACGCTCCTGCACCAAGTTCTCGAGGTGCCGATAATGCGTCCTCAGCTTTTGCCCACTCTCCCGCGCCGTGCGCAGCGCCAGGCTGAGTTCCTGAGTCCGGCGCTGGTCGCGAAGCCTCAGCCCCTCAAGCCGCCGGTACATTCGCACGCGAATCACAAACACAACCAGCGAAAGCACCGTCGATGTGAACAGGGCAAAGCCAAAGTGCAGCCATTCAGGGGACGGCGGCAAGGCCCACGCAACCAACCCCCACGCCCCCAATGTCACTATGAGTGTCAGAGCCAGCCAGCGAGCAGATAGAAACAGGAACCCACATCCGACGATAAGCAGCATAACATTCGTCGTCTGCCGAGGCTCGGACGCAAGATAAATGTGCAGGAGACTGTTCAGCAAGACCAGCCCGGCGATACCCACCCCAATCGGATGGGCGTACCGAACCGGGCACGCCCATCGACCTAGCACGAAGTACAGCGCGAACAACACTAACGCCGTGCCCGACGCGACGAGACCCATCGGCAGGGCGACACCCTCGGGCAATACCACTGCGTGGGCCACAGCCAGGACCAGATACAGCCCACCGAGCCCAACCGCGACCGGACGTAGACTCTCGCGAACGGCCGCGTCGAGAACTTGGTGCACGTCCATCTTGCGGAATTCTTCCTCCGGCGACTCCGTGCTCCGCGCGGATTCCACTGTCTTATCTCCCGGTGCCGATCGCAACATGAACCACGTTCCCCTGCCCGGAGCAGCCTCCACGTGAGCGCACCGTCAGCATCGGTACCCTCATTTCAAACACATGGTTGAGATCAATTCCCGCCACAGGCACCTTGAACATCCTTCGCCCGAGGCAATACCAGCTCCACCACCAGCCCCGGCCCATCTTGTCGGTTACGGACACAGCACGTCCCGTCCGCGCCCCAGACCAGCGTAGCTGCCATCGGGAGCCCCAACCCCATCCCAAGCACATTCCCCGTGAAGGATTTCTCCACCTGATAGTAGGGAATCCATATCTTCGCCAACTGATCTGGAGAAAGTTCGACTCCATCGTCGCAAATCTGGATCGTGATTTCCCTGGCCCCTGAACGCGACACAAGAATCTCCACTGTAGGAGCTTGCTGTGGATGAAACTTCTTGGCGTTCTCCAAGACCTCCCACAATATTAACTCAACGGCCCGCTCGGAGAGTGCCAGCCGGACATCGCCCAGATCTTCTTGAAGAGACATTCCAACACGTTCGATCCCCAGGCTGACGCTGATCTGGGCCACCATGTGTTGAAGTTGAGATACACGGAGCCCTGCACCGGGTTTGGCCAGCGCGGGGACGTTCACGTATTCGAGGATATGTTCGACATCACTGTGGAGGCGCTGGGCGCTTCTGAACGCCGTTTCCGAGAATCCAACGATCTCTGCGTGCGACAGTTCCGAAGCATGCTTCATCAACAATTCCATACTCACCAGGATCCCCGTCAATGGTGTGCGAAGTTTGTGGAAAATGACCTCCTGGAATCCCCACGTATCGCGCATAAGTGCCACCTGCTTCGAGACATCGCGCAGCCGCACGATAGAGCCTTCGTCTGGCGCCGACGGCAGGCTCAGAATGTCCACTTGCAGCCAGAACGCCGGCCCAGTTGGCGTCTCTGGTCGCACAAGATATCGCGGAGAGGGAGGGGAAGCGGCGCTGTGACCAAGGCCAACTGCCCACGCATCTCGCGGTTCGCACCGATACTGCTTTTTGACCAACTGTGGGAACGTCTCAGCAATGACCCCGCTTTCGTCCGCGGACTCCGGCTTGGAGCCAGGCGCAGGCAGGCCAAGGTACAGGCGTGCCTGGGCATTGGCATATACGACCCGACCCCTTCGATCCACGATCACATAGCCATCGGAATCAGTTTCGACGACCCACTCAAACTTGGCTCTCTCTGCGAGCAATCGTCGATACCGATTGAGCCGGACAGTTGTCCGCACCCGCGCCCGCAACTCGGCAGGATCGAACGGCTTCGTGATAAAATCGTCGGCGCCGGCCTCAATACCTTGGACGCGGGACCGGCGATCGTCCAGGGCGGTCACCATCACGATTGGCACGTCTTTCAAGAGTGGGTCTGCACGCAGCCGCTGGCACACCTCAAAGCCATCCATGCCAGGCATCATCACGTCCAACAGGATCAAATCCGGGACGAGTTCCGCCGCTTGAGCGAGTGCTTCCGCACCGCTGCTTGCAAATACCAGGTGATAACCATGGGCAATCAGCAACGCCTTCAACGTCTCACGCCCAAGCAACTCGTCGTCCACAATGAGAATGGTACTAGGATTTTTCACGCGACATCCCCCTCACTCGTTCACGTGTAACTCAACCTCAATAGCCTGAACAAGATCGCTCGGGCTGACCGGCTTGCTCAAGTATTGATTGACCCCCGCCTCCAGGCACCGATCCCGGTCACCTGGCATGACCAGCGCCGTCAGCGCGATGATGGGAACATCGCGCAACTCCACGTCGGCCCGTAGACGACGCGTCGCTTCCAACCCATCCATAACCGGCATCTGAATGTCCATCAAAACCACGTCTGGCCGTTCCTCTCGCGCTCGACCGAGGGCCTCGACCCCATTTCGCGCAACCAATACCTGATATCCCCTGGTCGCCAAATAATCCGACACGGTACTGAGATTAGTCTCGTTGTCTTCCGCCAGCAGAACGACCGATGAATGCTCACAAATCGCTTCAACACGGCCCTCACTCTCCCGTGGCACGCCATTACTTTTCGGAACGTGCCATTCTGATGCCACCGCTTCATCGGTATCCATATCGGTGAACGCCGTCCGTCCTTGCCCCCCCGCCCAGGGCAAGGACACGGTGAATCGACTGCCCTCCCCCACTTCACTCTCCACTGCCACACTGCCACCGTGCATCTCTGTCAGATACCGCACCAACGCCAACCCCAAGCCCATCCCCTCGTAGCGTCGCGACAGACCGCTATCCAACTGCACAAACGGCTCGAAGAGCTGGCCCATATCATCCTCCGAGATACCCACCCCGGTGTCCCACACGGTGAAATGAACCGCACTCCGCTCCACATCCCCGATCACTTCCAGTCCGATCTCCCCACCTTCCGAGGCAAACTTGATACCGTTGCCCAGCAAGTTGATCAGAATCTGCTTCAACCGACGTTCGTCCGCTTCCACCATTTCCACCGCGCTGTCATAGGTGGACACAATCTTCAGCCGCTTCTTCTGGGCCGCTGGTCTGACGATCTCCAGACTCGACTCGCACACCGATTCGACAGGTACCGGCTTGATCTCCAGATCCAGCTTACCCGCACCAATCGTGACCACGTCCAGAATGCCGTTGATCAGAACCAGAAGATGGCGCCCGCTCTTCTCAATAGTGCGCAAGGACGCGAGCTGCTTCACGGTGAGTGAGCCATAGATCCCCTCCTGGAGCGCCTCGGACAACCCCAGAATGGCGTTGAGAGGCGTGCGCAGTTCGTGGCTGATCGTGGCCAGGAAGTCATCCCTCGCGCGGACGGCCCGCATCAGCTCAGCATTGGCCAGGCTCAGCTCGGCAGTACGCTCTGCCACCCGCTGCTCAAGTTCCGCATTGAGCTCGCGGATCTTCTCCTCACTCTTTTTCCGCTCTGTGATATCCCGTGCGACGCAGATGATGGCGACTACGTCATCATCCTCGACGAGGGGGGCACTGCTGACCTCACCGAACCCGGCCTCTCCATCCCGAGCGACGAACTCGTACACCGACGTGACCTCTCGACCGGCCAACACTTGCTGAAAGTCAGCCAATGCCCTCGCTACGGAGGTCTGTGCCAGGATATTCAGATTGTCCAATGATCTGCCGACCAATTCCACGGGCTGATAGCCCAGTATCCTCTCGACAGAAGGCGAGACACTCAGAATCCGTAGATCCGGAGAGAGCGAATACAACACGTCGGACACGTTCTCAAAATGGAGCCGGTATTTCTTCTCGCTCGCACGCAATTCCTTCTCCGCCCGCACTCGCCCGGCGAACTCGCGCTTCAGCTCGCGGTTGCTCTCGGCCAAGGAGCGGGCGTTGCGCCGAACCTCACGTAGTGCTTTTTCGAGACTCCGGCTGGACAGCCAGGAGGCCACACCAAGAGCGCCAAGCGTCACCAACCCGACCGGGTCCGGCGGCAAGCCGCGCGCGAAGCCGAGCACGCATACAAGAACGGTCTGCACACCCACTACGGGCAAGCACCACCGGGACGAGGCGACAAGCGGCGCGACGACCACAGGAACCGCTACAGACAGCGAAGCGAGCCCTGGGGAAGACTGCACGAGAGTATCCGTTGAGGTATAGGTAATAAAAGCCAAAAAAGCCAATGAAGGCCATCGCCGGCCACGCGCCGTACACCACCAAAGTACCACCAGGACCACGGCAATCAACAGCTCCATAGCCAGGTACTCTGATATACCACGCACCAGATCCAGGATGATGACCAAGACGTCAGCAACCCCTACGATCAGGATAAGGGCGAGCAACGCCCTCGCTCGCTGAGTCTCCAGGTAATCGCCCATCTGAATATCGAGAAATCGGAAATGTATTCTTCTCATGTAGAACCCCTATGGAGTTGTTCGAAAACAACTCCTACCTTTGTCCGCAAAGGCTTTGTCCGCAAAGGCTTTGTCCGCAAAGCTTGTGAATGCAGGATCACGCACCACGACCGACGTCCGTCATCACCAGCGCGCTGTGTATCGCGGATCGCACCACCCTGACCGGCGCGTACAAGCATTTGCCGACCCACAGCGAGGGCGTTTCCCCTCTATAGGCCAGCAACCCCTCTCTGCCCCGTCGAAGAACCTTTGGATCCAATGATTCCACACAGCGACTATACACACTCAGCGCTTGCAAGCAATAGGCTGTCTCCTCCACGGTTGGCCTACCGTGGTAGCCCCAACAGCCATCAGAACGTTGTGTACGCAGGATCCACTGTACAGCGTCTCCAGCGATTTCATCGTCAAGTCCGACCAGAGCGATCACCGCGTGGGCTGTCGTGTAGTACGGCGAGATGTGCCACTTGTCTGCCCAGTACCCTTCTGGACATACCTGCAACTTGAGAAATTCAACGATCTTCGTCGCTATGGCGTGATCGACGTCCCGCAGTGCGTGGAGGACGTGGATATTGGCACTCAAGCTCCAATCACCCTCTCTTTCCCAAGGATAGCAGACAAAATACTGATCTCTTTCAAATCTACGCAGGGCCTGGTAGTCCGGTTCGTATCCCGCCCAATTGAGCACATCGTAGGCCATGGCTGTGTCATCGACGTCGGTGATCGAATACTCAGACGAGAAACCCACCCCTCTTCCTTCCGACTGGTTCCATAGGCAAGCCAGGCCATCCACCTTCGAGGTCAGAATCGGATCCCGCGGAGAGAAGCCAGCCAACGCCAGATTCCAAAGCGACCAGGCCGTCTCGAATACGTCAAATGGGAACACCTGAGGGGCCTGACCTGCATAGGACCGGGCGACTTCAGCGATATATCGGCGAGCTGCCCCGTTGTTGGGCAACTTCGTCAAAAAGTAGGCGGTGGCGGAAGGAGACACACCGACGCTGCCATTACCCTCCTGAAGAGACTCTATCTGCATTCCGTCCAGGCTATCTCCCAGGAACTCTAGCGAGAAGGCCATCGTCGTATCCTTCGAACAAAGCATCGCTGGCGGAATCCGGGCCATTTTCTCGTCCCGCATCTTCTCATATCGCTTGAACACATAGGTGGGAAGCGCGAGATCCATCACCTGACATGTCTCGAGGAGAGCCGGAAGGATCACCTCAAAACCGATCGTCTCGTGTTCGGACTCAAGTTGATCAGCTATCTCCCAAATGTACCCAAGTCCTGCTTCCACAGCGCGTTGATCTCGGTCCCCCTCGCCTCTCTCAACCAAGGCGAGGATGGCAACCAGCGTCGAGATCACCCGATCATGAGCGAACTCCGCCTCCGCCCCCCAACTGCCATCACACCGCTGGTTCTGTCTGACCCAGTTGAGAGCTTCGGGAAAAGCGGATACATTGTGATCGTGCTCGGCCGGGATTCGGGCCAGCCACGCCGTGTCGTAGGCCGTCGGCTTCATCAGCCCGTCGCAGCCTATGCCAATCTCCTTCACGTTGAAACATTCCATATGTATCAGATCCTTCAGATTTCTGAATCGCCTCCACGCCTCAGATGCGTCTCGATCACCTCGATCACGTTTTTCATGCCGACAGGCTTGCTCATATGCGCGTTCGCCCCTGCGGCCATACATCGCTCCCGGTCGCCGGACAAAGCCAACGCCGTCAGTGCGAT
>Ga0180437_10008464_pt1 | contig 13049 bp, 17 predicted proteins | sample SS_ome_4_FD_132410 | JGI IMG/M metagenome (GOLD analysis project Ga0180437, IMG submission 132410) | Hypersaline lake sediment archaeal communities from the Salton Sea, California, USA - SS_3_D_1 metaG | ecosystem: Environmental > Aquatic > Non-marine Saline and Alkaline > Hypersaline >...
AATCCCAATTCAATGATTCTTTGTTGTTCGGCCCAAAGCCAGCAGATTTTTTCGAAAGCGGTCTTGCAGTCTGAGGGAGGATTCCATTTGTCTCGATTCCATCTGCCGATGGCTGATTGCCATCTTTTCCAAAGAGGGTGATTTTCGTTGAACCAAGGTCGGTTTACTCCTGACCTGACGAAATCGCGACCATCTCTAATCAGATGGACAATTTTGCATTCAGGGTACAGTTCGACAAATTCTTCCGCGAGAGCCGACATGAACCAAGAATTCTCGACGTAGTGTAGGCCATTGTTAATGGCAGAGTCTATGATTTTGCCCCTTTTCGCCTTTATTATGGCGGTTGAATTCTCTAGTTGCCCGTGGTATTTAAGGCAATTTTCTTTGTCTAGTTGAGGACGAGGCCCGTGAACAGATTTTACGCCGGGAACTTGAGCGATAGCTTTAGAAAGTGACATTGAGCCACTTCTCCCAGAAGACGTAATGAAAATTATTTCCAGTGAATTGGATGACATAATAGTTGCAGTGTTGCTCCTTCTTTCTGGTTGAATTCGTCAATAATGTTTCTGCCTACATTTCTTTTATCGGCAAACATTGATCTCTCATAGTTCTTTTTGCCTTGTATTGATACTCCACGCCATTTTTTCCCCGAATCTGATAGATAAGCGTTGTAGTCAATGAAGTATGTTTCGTAGTCTAATCCAAATTCTTTCAAAGAAAACTTCGGTATTTTGGGTCTTCCAAATCCTTCGTTCCTTGTTGAATCAAATTCGGTCCATACTTCGTAGTTTAGGTATCCTGCACTATAGCAACACCTCTGACCGTGACATGACGTGCCTCGGACTTCGACGTGTTCTCGTAAGAAACTAAGCATCTTATTTAGAGAGTTTCGGATGTCTTTCCTTCTCCCAAAATATTGGACTAATAAATCGTTATGCAACCCAATATTATGCCCAAGTTCGGAGATTTTAAGGCATTTTTCTAGGAACTTGTCTGAGTAGTCAAAATACTTGGCCGAATGGAGCAGAAAGTAAGTAGACTGAATTCCCAGTTCGGCTTCCTCTGAGGCCATCTCGATAGCCCGATCCAAATCGACATCAACATCGTGACGGATAACGGCTTTTCGTCCCTCTTGATAGTTACCATCAACTAAATCGTCAAATGTGACGATGGACGCATCAATCGACGCGATTAGATCCTTGTATTCTAAGGTCTTCTTAAATTTCATCGATAATCTTCTTGAGTTCTTCGAATCTATTGAGAATGCTATGGTTTCGATGTACGAATCGCATCCCTCGTTTGCGTATTAAGTCGTATTTCTCACGGTTCTCAAGACATTCCTTAATTTTGTCAATGGCGTTGTCCTTCGTTATTGAGACGTAGTGCTTGTCTGGAACAAATCCAGTGCGGGTCAGGTCATTGGTCTGGTTGCAAATCAAAAGAGATCCAGTTGCAGGGATTTCCAGATGTTTTGCTAGAACCATGTCGAATTTAGAGCCGCACGTTGCGCAGCAATAATAAGAGTGTAGCATTTTGGCGTATCTTTCTTTTATTATGCCATTAGCTCTTCCCCAATTGGTTCCCCTAGTTGCGATGAAGGGCTGCTTGGAGTGTCGGCAGATAGAGGTTCTGAGGGGGTAAACTTTCCCCATTGTTCCTGAAAGCAAGCACTTCATTTCTGGGGTTTCGTTGAAGCCTAGATCGACATATCTCTCATGGGAAGCAAACCATTGGGGGATGTACCGGAATTTGTGGACGTATTCGGCATGGTTCTCTACGAAAAATTCGTGATAGTAGCTGAGTATGATGTCGTATCGCTCAAACATCAGCTTTTTTCGTTCCTCGCAATCTGACTTGCCATAGCACTGGAGATCTCTTGGAAAGCCAATGATCTTGATGCGATTCGGCAAGTCTAAAAGTGGTTTGAGGTTATATCCCTTGAGATTGTGGTGTGGAATAGAATAGACTATGACCACATCTACGTTTTTGGGAATTGCTGAGGCTTTTCCGTAGTGAACCTTGAAACCAAGCTCGTCTGACATCATCTTAAAAAGGATCTTGTAGTTGTCGGTGTGCCGATGACTATAGAAACTTGGAAGTAAGATGAAGCCGTTCATGAGAATATTTACGGTTAATACTAATGTATGTTATGTGATTTCCGGCCCCATCGTCTAGTGGACTAGGACATAGGGTTTTCATCCCTAAAACCGGGGTTCAATTCCCCGTGGGGTCACTTACATCCGTAGATAATCTAGGATTTTCATAAACTCATCTGTGAGTGTGAGGTTGGAGATCAAGCCAAAAAGGACTTTATCATCAGCATATTGTAGGTTTTTTATAGCGGGGTCGTGGGGCTCACGAATCCCCGACATTCTCAGAAGAGCCATCGCGTCTTCTTTGACGTGGGGATAGCGTTCACTCTCAGTTAGAAATTCTCTCCATGTCTTCATGAAACTATCTATTCCTTTGGCTAAATAAAGAAATGATAAGTTTCGATGAATATACCAGTTTCCAGCAGTTCGTTCTATTTTGCGAATCACCGACTATATCGAAAGGCATCATTAAGAGTGAATTGAAGCCGATTATGGGCAAAGAGAAACGTAAGCATTCCCTAGAAGTTGGCAAGGAAATCTCCAAATTAGGGCTATCTGCCGACGCTCAGAATGCCGCGTACTTCCACGATTATATTGAACGTGGAGGCGATGTGCGGAGATTGATCGGGAAACTGCAACTGTCGCCTCTTTCCATTAAGATCATTGAAATGCTGACTGGCACGGGCGACCCTCTTAAACACATGATGAAGGTTCTATACGACCCGAACATCGATGATGAAACCAAGAACCTAGCGATTTTGGTTAAGATCGCTGATCGCATTAACAATATAGATCGCAGAACCGACGAAGGAAGGCTCACGAAGGAATATCTTGAGAAGAGCAAAGCATTACTCGAAGAGCTTTTTCGATGGTACGGCGGCGATCTCGCTCACGCTTTGAAGTTGCGAAGGCGATTGAATGATCTGGGCATCAAAATCAAAAAGAAATATCTACCCGCTGCCTAGCCAACTACAAAAATATGACCCAGTTTGCTGTGATGGTATTGGCAATCAGGCTTTCAACCTGATGCCCGAAAGGGCTCGCGAGTTCGATTCTCGTCTGGGTTGCTATATGTGTTCGGCCTGGGGTGTGACGGAAAATGCATACGTGATTTGGGTTCACGGGGACACAGTTCGACTCTGTGCTGGCCGACTTTCAGCTAGTGGTGTTCAACGTGGTTACGGGGACGAGATGTAAATTCTCGCTAGCTGACTCTTCGATTTCAGGGTGAGGGCTTGTTGGTAAGCCGCCGTGTTCGGATCGCGGAGTTGTGCAGGTTCGACTCCTGCCACCCTCAGCGTGGAGTGTAATGGTAGCATACGAGTTCGGGGTACTCGGGGACGCAGTTCGATTCTGCGCACGCTGATTTTTTTCAATTTACTATTCTAAGGGCATGAAGAAATACACAGATGAAGAGTTTGCCTCGGCAGTTAATGAAAGCGTTACGAAAACCGAAATTTGCCAAAAGTTGGGACTGCCCTATAATGGTGCAAATTGTTACAAAATCAGGCAAGATATTAGGCGACTTGGCCTAGATATCTCCCATTTTGTTACGAGTGCCGAACTAAACAGGAAATATCCAAAGATCAAAAAAAAGTGTCCTGTTTGCAAGAAAAAGTTTGAGGTAGCAAAAGGGGCTCCGAGAGAAAAAACAACCTGTTCTTATGCATGTGCAAATACTCACTTTAGATCCGGTGAAAATAATCCAAACTGGAGGACAGCAAGAGAGCTAATAAGGGAAGATAGCATTTATAGAAGGCTATGCTTTGAAACCTTCTGCCACGACAAGAAGTGTATTATATGCGGCTGGGATATCTCAGTAGACGTACACCATGTAGACGGGAACCATGAAAACAACAGCAGCACAAATCTAGCCCCTGTTTGCCCTAATTGTCATCGAATGGCGGGGATGACAAAATATAAGGAGAAAATTAGACAGAAGCTTGAATCTCTATTGCGAGAACACTTCAATTCTGTTAAAATCTATCTATGAACCTTTTCTATCTCATTCTAGCCATGCTACCGCCCGTGGAATTAAAAGAGTCTCCAAAGGCTCCTATCATATATCGCAGCATCATCCGACCCGAAACCATAGGCCCCTTCTACATAGATGGCGAAGAAGTTTTAGGAACCGTGATCGCGGACAACGAGGAAATGATTTTCGATGAGAAGGGGGAATTTCAAGGCGAGTCTGTTTGGACATTCTACAAGATGGAGCGTTCGGAGGTTGCCTCAAACGGCATGACGGTTTGGATATACATGGGAGCGATTTCCGAGGAAGTATTGTGGGGCTATTATAATTATAGGGGAGGCTATTTATCGGAGGACCAAGCGGAATGGCCCCAACGAGAATTCTTATGGTGGACGAAGAAGCGTCGGGGAACCGCCACAACGGTCCAGCAAGCGATTCGGGGAATGCTAAGTAACTAATCCCCCAACATGTGGAGAATTCTTGGGCTCTCTTTCCAATCGTTAATATTGAGTCCTGTAAGCTCTTTGTATTTCTTTTTGTTGGCGATACTTCCGCTATGGCTGGAAACGAGATCATCGATGGGAAAAACATAGAAAGCCAAGACGTATTCATAAAGTCCTTTACTTTCTAAAACATCGTGATGGGTCGCTAAATCACGCGGCCAGATATAAACATCACCAATAACCATGAGAAGACCAGCTACCCGTTGTTCGGAAAGACGCGGGTATTCCATAGTATCTTGGAATTCTTGGGGAGAGGGATTTTTATAGATCGGGAATTCGACTCGATCTGACATCCCGGTAGTGGGATTGTATCTATCTCCGTAAGCACGGCTCCAGAAGTCTTCATTAAGCCATTGACGAAAATTCACTCCTGCTCCTTCGCATTCCCAATGGTGATATGGAACGAATCATAAGGCTCCCGCATTTTAGACAATCCTAGCTCTTCGCGAATATCTTCTAACCGCTTAGAGAATGCATCGAGCCACCACATAGTTCCATCGGTCTTGAGTTCGGGATCATATTCAAACGGGACAACTTCCCCTTCATATTTGCCCCAAAACTCTTTTTTCAGATCGGGGTCGATGGGCTCGATCAGTTCGGCTTCATCGCCAAGACCCTTGTATCCCCTAACGAAGGTGATGTGTGGGTCATACATTTGTGGCTGCATTCTGAGATATTTCGGGACGAGTGCCCGATAGTATCGGTACATTTCCCGCCAGTTTTTGGAATCGAGGTCCAAAACCGCGTGATTATTACCGTATCGGATTTTACCCGTACTTTGCTGCATCGCTTCGTTTAATATCCAGTGCTTAAAGTCCATCAATTTATGTAGTAGAACGGTAAATAAATGTATGGAAATGGACTTTAGGCAATTCATAGAGGCAAAGCTGGGATCATACACGTATGCTCTTCCGAGAGACAAGGAGAAGCAGTTGTACGACTTTTATATGCTTTCCGCACTCAAAGGGTCGGGCGATCCAGACATTAAGGAAGCGATACGATACACGCGTGAGAAGTTGTTGCCATCCCTTAAGGAAGAGTTATTAAAAGCAATATTTTTCGCTTTGATGTCTGAGTTCCGCCACGCGGGACATAATTACGACGAGGGCCACTGGGGCTCATGGGAAATGGACAAGATGGGTCCTCACGAAGATCTGTTCAAGAAATACCTCAAAAGATGGAGACGATATTGGAATAGGCCACAGGACATCCCTCAATCTGCATACGACATGCATAGAGAGGATGTGGCTCGGATGGCATCCTACGCGGCAGCAACCGACGTAGCCCCTCGATGGCAGATGGTGAAATTGGCCCGGTTGGTCTTCGACAAATTGCCTTGGGAGCCAGGATACGGCGGCAAGGCTTGGGCAAAGATCGCTAGTGGTTGGCTCAAACTCAACAACGCAAAAAATGACAGGGACATGCAGGTTTGGATCGATCACGCCTACGATCTCCAACACAACAGCGATACGGTTTTCAACAAACTTCGCGAATATTACAAAAATGCTGGGCACGGTTGGATACGTAGGGCATTGAATTACAAAGCGGCGATCAAGTCTCCGTGGGAAATCTTCGATAAAACATCCGAGAATATGCAAAGACTCGCCAGTTTTGCCATGAAAGGTGAATTTCCTGCCTACAGAATGAAAAGGGGTGAAGCACAGTATGCCACCAAGCAGGGCTGGGAAGAATTTGGCGAACATCAGTATTATGCAGGAGGCAAAACCATCAGATTGACTCCTCAACAGGTGCGAAAAGTTCTTGATGAAATAAGACGCACTAATGCAGATCAATATGCTTTGAAGATGTACAAATATGAAGGCCTAAATCATAGCGATACAGAGGATTTGATCGCTAGCATCCTGCAAAAAAATGATATTCCTGGAGATGAGGCCTACCGGATGGGCTTTAATCGATTCGCGATGTTGCGGGATGCGGATATGGCAAATTTCATTCGAGAAAATCAACTAATGAAAAAACGCGAAGAACTAGGATTTGGTAAAAGTCCTGCACATTTAATCGTAAGCGATATTCAAAAACTAGGAGGGGTGAGTTCCTCTTATGCCCGACGAGTGTACGAGAAGGTGGCAAGAGATTTGGGGATGTTCTGATGGACTTTAGACAATTTGTAGAAGCAAGACTTGGCTCCTTTGTCTATACAGTACCGAAAGACAAAGAAGAGCAAATGTATGATTTCTACATGTTGTCTCTACTGAAAGGTAGCGGTGATCCCGATATTGCTAGTGCCGTGAACCATGCTCGCGAAGTTTTACTGCCCGCCCTGAGAAGGAATATGTTGGACGCTCTGTTTTTCGCCATTTGTGCGGAATTGCGGCACACCAAATACGAGACCCATAATCCGATTCACCACATTGGAGATGATCGTCTATACCAAATCTATAACAAGTACAGTCGTCAGTACGACAAAGAAAGAGCAACCAGAAAGAAGGCGGAAAAGCCATACGAAGGAGAAAGAACAGATTACTATCAATCGTATAAAGCGGCAAACGATACGGGAATTCCTAGACGGGACATCGTGAAAATGGCTGAGGCTGTTTACAGGGAACTCGAATGGTCATCCGAGTACGGCGGTAAGCTTTGGGGCGATATTGCTGACGGTTGGTTGAAACTCAATGATGCTCACAGTCTCCGAGATATGCAGGTTTGGATCGACCATGTTTACGATCTACAACACAACAACGATACGGTCTTCAATAAGCTGAGAAGTTACTATAAAAAAGGCTGGTCGTGGATAAAGAAGGCACTGGACCACAAAGCCAGGATTAAGTCTGGGTATGAGTTGATGGATAAAGTTTCCGGCCCCATGAAAAAATTGGCCGGATTTGCGTTGCACGCAAAATCTCGTCAAGCTGCTGGCGTGCCCGGCATTGGCTGGGGCACTTCTCTTGAGTACTTTAAGAAGCAACGGGGAAAACAAATCGAATCACTCTTCTCGCGGATAATGCACCCAAGTACAGGCAAAGTACGGATCAGGTATGACGATGGTCGCACCATAGATTACGACGGTTCCGACTTGAAGCAGTTTGTTAGAGATGTCTTCAATGGAGATTTCGAGGAGGGCTTTATTCGCTTCATGCAAAGGAATTCTGTCTTCCCTGGTGACGCAGAAGAACTTGTCGAAAAGTTGGGGATTACTGCAACGCACAAATTTAATAGTAGGACTTTTTCCGATTTAATTAGGCAAGAGATAAACAAGTTTGTAAGGGAGAATTGGGCGGAAATAAAGAGGGCAATAGACAAGTACAAAAAAGGCAACGAAACGACGTTGTTGCCTTCGGAAATAGATTCAATTCTTCTTGAGAAGTTTAAGTTAGCCCCGTATTTTCTTAAAGAGGTCAGGTCCGTAGTGATTTTGGTTTTGAATCGCCTAGAACAGGGCGGCAGGGAATGTAATCCAAAAGATACCGAGATCCATTACTCCGACAAATCGAGAAGAGGCGTATACATTTCATTGTGTATTCCGACCAAGTATACGGGCTTGAAAGAGCCAATAGAAATAAGCATCACTGCGTCAAAAATGCAATCGATTCAGGATGATCTCAAATACGATCCTTTTAAGGCCAAAGAACAACTGGTGCGAACATTCCCTGATTTGGGCAGACAAGGCATTGATGCTTTGTTGAAATTCATAGGGAGAGAATGAGACAAGAAATTCAAAAACAAAGCCAAGGCCCCATCGTCTAATGGTAGGACGCTAGACTCTCATTCTGGAAATAGCGGGTTCAATTCCCCTTGGGGTCACTTTTTCACATGATCGCCCAATAGGCGATAGATGTTTTTGATAGAAACCGCCAGTCCGATCTCTCCTCGTTGAGCGATTATGATGCCCAATATCTTTTCGCCATCTTCGTCAAAGATGCCCGATCCGCTGCGACCTTTGATTGGCTTTGGCATAAAGAGAAAGGCATTGCCGTAATCTGGACCCAAGCTCCCTATAAAAGCTGTAGGCCAACGACCACCAGGGGTGCCGCAAGAGATAATTCTGCGACCGAATGTTATTTTCTCTTCCTTGGCACCCAATGACATGGCTTTTGGTATCGGGTAGTCCTTGAACAATTTCTTCTCTACGCTAATAATGGCGAGATCGTCCACTGTGCCTTTCACATATTTTTGCACAACAAGTTCTGCCTCCATTGCTGGAGAAGGTATTCCTTTGTTAAAGAAAATTACGTGAAGTCTCTTGTGTTCATCTGTGCAGTGCCCAGCGGTTAGAATGTAAATACGTTCTTTGTCTTGATAGATTAGAGTTCCTGATCCAACTCTTCTTTCAAGAACTGTCTTTTTGACAGTGGTTTTTTTACCGTCTTTGTCGATAGCTTCTTCTTCAACTTCCTTTTCAACTAGCTTGTAAATCAGGCAAGAAGCTTCCATGACTTCTCTAACGGTTGCTTGACAGATTGTGGGGACGAGAAGAAGAAGAGCAAACGCGAGTAGTTTTGTCTTCATATAGGTCCTCCGAGGGTCTATTTTATCTATAGTGATTGGATCGATTTTTAACCTTTCACTAACATAACTAGCCTGGAGGATAATAATGGGATACAATCCGCATGTTTATTGGCAATGGCGATCTAATACTTGGAAAAGAGCGAAGAGAGAAGACGAACATCGCAACACAGTTGAGTTTGTAGACAAGTTTTTATCGGAAAAAGGCACTATTTTGGATTGCGGTTCAGGAGACGGACAGATTTTTCTCCATTTGCGTGAAGAGTTTGGTGACAAACTCGACGGCAGGTATGTCATGTGCGATATTGCTGATGGAATGCGAGAAAAATGTTTCGAAAAAACTGGAATTCTTCCATCAAAATGGGACGGCAAGACGCTTCCATTCGAAGACAACGCATTTGATCTTGTGTTGTCGATTTCGGTAATGCTCCATGTTCCCCCTCAAGACATTGAAGATTTCGTTGCCGAACATGCCCGCGTATGTAGTGGACACATGTTTGTGGCGACTTGGCACGATGAAACCGACAATAAGAGAGCCGGTGGACATTGCTTCCAGCATGATTATTATTCGATTTTCGAGAAGTGTGGATTGAAAATCTGGAGCGAAAGAAAAACCATGAAGCGAGGCAAGAAATACAAGCGACGAAATTGGATACTTAGGCCCCATAGTGAAACAGACATCACGCGGCTTTCCTAAAGCTGAATTCCGGGTGCAACTCCTGGTGGGGCTGCTTTTTTACCTTTGGTATGCTAAATATTTGCATGAAACCGTTTCGCGATAGAGTACCGTCAGATATTCAGCCAATGGATATTTTTACGTTCTATTTCATAGCCTACTTGATGCAAACAAGGGGCCATGAAATAGAATTCCGCGATTTCGGCATGTTTGTGAGAGAGTTGGAGGCTATTAAGAGGAAATATCTCAATACTTTTTCCGATGTGATCGAAAACCAGCTTGTAAAATACATTAACAGGGGCAGGCACGATAAAGATTCAGAAGGAAGGCCACTCTTTGATTTGGATCGAATCGCGAGACGACCAATGGCGGATCGACTTGCAGAATTACGCAGTGCCATGAACACTACCTATCGAAGCGATATGCAACGAAGAAATGTGGTGTGGAATGCATTGGCAGAACACGTCGAAAATCTAGCAAAAGCAAAAAAGCCAGAAAGTTTGATTTACTATATTGACAGAGTGAACAATCAAGTGCATAATGTCCCTGAAACGGTTTTGTATAAAATCGAAAATGGGCATGAATTGGCGAGAGCATTCGATATAGCACATCAGGCACAAGATCCAACTGATTACATCAACGAAGTTAAGCCATCAATTGTAAATGCCGCCAAAGCCCTAAGTTCTGGACAAACTCCTTTACAAGCGTCGAGAAGAAGACTTTTCGGACGAAGAGGCAGATACGCCGATCCGTACCCTGCTCAGCAAGAAGGCATCATAGGAGCGATGATTGGCGGCAAACTTAAATTCTTCCCTGCGGGAATTGTTCCTGTTCCTACTAGAACTATTTCAACTTAATTTCTGGGGCGTTAGCTTAAAGGACAAAGCAGGGGCCTTCTAAGCCTCGGATAGGGGTTCAATTCCTCTACGCCCTGCTCTTTGGGCCGTGAGTGTGATGGAAGCACAGTAGTTTTCTAAACTTCTAGAAGAGGTTCGATTCCTCTACGGCCTGCTTCGTTTTTAGACTTATTTGCTGAATATATGGGCCGTGAGTGTGAAAGATAAGCACGGCAGGCTTCGAACCTGCAAGAAGGGGAGCGTTACCTCTACGGCCTACTTTTTATCGGAAACTACTAAATACTTTCATGTCAATGAGCTTTTACCAGATGTACGACAGATTGCACGGCCCAGCCCGTCAGCCCTTGTCGTATGAACTTGATGATTATGTCTCTCAGATCACAAGTTCTCCGGTAAATACCGCCGCCACGGGGAATTGGGATTTAACCCCGCTGGAAGACGAGGATATGGCTCGTTATGCTCATGATGATGTCGTAGACGCCTATAAGAAGATGCACCAGGATAAAAGCCCTACCGCCCTTGGCGAGCCGCTTGATGACGAGGGGATGAAAAAGTACACTGGAATGACCACCGAATGGGTGATTACAGAAGACAAGAAGCCTTGGAGGGCGAAACGACAGGAAATCATAGATTTATGGACTAAGCTCCGCCCATATCTCCCAATCAACGCAGAGCCTATTCCAACGCATCACGAAGGCACTCGATACAGATATGATGGGCTTAGAATTACAGGCAAACCTAGTTTCATTAACGCTATACTAAGTAGATTGAAAGAATTTCTACGCTATGACAACTATCCAGGATTAAAACTGGATATTGAATACGAGCAAATTGCGAGTAAAGAACACACTCTCAAAGAAGGCCCAAGATTTGTTTGCTACATACACGTCGTTGAAGAACCAAGAAAGCCCCTGTAGTGTAGCAGCAAGCACGTCGCTCTCGTACAGCGAAGCCGTGGGTGCAATTCCCACTGGGGGCTCTTATGTCAAAACCTAAGAACAATACGCCTAGAAAGCCTGCAACGAAATTTGCACATCTTCGCAAGAAGATGGGGCGACGAGGGGGGTTAGTGAAATGGGATCACGCTAGAATGGCATTCTGGAATTACGAGTTCGACTCTCGTACCCTCCACTCTAAAAAAGGAAAAGTATGAGTTGGTTTTTATATGAAGAGGATCAAGATCTCTATGTGGGATCTCACAGTATAACGGATAAGGTCGTGACTTCTGGAGAATTTGTTTTTGGACCTTCTATTCAACTTCAAGAACTAGATCGGGCCTATCCATTTGCAAGTCAGGAAGAAGCAGAGGCCAGAAAGCAGGTTTTGGAAGAGGTTTTCGATTACCCTCTTCTTGTTGTGGAGAAGAACAATGATGAGATGCCAGCTATGTGGAGCGGAAGCATACAACTTCCATCACTTCATCCCGAAAACTCTCCACAGCAATAAGTGGTTCAAGAAACGCTATACGAAAATGGAGATGTCGAAAAGTGGCATTGACATTTGTAAGGAATGCCATAAAATGGTACACAATGTAATTCCTTCTGAAAAAGATCTAGGTAGAAATTACAATAGCGTAGAGAAACTTCGGGAACATCCGAAGATGGCTCGTTACCTTGAATGGAAGACGAGATGACAAGAGTGTTGGATTATTTGAGGTTGTGGTGGGATCGATTTAGATTAGGGCCGGTTCCGAGAAAACTGATTGACGAAAGCATACCGCACCAATCGGTAGAGAGGGTTTAACTCCCTCACGGTCCACTTGTTTTAGCAGTGTGAAAGGAACGAATAGAATGGAAAGACGCACTATCTACATCATCGGAAGTCTTAGAAACAAGAACGTAGGAATTGTTGCAAATAAACTACGGAAAATAAACAAGAATTGGGAGATTTTCGATAGCTGGAGAAGTCCCGGACCTAAAGCGGATGAATATTGGAGAGAATACGAAAAGGCGAAGGGAATCACATACAAGCAGGCCCTCAAAAGCTGGGCGGCACAGCACATTTTCGAATTCGACAAGTACCATCTCGATAGAGCGACGGATGTTGTTCTAGTTATGCCTGCTGGAAAGTCTTGTCATTTGGAATTAGGGTATGCTGTGGGCAAAGGGAAGAGGGGTTACATCCTTTTCGACAAAGAGCCTAGTCGGTGGGACATAATGGTACAATTCGCTGATGATGTGTTTTTCGATTTCGATGAGTTGGTCGAAGAATTAGAAAGTGTCCAAGCTCCGTTGCCGCTTGAGGAAGTTCCCGCACCGCCCGAGGACTATACAAGACTGCGAACAGGATAAAAATGACAAAACCCTATTCTGAACGTATTAAAATTCCTCTTGAGGGCTCTGAAACCCTGAGATTTTTCAGTAAATCTGGGACGCACGTCGCCACAGGTTACGAAAGAATTGTGATCGGCGGCAGAGGCCCTTACATTGAATTCAGAGACGATCAAATAGTGGAAGACAGTTTTTTGATCCCCGAGGATCAGAA
>Ga0180437_10008466_pt1 | contig 13048 bp, 12 predicted proteins | sample SS_ome_4_FD_132410 | JGI IMG/M metagenome (GOLD analysis project Ga0180437, IMG submission 132410) | Hypersaline lake sediment archaeal communities from the Salton Sea, California, USA - SS_3_D_1 metaG | ecosystem: Environmental > Aquatic > Non-marine Saline and Alkaline > Hypersaline >...
GTTGGGATTTTCGTTTCCATGGGATTTTCTCCCTCTTGAGCAGGATCTCGACTTCTCTCACCCGTTCGAGATGTCTGGGGGCCAGGATGAGGACCAGATCGGGGAATTCGGGCGAAAGTCGCTGAAGCACCCTCACCATACATTCCTCCTCACCTTTATGGGTGGAGCCCCCGATGAGTAGCGGTTGGCTCGAATGGAGGCCGAGGGTTTGAAGAAGCGCTTCTCGCTCTTCTCTGGTTATTTCGGGAGGGGACTGGTCGAATTTGATGTTTCCGGTAATGGTTACCCTTTCGGGATCGGCTCCCATCTGGATGATCCTCTCTGCATCTAAGCTCGACTGCATGCAGAAGGCGGCGATAGCGCTTAGAGGCATCTCAAGGAAGGAACGAAACCGCTTATACCATCGGAAGGAATTGGTCGAAATGCGGCCGTTGAAGAGAAGTACGGGGATCTTCCTTTTTCCCATTTCCATGAGGAAGTTTGGCCAGATTTCCGTCTCCGCCAGGAGAAAGGCCCTCGGGTTAACCAGGGAAATGGCCTTCCTTACGGTCCATGGATGATCCAACGGAAAGAGTGTGATGGCCTTCACACCCGAAGCCCTGCTCTTAGCCATGTCATTGCCGGTTGCCGTCATCGTTGAAAGGAGGATGGGGAGGTGGGGCTTGGCCTGGTTTACTCCCTCGATAATGGGCAATGACCCCAGCACTTCTCCCACCGAGGCGGCGTGGATCCAGAGGGGTTTTTCAATCCCCGCTTTCCCTCCTGCGTTCTTGTAACAGATACCAAACCTCTGGCTTAACCCTTTTCGGTAGTGTGAAGCTGTGAGGATTTTCAGGGCAAAGTAGGGGCTCGAGAGGACAATGCCGAGGGTCAAAAGGGTATTATAGAGGGAGCTGATCATCTCTTTCCGGTTTCCTTCTCGAAGTAGCGGTCTGCCCGGTCCGTTATGTCCCTCAGCCTCCTTTCCAACAGAAGCCTCTTCAACTCAAATTCACGACCGTTCATCTGTCGGGAAACGAACACGGGCTCTCCCCAGATGAATACGCCCCTTGAGAAGGGATAGGGAAACAGAAAGCGATCCCAGCTTCGAAATAGCTTCTTCCGAGACGCGCTGAAGGTGAGAGGAATTATGGCCATTCCCGTTCGTCTGGCGAGCTCTATGATGCCGTTTTGCACGTGATATCGGGGACCCCTGGGGCCATCGGGGGTGATGGCGATATCATACCCTTCCCGAGAGGCCTTTAGCATCTCACGCATGGCCGAAAGGCCTCCCCTGGTGGTGGATCCGCGTATGGATTTGAAGCCGAAGTAATTCGCAGTCCTGCTGATGAGTTCCCCATCTTGGTGCCGGCTGATGAGAATGGTTAACTTGGTCCCCCTATACCCAGCCGGCATCATCAGAAGCCTGCCATGCCAGAAGGCACCGATAGCGGGTTCTCTCCTTCTGTGATACTCATCCTGTATGTGGCCGTTGACAACCTTGATCCGCATTGACCACGAGAGAAGCTTGATTACGCAACACGCGAGGGGCGGCACTATGGCTAATATCAGGCTGTTAATCAACTCCTTCGACACGTTGATATCTCCGAAATATTCGCCCTTCGGGCTCAAACGATGGAGTAAGGGTTCTGCAGTCCTTCAGTCATGCGGCCTATCGCCGTATATCCGAATTTACCTGTTGTCAGTCCGATATCCAAGAGTCTCGGTTGTCTTTCGCTAATAGATCTGCTTCACCTTGGGCTTTTGCAAAATGGTTTTCCCGTCGTCCCTGAACTGCATCTGGTAAAGCTTCTTATAGATCTGATTCATGGCCAAAAGCTCGTCATGGGTTCCCTCTTCGACGATTCTCCCATTGTCGATGACCACGATGCGGTGGGCATTTCTTATGGTGGAGAGACGGTGGGCGATGAGGAAGACCGTCCGGTTTGCCATCAATCTTTCCAGCGCGACCTGAACCTGAAATTCGGATTCGGAGTCCAAGGACGAGGTGGCCTCGTCCAGGATCAAGATGGGGGCGTTTTTGAGCAATGCCCTGGCTATGGAGATCCTCTGCTGCTCCCCGCCGGAGATCTTTACCCCCCTTTCCCCGATCACCGTGTCATAGCCCAAGGGCAGCTTTTCGATGAAGCCCTGGGCGTTGGCGGCCTTGGCGGCCTCGACGATTTCCCCTTCCGATCTGGTTATGTCCCCATAGGCGATATTGTTCCTGACCGTGTCGTTGAAGAGAATGGTCTGCTGGGTTACGATGCCGATGTGCTCCCTGAGGGACCTCAGGGTGAATGTCCTGATATCCCTCCCATCGATGGTTATTTGACCCTCATCGAGGTCATAGAATCGCGGGATCAAATTCACCAGGGTTGTCTTTCCCGCTCCACTCATCCCAACGAGTGCCACTATCTTTCCCACCTCCACCTCTAAATTGATATCCCTCAAGACCATCTTGTCCTCGTACTTGAAGGAGACATGTTCAAATTTGATGCCGTCCGAAATGCCATCCAGTGGTACAGCTTCATCGGTATCCCTGATATCAGGGGTTATGTCCAGCAATTCGAAGACCCTCGAACCCGCCGCCAATCCACCTTGAACGACATCGTTAACCATGCTGAGGGATTTGAAGGGCTTATACAAGAGAAAGAGGGCGGCCAAGAAGGAGCCGAAGGTTCCAGGAGTAGAGTTTCCCTTAATGACCGCATATCCGCCAATCATTACAATGCAGGCCATGAGCACTCCTCCCAATGCCTCGACAACGGGGGAGGAGAGCGCCCTAATCTTCTGTCTCTTCATGATGATCTTGAAGAATTGGTCGTTTTCAGCAGCAAACCGACGAGACTCGTAATCCTCCATGGTGAAGGCCTTGACGATGCGATTCCCCGAGATAGTTTCTTGGAGTAAGGAGGTGATAAATCCCATTCGAACCTGCCCCTTAATGCTGAATTTGCGGAGTTTCTTGCCGAATTTAACGATGGGGATAGCAGCAAGGGGGAGGATGATGGCGGCGATGCATGCCAACTTCCAATCCCGATAGAAAACCACCGCGGTGAGGGCGATGATGGTAAATGAATCCCTGAGGATGCTGGTCAAGGCGCTGGATACGGCTCCCTGGATAAGGGCAACGTCATTGGTGAGCCTGGATATGAGGATGCCCGTTGGCGTTTTTGTAAAAAAGGAGAGGGACAGATACTGAAGATGATGGTAGAGTTTTTCCCTCAAATCCGCAACGATACGCTGGCCGACATAGTTCATGAGGTAGGATTGACCGTAGAAGAAGATTCCCTTGAAGAGATAGAGCCCAACGATCAAGAGTGGGATGATGAACAACATTCGCATACTCTTGTCGATGAAAATTTTGTCCAGTGCGGGCTGAACGAGCCAGGCGGATCCAGCGGTGCAGATGGCGACGGACACCATGCAGATCATGGCCAAGATGAGTTTCATCCGGTAAGGTTTAACGAATTGCAATAGCCTTTTGTACAATTCCACAGTCATTTCACTAGGAGGGGGGGCTACGCCCCTTGGTGGATGAAGCGATACAGAATTTGAGCCGCCCTCTGTGATGCCCCAGGGCTTCCCAATTTCTCCCTGACCTTTTCCAGCTCGGCTTTTATGGTGGACAGTAAATGAGGGTTTTTCAGCAACTTGGAGGTCTCATTGAAGATATTGACAGGCGAGGCTTCCCCTTGTACGAGCTCGGGCGCGATCCTCTTTTCGGCAATGAGATTAACCAGACCGATGTCCTTGACCTCTACCAAGAGCCGTGCCACCAGATAGGAGAGGAATGAGACCTTGTAGACGATAATCATGGGGGTATTCATGATTGCCGCCTCCAGCGTCGCCGTGCCGGAGGCAGTGATAACGAGATCGCAGATGTTCAGCACATCATAGATATGCTCGTCAGCTATCCTTACGTCCAGGCTGTAGCGCCCAATGCATTTTTCAACCTCAAGACGATCAATGGCCGGGGCTAAAGGCATAATAAATTGGAGGTTGGGAAAATCTTGCAAAAGAAGAAGGGCGCTCTTCAAAAGGACGGGAAGGAGTTGTTGAACCTCTTCCCGTCTGCTTCCGGGCAGTAGCCCGATGGTCCTCTTATCTTTATCCAGGCGGAATACCTCAAGGGCTTCCTCCTTGGAAAGGTGTGGTTTAACAATGTCGATCAAAGGGTGGCCTACAAATTCGCAATCGACCCCCCTTTTTCGATAGAAGGAGACTTCAAAGGGGAGGATTACCACGAGCTTGGGAACTAATTTAGCGATTTTCTTCACTCTCCCCCTTCTCCATGCCCACACTTGGGGACTGATGTAGTAAAAAACGGGGATGCCCCTCTTATTGGCCTCCTTCGCCAATCGCAGGTTGAAGTCGGGGAAGTCGATGAGAATGGCGAGAGTCGGTCTATCCCTATCCAGGGACTTCTTAAGCCACTGGAAAGCCCTGTAGATAGACCTCAGCTTGGAGAAGACCTCAACGATGCCGACTACGGCTACCTCCGAGCTGTCAAAGATAACATCGGTTCCAGTGTTTCGTAGGTGTTTCCCACCTACGCCGTAAAAGCGAAGACCCGGGTCGAGGCACGTGGCTGCTTTCACTAGATGGGCTCCATGTAAGTCCCCAGAGGTCTCGCCCGCCACGATCAAGATCTTCCTGTCTCCTTCTCCTTTCATACCAGAGGGCCCGATTTCTTCTTTTTTTCGATATTCCTTTGGATCTGATCAGTAATCATCAGGGCGACCTCGAGGGCCTTTCTCCCGTCCACTCCCGAGACCAGGGGTTGCTTTCTATCCCTGACGCTCTCGACGAAGGACCTTATTTCCAGCTCCAAAGGATCGTTCTTGGCGATTTCAATATCCTCGGCGAAGACGCCGGGGAAAAGGAGTTTACGTCGTCCACCGCCATCCTTGCTGAGCACGGTAATTTTTTGGGCCACGTAGTCGATGGAGAAATAAGCATTGGACTGGAATACTCGGATCTTTCGCATCTTTTCCCTGGAGACACGGCTGGCCGTGACATTTGCGATGCACCCATTTTCGAACTCGATCCGAGCATTGGCGATATCCAGGTTAGGAGATACGATGGGGATGCCCACAGCGCGAATGGATTGAATAGAAGAGGGCACCATGCTGAGAATAACCTGAATATCGTGGATCATCAGGTCGAGGACTACATCGATACCCGCCGCCCTTTGAAGAAAAGGGCTCAACCGGTGAGATTCAATGAACATGGGATCGATGAGGTATCCCTCTAAAGCCATGATAACGGCATTGAACCTCTCCTGGTGCCCCACCTGGAAAACGCAACGCCTCTTTTCCGCAATCTCGACCAACTCCTCCGCATGCCGCAAGGTAGTGGTAATGGGTTTTTCCAAGAGGACGTCGATTCCCCTGTGGAAGAAGTCCTTAGTTACTTGGTAGTGAATGGCGGTGGGAACGGCGATGCTGACGGCATCCACCTTATCGTACAGCTCTTCATGGTTGTAATAGGCATTGGTATTGAGACGCTTGGCGATTTCCCGTGATCGGGAGCGATTAATATCGGCTACTCCCACTAATTCCACTTCTGGCAGCCCATGGTATTTCTCCGCGTGAAATCGCCCGAAATATCCAACCCCTATGACCCCGACCCTCACTTTCCTCATTATCTGCAGATCCCCCTCTTTGAACCTTGAATGAACTGAATGAAGTGAAGCACTTCTGGAATGTTCCGTATCTCATCGTCCTGGATGTCCTTTATTGCATTTTCGAGGGTCAATCCAGACCTATAAATGATCTTGTACGCTTTCTTAAGCCCGTTGATGGTCTTCTGCGAGAAACCTTGTCTTTTCAGGCCAACCAGGTTTAACCCATAGGGTTTACACCGACCGCCCGCGACAAGGATGTAGGGGGGAATATCCTGGGGAACACCGGTTAGTCCGCTGATAAAGGAATAGGCGCCGATTCGAACGAACTGGTGCACGGCCGATAACCCGCCGATGATAGCACCATCCTCGATCTCGATATGTCCCGCTAGGGTGGCGGCGTTGGACATAATGACCTGATTCCCGATGAGGCAGTCGTGGGCCACATGGGCATAGGCCATGATGAAGTTTCCATCTCCTAAGACGGTCTTCCCTCCTCCGTGCGTTGTTGCCCTGTTGATGGTTACGAACTCCCGGATGACGTTGTTGTCCCCTATTACGACATGGGATTCCTCGCCCTTGAACTTAAGGGCTTGGGGAACCTCTCCAATGGAGGAAAATTGATATATCTGACAATTCTTTCCTATTGTCGTCCATCCGGTAATTACCACGTGGGGCCCAATCCACGTGTCCTTGCCGATGGCCACGTTCTCGCCGATAACCGAAAAGGGGCCGATTTCAACGCCCTCGGCGATCATCGCATTGGGGTGAACGAGAGCCTTTTCGTGTATCATGAAAACCCCTCCGTTTCCCCCTATCCCTTGTCGCCCAGCATGGCCATTAACTCCGCCTCGGCAGCAAGTTTGGCCTCCACATAGGCCTTCCCCGTAAAACTCCATACGGATTTACGCTGTCTGGAAACGACAATTTCCATCCTAATCTGGTCCCCCGGGACAACCGGTCTTCGGAACCGAACCTTGTCGATGGACATGAAGTAAACCACCTTTTTCCTCAACTCTTCGGGCATTGATTTAAAGGCGAGGACCCCGGCAGTCTGGGCCATGGCCTCGAGGATCAATACCCCCGGCATGATGGGTTGGCCTGGGAAGTGCCCTTGGAAAAAGGGTTCATTAATGGTGACATTCTTTATGCCGACGATCCGCTTTCCCATTTCTAATTCCACGATGCGATCGACGAGGAGAAACGGGTATCCATGGGGCAGTATCCCCATAATTTCATTGATCTGAATCATTGACGTCCTCCGACGATTGAGGAGAAGTTTTGCGTCTTGAGTTCTCTCTTACCTCCAGGTCCCTCATCTTGGCCTCCAATTGGCCGATCCTTCTCCGCATTTCCGGCAACTTGGGGAGGGTCGTGACGGCCCTCAGATAGTCTTTATGGGGCATGGTTGGAGTTCCCATGACCACCTGATTGGGAGGTAGATCCTTTACCACTCCCGACTGCGGTCCCACCATAACATTGTCCCCGATCTCTCGGTGATCACCCACCCCCGCCTGACCGGCCAGTATGACGTTGGATCCGATCTTTGCGCTTCCCGCGATTCCAGCTTGGGCGACGATGATGCTATCCTCGCCGATGGTAACGCCGTGGGCCACCTGGACTAAGTTGTCGATTTTGACCCCCCTTTTTATGACGGTCTTTCCCATGGCGGCCCGGTCGACCGTGGTATTGGCCCCTATTTCGACATCGTCCCCGATTTCCACGATACCTACCTGCGGTATTTTGACGCTTCGTTTCCCGTCCCTGACAAAACCAAATCCATCGCTCCCGATGACTACCCCGCTGTGGAGGATCACCCTTTTGCCGATTCTGCTCCCCTCGTATATCGAGACGTTGGGATAGATGAGGGTGTCATCCCCGAGGACCGTGTTGTCCCCGACGAAAACCCCGGGAAAGAGGGTAACCCGGTTGCCGATTTCGGCATGATCGCCGACATATACGAAGGGGTAGACGCTGATCCCTTCCCCCAGCTTGGCCGTTGGGCTCACCCAGGCCCCTTGGTCGACCCCTCTTGGTTCGTGGGGACGATGGGCATAAATCCCGAGGATCTTTGCGAAGGCCAGGTAGGGATTTGCCACCCTGAGGAGGGGTTTTTCCGCTTCTCCGACCTTCGGCGAGACGATGACGGCCGAGGCCTCGGTCTGACTCAATTTAGGCAGGTACCTCGGGTGGGCGATAAAGGTGATCTCGCCCTTTCGAGCTTCTTCGATTGGCGCGACGCCAACGATCTTTACTCCTCCGTCGCCGATAACCTCCCCGCCGACCAGTTGGGCTAGTTCGCTCAGCTTTTTTTCCATAGGCGGGTTCCCCCGTGCTATTTCGCCCCACTGGAGTTGAAGATTTGGATGACCCGATCGGTGAGGTCTACCGCGGTGGAGGTGTAGAGGAGAATTGCCTCATTCTTTTCAAGAATAACGGTGAATTTCTCCTCTTCTCCCAGCTTTTTGACCGCGGTCGCGAGCCCCTTCAGTGTGGCTTTAGTGAGCTCCATTTCCTTCTGTTTGAGTTCGGCCTGTTTATCCTCCCCCCACCGCTTGAATTCCTTCAGCCTATTCTGGTAATCCCTTTCCTTTTCCTTCCTCGCTTTCTCGCTGAGCATCAACCCCTGCCTCTGGAGATTTTCCTGGAACTCCTGGAGTTCATTGCGCCGCTTGGTAATTTCGTTCTGAAATTTCTGGTATTCGCTTTCCATCACCACCTTCGCCTTCTTGCCGGCCTCGGATTCGTTGAGTGCCCTCTGCATGTCCACACAGCCGATTTTTAGCTCCGCGGCATGGGTCATGGCGCCGAAAACCCAAAAGCTCAAAATCCCACAGAGGATGATTACCGTTCCCTTTGTTGAGTCCCTAAACATCTCTCGTCCTCCCCGCGTCGGTCTTTAGAATTGGGTCCCGAAGCTGAGGTCCCAGACAGCGTGCCGTTCATCGTCCTTGGGGTCGAGGTTGTACCCCCAGTCAATACGGATTGGGCCCATGGGCGAAAGCCAGCGGATTCCGATCCCCACGGAGTGTCTCCAGTCATCAAATTTCTTATCCCATCCCAATCCTCCATCGTAGAAGACCGCTCCCCTCAGGCCGATTTCCGTGCTCAGGGGAAAGATGAGTTCCGAGTTGAAAACGACCATCTTTTCAGAGCCGATCACCTGCTCGAATTCGTCCTCCGGCCCCGCCTCTCCATACTCGAAGCCCCTGATGCTATTGATTCCGCCAACATAAAACCGCTCATAGATGGGAACCTCTTTCCCATCGTATCCCTCGACGATTCCCGCCCTTCCCCGCAGGTGGAGCACCGTTTTCAAGGGGAGTGGGAAATACCAGCTGGTATCGCCGGCGAACCTGTAGAAGGTGTTATCGCCCCCTAAAATTCCCCCAGCATTCTCCATGGTGAAGCTGTGTTTGGACCCCTTGGTTGGGGCGTAATAGTCATCCCGCGTATCCCTCCCAAACCCAAGGGTGAGGCTGATAGTATCCCTAATGCCCTCCTGTTCCTTTACGTAACGAGAAGCGAAATCGGAGACATTGAAGATCTCCACCCTCTCAGCTTTACCCACCAGGGAGGCCGATATATAGTCGGTTAGGTATTTCGCGAAATGGAGGGTTGCTCCGGCAACTTCGGATTCGTACGTATCGAAGTATTGCAATTCGTCGTAGTAGATGTTAAAACCCGCTGATAATGGCATTCCCAACAGCCATGGATCGCTGAAACCGAAGTTGAACCGCTGGGATTCGCCTCCCACTGCAGCCGAAAGAGTGGTTTTGTATCCATACCCGAAGAGGTTTTTCTCGGAGACCTTGGCCGTTCCAACCACCCCTTCCAAAGAGCTAAATCCAGCCCCGAAGCTGATAGATCCCGTGGGGGCTTCCTCCACCTTGATGTCCAAGTTGATCTTATCGGTACCGATCCCTTTGCTGGTGGTAAAATCAACTTCCTTAAAATACCCGGTGGTTTTGAGCTTTTGTCGTCCTCGCTTTAGGGCGGTTGAGCTGTACAGATCTCCCTCACCCACCTTAAGCTCCCTCCTGATGACCTTATCGCGGGTCTTCTCATTTCCGGAAATGTTGATTTGCTCGAAATAAACCTTCTCCCTTTTACGGATATCAAAGGTCATATGGACGAGCCTCTTCTCCGCGTCTTTTGAGGTGAGAGGAGTGATATCGACGAAGGCGTATCCCTCGTCCGCATACAAATCGGTGATCTTCCGGATGTCCCTCTGGAGGACCGAGGCGCTATAGACTTTTCCCGTCTTCAGGTCTAATTGTTTGCGCAGTTCTTTTCGTGTAGTAAGGATATCCCCCTTGAAGTCGATTTCCCCGACCTTGAACTGTTCCCCCTCATGGATCGTGATGTCGATGTAAATCGATTTCCCATCCTCCGATATTGTGATCTCTGGCTTGTCGATTTTTACCTCGATGTATCCGTCATTGAAGTAAAGGGCCTGGAGGTTTTGGCTATCAGCATCGAGGATATCCTCATCCCAAATCCCTCTCTTTGTAACCCACCAGAACCATCCCTTTTTTTTCGTCCTCATGTACTTTCGAAGTTTCCTTGCCCAAAAGTGTTTGTTTCCATGAAACCGGATCTTCTTGATGTATCCCTTTTTCCCCTCGTCTATGATGAACTCGAGGTCGACTTGGTTCCCGTCCAAGTAATCTATGCGGTGCTCGATCTTTGCACGATAATAGGCTTTGGAGGAGTAGAGCTCTTTGATGTTATCAGCGGTTTGCTTGAGCTGCTCCATTTTTAAAATGGCCCCAGGGGTAATATCGATCTTTTCCCGTATTTTGGAGGCTTCGATCTTGACATTTCCCGAGATCCCGATGTTTCGGATGGAGGGTTTTTCCACGACGATAAATATGACCTCTTTCCCTGCTTCTGCATCCTTTACATCGACGATGACATCGGTAAAAGAACCCATCTCATAGATGGATCTGAGATCCTTTCTGAGCTGTGGGGTCGAGAGGGGTTCGGATTCCCTGCTCTTAATGCGGCCCTTTATCACGTCCTCAGCGACCTTCTCGTTGCCCAGTATGGTGATCTTTACGATCTTTTCGCCTTCCCCGAGACACCGGCTGGTTAAGAGGAAAAGGAGGAGGATAAAAATCGCCGTTCTCCCGCCGAACCTGAGTGCCGGAGTCATGGGAATTCCTTGGAAAAGATTTTCTGGCCAAGGTCTACGTCTGAAGTGGTTTTGGGTAGTCTTTCATAACAAATAAATGGCCCTTTGTAAATAGGCAAAATCCAGGTTATTCGCATTAGGCCTCCTCAAATACCTTTCCATCCACCATTTGAATCCTCCTGGGTATTCCGCTGGCAATCTCAGGATTATGGGTCACCACGATGAGGGTTACCCTCTTTTCGGCATTTAACCCCATGAGGAGGTCATGAATGGCGCGCCCCGTTTTGGTGTCCAAGTTTCCCGTGGGTTCGTCGGCCAACATGAGGGTGGGTTGCAGTATGAGGGAGCGGGCTACGGCTACCCTCTGTTGTTCACCTCCCGAGAGTTCCCCCGGCTTGTGGGTGATTCGATCCCCAAGGCCAAGTTCCACGAGGATCTCTTCGGCCTTCATGGCCGCTTCCTTGCTCTGTATTCCCCGGATGAGGGCGGGCATCATGGTGTTCTCCAGAGCGTTGAATTCGGGAAGCAGGTGGTGGAGCTGAAAGATAAAGCCCACCTCCCGATTCCGAAACGCTGCAAGGGCACTCTCCTCCATAGAAAAGAGATCTTGCCCGCGGTAGATGATTCGGCCTGCCGTGGGTCTGTCAAGGGTGCCGAGGATATGCATGAGGGTACTCTTTCCCACCCCTGATGCCCCATAGATAGCCACCGCTTCGCCCGGACGAAAAATGAGGCTAATCCCCTTAAGGACATCGATCCTCTTAGGCCCTTGGCCGAAGGACTTAAAGAGGTTTTCGACAAGGATCAATGGATGGTCGGTCCCCAAGGGTTCTTCCTCCATCAACGAGGGGGGTTTTTCGCTACACCATTGCTTCCGTTACTCTCTTGGTCCACGAGGAGGAGATGGTTTGGCTTGTGACTTCCAATCTCCTCCTTGAAAAGTCCTCCAAGTCCCCCTTGATGGCGGGATATTTTCCCAGGACATGATCGAAATCATCTTTCTCCAATTCCAGGAGTTCGGTTGCTTTCGTGGTCCTCACGCTGGCTATTCGAGGTCGGTTGAAGATCAGCGAAATTTCCCCGAAGAAATCACCTGGCCGGAGATAACCCAGAGTTACCTTCGGCCCGATCTCCTCGGAGGCAAAGACCTCTATCTCGCCGCTCTTGATAATGAAAAAGGAGGTAGGTGGAGCACCTTGGTCGAATATCAGCTCGTTTTCACCAAATCTCCTCAGTTTGAACCGATTAACCAATTGGGCGCGTTGGTTCGGTTCAAGTCGCCTAAAGACGGGAGAAAAGGCCAGAAGGGTATCGATTATGCGTTTCTTGTAAAACGTGAATAGGATGTCCCTCATCCTGGGGTGTACTTTTGCGATTTCGTTGAAATCCGCCCTCGAAATCTCCAGGACCTCTAAATCGGCCAAGGCCTTTACAGTGGCGTGCCTCTTTCGGTCGGAGAAGAAGCCGAATTCACCGAGGAAATCCCCATCGGCCAGGGTTGCTAAAAGAATGTCCCCCTGTTCTTTCCGAGAGTATTTGAAGATCCCCACTTTTCCGGAGCTGATAATGTAAATGGAGTCACCGGGGTCCCCTTCCTTACAGAGGAGGTTTCCCTTGACAACCCGTTTGGCGCTGATACGGCTAATCACGTGGCGGAGTTCTTCGCTATTCAACTCGGAAAAAAGGGGAATTTCGGGAAGCCTCTTTTTGGCCGTGTGGGGCTTTACCGGTGTCTGCAGGGGAGGCGCTGCCCGGGCATAAAGATCAGCGAGCTGCCTGTCGATTCCCTTTTGAGCAGGGTCAATGCGGAGGATAATTTTGTTGAGTGAGATGGCTTGGATGAGGAAACCCTCCTCGACATACTGGTGCGCAAGTTGTTTGTATTGGGTAATGGCCTCGCCGGATTTTCCCAGTTTATGAAGCAGGTCGGCTACTCTCAGGCGGGCCCTGAAATTCATGGGCTCCAATTGGGCAATCTTCTGAAATTCACCCAGGGCTTTCTTGTAATTTCCCTTAGAGAGATATTTTTGTGCCCGCCCTTTTATAAGGGCCTTCTCGGAAACCATACGCCTTTCACTCGTAACGCAGGGGCTCCACGGGATCCAGCTTTGAAGCCTTCCAAGAAGGGTAGAGGGTGGCGAGGAAGCATAACATTATCGCGACAATGACGATTATCAGTACATCAATAGGATTCAGCTCTGACGGAAAGCGATCGAGGTAGTAGACATCCCTGGGAAATACTTCAAAGCCAAGCACCCTCTCCACATAATCAGCGATTGTCTCCATATTGACGGCGGCCAGCA
>Ga0180437_10008468_pt1 | contig 13044 bp, 10 predicted proteins | sample SS_ome_4_FD_132410 | JGI IMG/M metagenome (GOLD analysis project Ga0180437, IMG submission 132410) | Hypersaline lake sediment archaeal communities from the Salton Sea, California, USA - SS_3_D_1 metaG | ecosystem: Environmental > Aquatic > Non-marine Saline and Alkaline > Hypersaline >...
GTACCGCAAGCGATTTCATCGGATTGAGCCAAGACAGGTTGCAGATTTTCTCATATTTGACCATGATTTTCCCCGAGCGATTCGTTACTGCTTAATAAATGCTGAGGAATCACTGCATAATATTACCGGTTCACCACCAGGAACCTTCTCAAATCAGGCAGAACGCAGGCTGGGGCGCCTTCGTGCTGAGATTGACTACGCAGACGTTAACGAGGCGTTTGAGACTGGTCTTCACGACTATCTAGACTCTTTCCAGATGAAATTGAATGCCGTGGATGATGCTATATATAACACCTTTTTTTCCCTTCGACCACTACCTCAGATGTCAGAGCTTAAGGATTCTTAGTGACATTGCGTTATCATATTTCACACAGCCTAAATTACAGCTATAGCAAGCCCGTTTTTTTTGAACCACTGCTAGTGAGGCTTCGCCCACGCTGTGATTCAATACAGCAAGTAATAGATTTCAAGTTAAATGTAATCCCGATACCAGAAGGTATTACCGAACATATTGACCAAGAATGTAACAATGCAGCCACTTTATGGTTCACCGGGAGCTACAGAACCCTCTCGATCTCTGCCACGTCTCAGGTGGAGGTAATACCAGCAAACCCCTTCAATTTTATCATAACAAAAACCGCTACGCTAACACTACCAGCACACTATCCGAAGTCCTATCGCCGTTCCCTGCAAACTTATATGAAACGCAGAGGCGGAAGTACGCATGTTGATGGCTTTATCCAGCCGGTTGTTGATGAGGCCGCTGGGGATACCACTACTTTCTTGACCAAATTTGTTTTACTTATATATAAACAGTTTGACAAAATAGCGCGTGAAACAGGAGCTCCACTAGCACCAGATGAGACCCTTGCCCTACGCAGGGGCGCTTGTCGCGACCTAGCCGTCCTCTTTATGGAAGGATGTCGGGCTGTGGGTCTGGCAGCACGGTTCGTCAGTGGATATATGTGGAGTGAAGAGCTACCTGAGAAACGTGATTTGCACGCATGGGTCGAAGTCTTCATACCTGGTGGTGGCTGGAGAGGCTTCGATCCAAGTACCGGACTCGCTGTGACTGAGCGGCATATCGCCATCGCTACTGCAGCAAACCCACTTGATGCAGCACCTGTCAGTGGTGCCTTCAGAGGACACAGCGCTTACTCCAAGCTTGAATATGATGTTTCCATTTACCTCTCCAGAGATTCCTGAGGCAAATTAAACCAAATTAATTGTTCAACACGCTTATTACAAGATATGGATTTATAATTAAAATGTCCTACCACATATTCTCCTTTGGAAAATCCAAGTTCTCAACAAAATAATCGTTAAAATCAGGACGACAGGAGAGTTCAATATGCTCAATGAAATCGACAAGGTCTTTGGCCATTTGCCAGTGCTTTTTGGACAACAGTGCCATGGAGGCTCCCCTGGTGGCAGCATTACCCAAAGACCTGATAATCTCGGGATTGATGCGTGGAAGGAGGCCGACGCGCACGGCACTAAGTGGGTCGACGTAATTCCCAAAAGCACCGGCCAGATAGACACGGTTTATGTCCTTAGCTCCAATGCCTAGCTCGTCCATCAACGTCTTTACGCCAGCAGCAATGGCCCCTTTAGCCAACTGCACCTCACGAACATCCTTTTGAGTCAGGTATATTGCTTTCTGATCGTAGCTTTCTTCGGGAGCGGCAGCCAGAAAGCTATGGCCCATGGTCCTTTTTTTCGCTACTCTGGAGTTCAGTTCCCCGGCTGATCTTCTTCGAGAGCGGCGAATTGAGCCTTCGTGGTTGATGATGCCGCAGTGTAGAAGTACAGCCACCAGGTCAACCAGCCCGCTACCGCAGATTCCTCTAGGTTTGACATTGCCGATGACACGATATTGTAGCTGGCCGTCTTCCAACCGGACACCCTCAATGGCCCCACCCTTGGCAATCATACCGTAAGAGATTCGGGCACCCTCCAAAGCAGGGCCAGCGGCTGCTGAGCAGGTTAGCAATCTCTTATTGTTACCCAGGAAAACCTCTCCGTTGGTACCCAAATCCAGACCTAGTATTATTTCTTCCTGTTCCGCAACACCGGAAGCTAAAATATCACTAATCAAATCTCCGCCAATATAGCCGGATTTCACCGGCATAATGTAAAGCCGGGCTTCCGAGTGTAGTTTGAGGCCAACATCCGCAGACTTGACGATTAGCCCATCCGTTACTACCGGTAGAAAAGGGGCCTCAGCAATGCCCAAAGGAGATAGGTTTAGCAATAGATGCTGCATGGTAGTATTACCTGCAGCAATTGCTATGAATATTTCATCTGCCTGGAGGTCTGCTGTCTGCAGGAGATGTGCCGTAAGCTGATTCAAATCTCGGACAAGGAGATATTGTAGGATTTGCAGTCCTCTGGGGCGTTCTTTTACATATTGTAGGCGAGCTATCACATCCGAGCCGTATTTACTCTGACTATTGAGACAGGAAGCAACAGCGACTTCATTGCCATCACCTAAGTTGATGAGCTTGCCAACCAAGGTACTTGTGCCGATATCAAAGACCAAGCCGTAGTGGCGATGCAGCTCCTCCCAGCCTTGCCAATCTATGAGGTGACTATCATGGAGCACCGCAGTTCCGTGGTAGTGGCTTTCCTCAAGCTTCTGGGGTAGGGTACGCAGGCAATGAAGCGATGCACTGAGGCTGCGATACTCATCACCCAGCGCCAGCCTTATCCTGTCTAGATCAGAACGCTCTTCGTTCTGCGCTTCGGGACGTAGCGCGACAAGCCTCTTTTCTACCAGAGGCTCTAGCTCCGATTCAGGTATGTATCTGCGGCCCTTTGTGTGACTGGTAGTGAGGATCTGGTAATATTCCGGTTCGCTGCTGGGTTCTCCGATAGAAATCACCAGATCACGCATCATCTTGGTACGACAAGCCAGACGTATTCCCTGCTCCAGTTCAACATCATCCAGAAGCTCTCTTTCTTCCTCGGTCGGTTCGTCTAACAAAGAGAGAATTTTGACTTTGCACTTACCACACTTGCCCAGTCCGCCACAATCCCCCTCCAGCCTGACATCCGCCTCTCGTAATGCCTTGCGGATGGTGTCTCCCCGACGGACCCTGACCCAGATATCTTCAGGCTGTACATTGAGCCAGACGTATACCACCTTGCGTCTTCTTGAGACCAGGGCACTGGCTTGCTTTTTGTCTTCTGATCTCTGTTCTAGCACCTTGCTTCCATTCACGATTACAAATTCGAGCTAAAGAAGTCCGCTGAGTCTCTTTGCGAGGTGCGAATAATCAGCGTCCTGAATCTCCAGAGATAACCCTAGGAATTCAGCTATCTCACTGGCCTCGCTCATTAGGTCTGGGTCTGATGGCTGACGCACATAGACTAGTCTACTGTAGTGCTTAAAGAACTGTTCTCGCATCTCCTCGTCATATAGCTCAAGAGGTTCGATGCAGTACGCCTTGAAGTTAAGGATGAGCTCTTTTCCCACAAAATAGGTCCCTGCGTTTTCTTCAAGCAAACTGGTAAAGCGCTCACTACCAAGAAACATCTCCCAGCAGTAAGGTCCCGGTACTCTGCTGGCTCCGTGCCGTTGGCAGTAGTCGCTGATACCCGGGAAACAGTCCCCGTAAAGGCATATTATCCGCTCATGTCTTCTTCCAGCCGCAGCAAGCTCTCTCCGCAGGTATTTGCCCAGCTCTTGGGGCCTGAGATGGAGATTGGGGGGCAAATACGTCAGCCTGATGTCAGAGTATTCACTTTCCAGCCTGAGGTGCTCCAAGGCTGGTTTGAAGACCCGGCAGGCAAGGATACGCACTATATTGCGCTCAGTCCACTTTGATGGTGAAACTTCAGACATCTTGTATCCCTGGAAAGGCCTTGTGAATCAAGTCTCGAGCTAATAGGTCTGTCTCCTCAGCCCCCAGAATATGTTGAACCTGAACTCTGGCCCTACTCAACATATCAGGTTGTCCCGACTCTTGCCAAATGTCGAAGTTGAGACGCACACTGGGGTTGGGATAGAAGAATTCATCCACCATATGTTGGATAGTGTGGTCTTCGGCGATGTAGTTCCCGCCAGGCCCGACCTTCTTGACCACATCGAGACCCAAGGTTGCCTTGTTCACCATAATGCCAGCCAGCACCCTCTTGACCAGGCCGATGACCTCATCATCGATAATATACTGTTCATAGGAGATAGCGTTACCTGAATCCAGCATACCAGCGGCAAGGTGAACACAGTCCGCCCCCGCCATGCCGACCATTAGAATGGTGAGGCTCTTTTCACAGCCCGCCTGGATGTCCGGTCTCTTGGCTTCGGTAACACCACCGGAAGCGTAGACAGCCAGCTGATAAAGCTTGGCCAGTTGAACAGCGGCAGCGTTCATCATGCCCATTTCCACGGAGCCGATGGCAAATTCCAAGCTGCGCAAGTCCATTATGCAAGGTACCGCACCATAAAGCACCTTAGCTCCGGGAGCAAGTACTTGAGAGATAGCCACCCCAGCCAACGATTCCGCGTGCATTTGAGCAAGAGTCCCGGCCAGTGTAGCCGGTGAAGTCGCCCCAGCAATCGGGGCTGGTGCGCAGGTAACAGGGATACCATGCTCACCGCAGAAAGCGATGATGTTCAGTGAGTCAGAATCAATGGTGAGGGGGCTTATTGGATTGGTTATCACCGAGACAAAGGGCCTTTCCCTGAGCTTATCTTCTCCTCCGGCGATGAAACTGGCCAGTTCCCACATCTGCCTGACACCCTCCAGGTTGTCACAGCCACCCATGACGTGTTTCGCAGTGCAGTTGAAAGCGTGGTAGAAGTCGTTCAGATGATAGTTTTGAGGGGCTAAGTCATGGGCCTGGCAGGCAATTATATAAAAATTTAGGTGTTCCAGATGGTCAACCAGCTTGGCCGTTTCTGCCACATCTCTCAGCATGGTAAGCCGGTAATCCTGTGTTTCTGCGTCGAAAAGACGAAACACTCGTCCACCGTTAGTAAAGTAGACTTTGCCTTCTCCTAAAGACAGGTCATTTTGACCATCCCGAGAATGTAGAGTGAAGCGAGACTGGGCACGACCTAAGACCTCGCTAAGCCAACCCGTACGAAAGCGTACCCGCTCACTGTCATAGTCAACCGTTGCTCCTGCCGCCTTCAACCTGTCAAGAAAGCTACCATCGCAAATGCGAATCCCGACATCCTCAAGTATCTGGTGTGCAGTATCGTCGATTTGCCTGATGTCCTCAGGTGTTAGTGGCTTGTAGAATGGCAAACTTGTCCCCATAATTGAAGAGTCTGCTAGCCTTCCTGAAGGATACGGGCTATCCCTTTGAGTATTTCATCTGCCTTAGGGGCAACTGGATGTTCTACCAAGATTCTCTTAGCCTCCAAATTACAACGTTGATATAGGTCAGTGGCTCCAGCTTCCTTCCATGGATCATAACGGTTGCGGTTCAGAAGAACCGGCAGGAACTGAGCCTGCATAAAATGTTCGAAGGTGTGGTCGTCCATTAAGAAGATTGAGCCAGGCCCACCGCCTACTACTCTTTCTATCGCCTCTAGGGCCAGAGTTTCATCATTGACGGAGATACCCTTGGTAAAGAAGCGACTCATGGCAATCAGCTCATTAGCCATAGTTACCATCTCAAGGGACGAGGTATTTCCATATTCCAAAAAACCAACATCGTGTATCAAATTACAGCGGGAGAGCATGGAACTAATGATAGAGAACATGGCTTCCGCTCCCGCTTGAGCATCCATGACTTTAGCGTCGGAAGCCCCGGCATAGGCCCATATTGGCAGGCCATAAATTTCGTCGCGCATATCAGCCAGTGCCGCTTGAGTAAGACTCCACTCAGGACAACCATAAGAGACCACGGAGGATTTCATGTCCAGAGTGCTCACATTAGGGCCAAACAGGAAAGGAGACCCTTTACCAGCCAGTTGGTGTACCACCAGACCGATCAAATTTTCCGCAATGCCCAAAGCCAGGGCACCGGCAAGCGTAACTGGTGCTCCTCCTCCCGCATTTGATCCCGAGGGGAGACAGATTGGAATGCCCTTTTCGGCACAGAAGATAAGTTTCTCCATAACATTCTCAGGAAAGAGCAAGGGGCTGATTGCTTCCGAATAGTTCAGCAGAAAGGGCTTATTTCTGAGCTCTTCATCTCCACCAACTACTTGGCAAGCAATCTCGTAAATCTTGGCGATATCCCGGCCACTGTCAGCTATGAACACGATGGGCTTATTAGTGTTTCTCACCATCTCGGCGAAAACATGAACATAGATGTCTTCCACGGGGACATCTTCAGGATTACCCATAGACATGTCAAAGGCGATGTTTTCCAAGCCATCTACCAGCCGGGCAAAATTAGCCACATCCTTCAGCACCACGCGGCGGCGCTGACCGGTTTCCAAGTCGAGAGTAAAAGTGGCATCCGAACCCGTGCCATAGAAAAGGTTGCCGTCAACCAGAGGCATCGCTGTATTTCCTCTCTGGTCATAGAGGACAATCTGCTTGGGGGCAGAGGCCAAAGCAGCCTCAACGAGATAAGATGGTAATTTAAGCCAATCACCCCCGGTAACCTTGCACCCGGCATCGGTGAGCATTTCCCGGGCGCCAGGATGCTCCATCTTAAATCCTACCTTTCCCAAAATCTCCAGGGCAGCGGCATGGATGGCCAGGGCCTGTTCACGGTCCAACACTCTCAATCGAGGTTGGAAGGTAGGTGCCTCTATTGGTTTCATAATTCACTCCCTTCAAATACTACCATCTGCTTAGGCAATCCTGAGTATCTCCTTGGCTTTAATCACGGCGGAACCAGCATCCGGTGCGTAACAGTCCGCCTCGATTTCCCTGGCATATTTCTCGGTAACGGGGGCACCGCCAATCATGACCTTGACTTTCCCCCTGATACCAGCCTGCTTGAGAGCTTCTACGGTCTGTCGCATCGATGGCATTGTGGTGGAGAGCAAGGCTGACATTGCAACTATGTCCGGTTCTATTTCCTGTGCCTTCTGGACAAAGCGCTCCGGAGAAGCATTCACTCCCAGGTCGAACATGGTGAACCCGGCACCTTCCATCATCATGGAAACCAGATTCTTGCCAATGTCATGTAAGTCCCCCTTGACCGTGCCGATGATGATCTTTCCTTTGGAAGTAACGCTACCTTCTTGAAACAACGGTTCAAGAACCTTCATGCACTCTTGCATCGTCTTGGCCGAGCGTAACATCTGAGGAATAAATATCTTTCCCTTCGAAAAATTTTCGCCCACCTCGTCCATGGCAGTGATAAGCCCCTTATCGAGAATGTCCTGGGGATTATGCCCAGCTTCTACCGCATGCTGAGTTTCTGCCTTCGCTGCCGTGATATCTCCCTTGTTCACAGCTTCAATCAGTGCCTTCAAGTCCATCATTTATAACCTCCTTGGCTTCGTCTTTATCATCAAGAAACTAATTTATATTATCCATCGGAAATACGACCAGCCTCATAGGCTGTAATAAAATTATCGCAATATTCATCACGGTTGAGAATCATTTCAACCGCCAAGAGGGTTGCCATGAGCTTTTTGTCGCTTGGGTCTAAAATCACGGCCGAAAGACCATGAGAGAGGCAGAGGGCCAAAAAGCTACGATTAATGAGTCGGCGCTCTGGAAGCCCGAAGGAGATGTTGGAAAGTCCACAGATGGTGTTCACCCCAGGGAAATCATTCATTATTCTCGCTATGGCTCCCAGTGTGGCAATTCCCATCCCGGTGTCTACGGAAACAGGCTTCACTAATGGGTCCACATATATCTTTTCCAGAGGGATGCCTGCGTCAGTTAACCTGTTAATGAGTTCCGACCCAACTTCCACCCTGTCCTCTACAGTAGCTGGCATTGCCGTTTCACCCATACAGAGGGCAACAACATGACAGGGTTGAGAAGTTACCACGGGAAGAAGAGGCTGAAAGCGTTCTGCCTCAAGAGAGATAGAGTTGATCATTGGTTCACCTCTGTGGTGTTTCATTGCTTCAGATAGAGCACGTGGATTCGGGCTGTCCAGGCATAAGGGCAGGTCCACCTCACTCTGTACAGTTTCCACCAGCCAGCAAAGACACTCCACTTCCCGCTCAAGACAGGCTCCTGAGTTGACATCAATGTAATGAGCGCCGGCTTCTGCTTGTTCTCTGGCTACCTCAGCGACGTAGCTGTGGTCCCTTCTTTCCACCGCTTCTGCAATATTCCTGCGACTTGTATTTATCTTTTCACCGACAATAATCATGTAGCTTCCTTCAAGTCTTGAGCATTAAGGCAGTGTCTTAGTCTGGGGCTTTTCCTTAACTACCATTAAAAGCGTAGATGATTGGACCGACGATGTCAATGACCATTGAAGTATCTGGGGAAGAAGATTCCTTGCCCGTTTTGGTCGTGACAAATTGTCTAAGTCAACGTAGGCGAGCCACAGTCTAGGTCATTAGGTGAGGTAAGTTAACGATTCCGGCTTCATTGCCCGAACTGCACATTCCAGACGACTGTTTTGCCTGATCGAATCAGTCAGAGCTTTTATCATCCCATGAGCAGGCGATATATCTGATTATCCTTGGTGTACTCTATTTAACCACTACAGTCAGATCGAAAGTCTCGGCAGCCTTCGTGCCACCTTCCCAGGGTTGACTGTATTCCATGGATATGCTGCTTTCGCCTTTCGCAAGTCCTTTGAACGTCCATATCTCTTTGCCCGGAGCCCCTACCATACTCCCTTCTGCCGGTGGCTCGTATTTCTGGTCTACCTGCTGCAATACAGTTTCATCACTGATTTCCGCCGACCCCCACTCAAAACCTGTTGAGCCAGGGTTGGATTCCAAGGTTACGATCAATGAACCACCGACTACGAGCTCGACTTCCTTGCCTGAATACGAAGCATCTACCGATACCTCCTGCGGAGCCGCGGCACAGCCAAGCAGGCAGAGCAGAATTGCGACCACAGCACATGTCAGGATTAGCTTGGATTTCATGTCTTATCCCTCCTTATATACTTTGGCTTGTCTCTAACCTTATACTGCAAATATCTTAAGCCTTGACACTCAACTTAGTACAGCCTTGCGGTACAGAAAAGACACAGAGTACCTTTGAACCCTGGCACAGCATAGCTGGCCGATTCCGTACCGCATCGGGCTATTCAACCACAGGCGGAGTTGGTTCAGGTGGAAGCGGAGTTGATTCAGGTTGTTCAGGTGGCAGCAAGCCAGCGACGAACTCCATGGTGAAGCTTATAGAGCCACCAGAGGACAGATTCTGTGTCGGTCGCGGGCCAATGCTCCTCAATATTGCCCCATCAGGGCCACCGGATGTATAGCTTAGAGTGTAACTCCCGCTCGGACAGTTGGTAAAGCTATCGGGCGCATAGTTGCTGGAATCCACATATGGACCTGAAAGAGTATATCTAACCTGTCCCGACCATGGCCGACCATTATAGGTGGCGCTGACGTACACGGTGCCCTTGGCTTCCGAAACGAAATTCATGGTGAAGCTTCCACTGCCACCATCAAGCCTCACTGTGTGGGGTGTAACACCTACATATGTCGCCCCAATAGGGCCACCAGAACGATAGACTAGAGTATAAGTCCCTGCAGGTAGGTCAGTAAAGGTATCAGGCATATTAGAGCTAGAATCCGTGTGTGGTCCGTGTATGGCATAGTCAATTGGCCCTGAACCAACAGCGGTTCTCCACTCTCTGCCATCAAGAGTAGCCCGCACGGTTATAGTGCCAGTGGCTTGCGAGTAGAAGTTCAAAGTGAAGCTTCCATGGCCGCCAGGAGACAAATACTGTGTTGATTTTGGACTAATACCCCCAAACTGCGCCCCAGAGGGACCACCAGACCTATATACCAGGGTATAACTCCCCTCCGGTAGATTGTCAAAGCTATCCGGCACAGAATAGTTAGTATCCGTGTATGGCCCCTGTATGGTGTACTTAACTTGCCCCGACCAGTCTGAACCATCGAGCGTGGCCTGGACAAATATACTACCACTGGCCTCCGTATGGAAGTTCATGGTGAAATATACGGTGCCACCATCGGGCAGATTCTGTGTTGGTGACGGTGTAATACTCGCTAACGTTGCCCCATCTGGACCACGAGAAGTATAGTGAAGAGTATAAGTTCCGTCAGGTAAATCGGTGAAAGTGTACGGTACTGAAGAATGAGAATCCGCGTATGGCCCCCTTATGTTGTAATTAACACGCCCTGACCACGGTGAACCATCGAGCGTGGCGCTCACCACTATACTGCTGGTAGGTTGCATATCAAAATTCAAGGTGAAAGTTATCGTGCCATCAGTTGATAGAGTCTGTGTTGGCGATGGTGTAATGCTCACCAGTGTTGCCCCACCCGGGCCACCGGAACTATAGGTAAGACTATAAGTCCCTTCGGCTAAGTTGCTGAAAGTCTGGGGTGCAGAGGAGCCAGACTGCGCCTCTGGTCCAGTTATGACATAGTTAACCCGCCCCGACCATGGTGAACCTTCAAGAGTGCTATTGACCACTATAGTACCTGCGGTCGGAGGAGGGGTAGGACCAGGAGTTCTGAAAGACCAGTAGGTTGCCCAGTCTGATGTTCTGCCAGCCTTACTGGCATTCACCCGCCAGTAATAAGGCTGGTCACTGTTTAGTCTACCTGAAGGCAAGGTGTAACTCGGAGCACCCAGCCCTGATTCATCAATAATCAGGTTCTGAAAATTACCATCGGATGCTACTTGAACCCGGAACGTGGCTCCGGTTTCACTGCAAGTCCAGGCTAATATTGGCGTCAGCGACTCAACTGTGCTGCCATTTCCCGGCGAATCTAGTGTAACCACTAACGCGGCCGGTGGGGCACAGCCCACCAAAGCAATAAGAACCACCAACAAGAGCGCTGCATATTTCTTCACAATATACCCCCTGAAATTATAACTTTGACCTTTACAGCATGAACTATGTCCTATCATGTTATATCTTAGCATCATAACTGTCAATCCCTGGACCACAGTACTTTAGTCCCGACGATAGCATCTATCCATTGTCATGCCAAGCAATAATGCCAGTTAATTCGGATTTGTAAGACCACACCGCTGGAAAGAGAGAAGGTGCTTAAGTATGGAAAGTTGAGTTAGGGGTGGAGAATATGTACAGGACCGTATTACTGTTTATATGAGAAGTTGAATGAACGTAGGATACCCCCTGGCGAATAGTGTTTCTATACCATAATTATGCACAATTACTGCATCCGTGCTGGCTTGAAATGAGCTAAGTGTTGGGCAGGTAAGAAACGTCCTTCAGAGTGTACACCAGTACATGAGGCGGCCCCCTTTTGTGTAGAGCGTAGCCGAAATTTTTGCGGCCCTGAACGGTGCCTGGGTATTGACACCTTAGGCATAAGCCAGTGTGCTGGCTGAGCCTCTCCCAAAGCAAATGCACTGCGCTGGAAGTCCATATCATTGCAAGACTAGCTCATAGCTTGACAAACTTGCAGTCCTGTGTGATACTAAAATATCGAGTTGAAAGTTTGTAAGTCCCAAGCTAGCTGTTTCCTTATCAGTCCCTTAGGCCATGGATGACCAAACTGCAACCGCATAATTAGAGAAAGGAGGTTATCCATGGGTTTCGTAGACAAGACTCTTGACTGCGCCGAGTGCGGCACAAGTTTCACCTTCACTGCCTCTGAGCAAGAGTTCTTTGCCTCCAAGGGCTTTGCCAATGAGCCCAAGCGCTGTCCGGAGTGCCGACAAGCCAGGAAACAACAGCGTCGCTCGCAGGGTGGCTTTGATAGCTACCGAACGAGGGAGATGTATCCCGCTGTCTGTGCCGCTTGTGGCAAAGATACCCAAGTACCATTTGAGCCTAAGGAAGAGCGACCTGTGTACTGCAGCGACTGCTACGCTAAAGTCGGGCGAAGAAACTCGTTTTAGAAGAGCCACCAGAAGAAGAGGAAGAATATAAGCTTTGCCAGCCTCTTCTCTTTTTAGTTAAGCACCATCACCCTGGCCTTTTCGATAGTGAGAAAAGCCAGCCCCCAATGGGCTGTGGAACTGACGGCTGCAAACGAGGGAGACAAAACTCAAGCTGTGCCTATCCCAATCGGCTCTGCCTGTAGAGGGATGTGGGGGTTTATTGGTTCACTTGACATGTGACATAATAAGTTAGGCCTTACAGGAAGCGGAGGGATCGCATAGTGGTCTAGTGCGGGCGCCTGCTAAGCGCTTACTCCGGGAAACTGGGGTCGAGGGTTCGAATCCCTCTCCCTCCGCCATCATCTGGATTTGTCCTTCCAGGTTCAGAATGAGCCCCAGGAAAGTTGAGAAACCCCTGGGCTATTCTTCTGTGGGTCCTTGATGTTCTTCTTTAGAGGCCTATCAGCTTTTTGCCCTCATCCAGTAGCACCCTCGCCCTTTCCAGGCTTGCCGCTTCAGAGTAGATGCGGACCAGTGGTTCTGTGCCGGAAAATCGGATGAGCAGCCAGGACTCGTCGCCAAGGAAGAAGCGAAAACCCTCGGTGGTATCCAATTTGGTCACCTTTGCGCCGGCTATGCTGTCCGGGGAATTGGAGCTGAGCCGGTGCAGGATTGTCTGGCGCTTCGCCGCGGAGATATGAAAATCCATGCGGTCGTAGTGGTGAGGGCCAACCTTGCTGTAAAGATAATCCAGAAGCTGGGACGGTGTTTTACCTGTCTTTACCATAAAGTCGAGGAAGTAAAGCCCGGCCAGGATGGCATCCCTCTCCGGGATATGGCCTCGGAAGCCATAGCCACCGCTCTCTTCCCCACCGATAACGGCGTTTTTCTCCATCATCAAGGGGGCGACATATTTGAAGCCCACCAGCGTTTCATAGACAGGCACATCGAAGAGCTCCCCCAAGCGGGAAATCATCATGGTGGAAGTCAATGTCCTTATCAGGGCGCCGCGCTGGCCGCGAACTTCCAGGAGATAGAGGCAGAGCAAGGCAAAGACCTGATGCTGGGTTAAGAACTGTCCCCTTTCGTCCACAATGCCGATACGGTCGGAATCTCCATCGGTGGCCAAGCCCACGTCAGCCCCTTGCTCAAC
>Ga0180437_10008470_pt1 | contig 13044 bp, 9 predicted proteins | sample SS_ome_4_FD_132410 | JGI IMG/M metagenome (GOLD analysis project Ga0180437, IMG submission 132410) | Hypersaline lake sediment archaeal communities from the Salton Sea, California, USA - SS_3_D_1 metaG | ecosystem: Environmental > Aquatic > Non-marine Saline and Alkaline > Hypersaline > Sediment...
CATCTGCACGGTCGCAACCGTAATCTGCCTCACACTGCCTCCTCGGAATCAGAGTAAACCCAAGATAGAACATCTGTGCTACTCGACGGGATTATAGCGCACTTGCCGATTTTCGTCAACCTGCTTTCGCCAGTCAATTGACCGACCTCTTGGGCAATGCTATAATGTGGCCACTACGCGTTCAGTGATCTTCAGCTACGCGAACACCAAGGAAACCGTCCCGGGATGACAATCCGCCTCTACTACCAAGACGCCTACCTGACAGAGTTTGACGCCCAGCTCGTGCATGCCATCGCTGGTGAGAAGAACACCACTGGCATCGTCCTAGATCGCACCTGCTTCTATCCCACCTCGGGCGGCCAGCCCTGTGATCTTGGTGTTCTGCTCTCGCAGCCCGTGTTCGACGTACAGGAGCAGGACGGCGACATCGTGCACTGGATCAAGGGGCACATCGAGGCAGCAGACGTGCACGGCAGGATTGACTGGTCGCGTCGCCTGGACCACATGCAGCAACACACTGGCCAGCATATCCTGTCCCAGGCTTTCATCAAACTGCTCCAAGCCGAGACCGTCAGTTTCCACCTCGGCGCCGAGTCTTCAACCATCGACATCGCCCGTGCCATGCTCGACGATGCCGAGGTACGCGCGGTTGAGCGCTTGGCCAACGAGGTCGTACTCTCCGACCGGCCTGTCAGCGCCCGTTTCGTCGCCGTTGACCAACTCGGCGACCTCGACCTGCGCAAGATGCCGAGCGTTGACAAGGACATCCGCATCGTACAGGTTGAGGGTTTCGACCAAACGCCCTGCGGAGGCACGCATTGTGCCCGCACCGGGGAAGTGGGGCCGATTGCCATCCGCAAGATAGAAAACCGTGGTCAGGAAACGAGGGTAGAGTTCCTCTGCGGCTGGCGCGCATTGCAGGACTACCAATGGAAGGCAGCCGCCGTCAACGAATTGGCGCTGACCTTCAGCATCAAGGACACAGAGCTGCCCGATACCGTGCTGCGGCTGCGCGACGAGAACGCCGCATGCCGGCGCGAGTTGGCGCACCTGCGCGAAGAGTTCCTCGACGTTGAGGCGGAGCGTCTGCTGGCCGCAGCGACCGAGTGGCGCAACAAGCGCCTGGTGGTGCAGGCCTTCTGGGACAGAGACGCGCAGGAGATCCGCAGACTGGCATCGCGTCTGACCGAGGGGCCCGCGACCATCGCCCTGCTCGGCATCGGCGGCGAACGTGCGCGACTGGTGTTCGCCCGCAGCCAGGACCTCGAGTTGGATGTCGCGGCACTCCTCAGGGAGACCTGCCAAGCCCTTGGGGGCAGCGGAGGCGGTCAGCCTGGCATGGCCCAGGGCGGCGGCTTTGCAGGAGAGCATCTGGAAGAGGCCCTGCAGGCCGCCTATCACTCGCTTACGGCGCGCTGAAGGATCAAACATGCACGAGCTGGCAGCCGGGGTCTACTATGAGGACAGCTTCATCTCAGGGAACGTGGCTTGCATCACCACGGGTCAAGGGGCTGTGCTCATCGACTCGCCCATGGTACCACGTGACGCTTGGTCGTGGCTCAAGAGAATTGCCTCCTTCACCAACCAGGGCATCGCCCTGCTGATCAACACCGATTACCGCCTCGAGCGCGTGCTCGGGAACTGCTTCTTCCCTACCACCGGGACCATCGCCCACCAGGCTGCCTGGAGTCAGATGCAGCGCTACGATGACAACTTCCTGCAACGCTACGTCAGTCGCCAGCGACAGATTCTGTCCGGGGTGGCATCGGATCTTGCCAAAGCGCGCATCGTGCTGCCCGAATTGACGCTCACCTCGGACCTGACGCTTCACAAGGGCAACCGGCTGATCAGGCTGCTGCATGCCGGCGGGCATACGCCTGCCAGCATTCTGGTACACCTTCCGCAGGAACGGATTCTGTTCACGGGCGATGTCGTGGTGACAAACCAGCATCCCGCCCTTGACCAGGCCAACACCGAGCAGTGGCTCGGCGCGCTCGAAGCGATCCGTCGCATGGAGGACGTAGACGTCATCGTGCCCGGACACGGGGAAACGTGCCTGCCCGTCGACACGCAGGTTCTGACCGCCTACATCACAGCTATCTGCGACAGAGTGTACGAGCACTATGAAGCTGGGCTGACACGGCGCGAGACCGTGGACAAGGTCACGATGGATGACTTTTTTCCCATTCCGTCCGAGAGGCGCAGCGCAGTCGAGAGAACCATCAGAGGCAGCGTGGAGCGTGTGTACGACGAGTTCAAGAAGGCACCGCAAAAGCGACGCGGCTAGCACTGGGAGCGGAACTGCCGATCCTTGTCCCACGTCTTTGAGACATCATCACGCATCCTTCCAAAGGAGAACCCGCCCGTGCGCAAGGCTCTGCTACTGCTGCTGCTCTTTGCTTTTGGCCTCTCTATGATCATCAATGGCTGCGGAACCCTGCTTCAAAGCCTGAGATAGCCACGCATCTAGGTCGCCGGCGCCCTGGGGCATTCCGAATTCCAGACCCAGGTTGGCCGACGCCAGCCCAACGCAGCGGAAAGGACGTTCGACGTGCCTCCCTCTCCCACACCCCCAGCTTCGGAAGGAACTCTGTCTCACCTGCTGCGTGGGCTGCGCACGCTCGGACTTGGCGTGTCGCTCCAGGCCGCCCTCTATCCGCTGCACCGTGCCTACTACGAGGGCAAGTTCAGCGGCCCTGAGCCGCAGGGATCGGTGTTGCGCGGGCTGGCCAATCTCCCCACCGCCTTCCGACCCCTATCAACCGACGACTGGCTTGATCCCGATGCCTGCGATCACCTGGGAGACGTGCGGTCTAATACCAAAGTAGGTTCGACCGTCATTCTGCAGTGTGACAACGGAGCGCTGCAGCTGGCTGTGCTGTCACCAGGCATTTGGCGCGTGCGCCTCAGCCGCAGCGGCGACTTTGCCCCTGTCAGTTCCTACAGCGTTGCCAAACCTGAGGACGAATGGGGCGCGACCGCCCTCGACTGCACGGACGGCCCGGATTCGCTCGTCGTGCGCAGCGAATCTCTGACCTGCCTCGTCACCAAGCAGCCGTGCCGGCTGGGCTTTTGCGACAGTGAAGGCAACACGCTGTTCTCCGACCGCTCAGGTCTGGCATGGCGGGATGCCCGCTGGGTGCACGGCCGCTCGCTTGACGAGGGCGAGCACATCTACGGCCTTGGCGAAAAGGCCTTCCCCTTGGACCGGCGCGGAAGACGCTACGTCATGTGGAACCAGGATCCCCAGCACTATGCGCCAGGTGCTGACCCCATCTACCTGGGCATTCCCTTCTACATGAGCCTGGTTGGGGGACGCTGCTGCGGCGTCTTTTACGACAACACATACCGGTCGTGGCTTGACCTGGGACAGCACCGCAGCGACGAACTGGTGTATCAGAGCGAGGGCGGAGAGCTCTGCTACTATCTGCTCTACGGGCCATCCCCAGCGAAAGTCATCGAACGATTCACCGAGCTCACGGGCCCCATGCCAATGTGGCCCCTCTGGGCCCTGGGCTACCAGCAGAGCCGCTGGAGCTACTACCCAGAAGCCCGGGTCCGAGAGATTGCTGGCCTGTTCCGCCAGCACCGTATACCCTGTGACGCCCTGCACTTGGACATCCACTACATGGACGGCTATCGCTGTTTCACCTGGGACCGCGACCGCTTTCCCGATCCGGCCGCCCTGATCGCCGACCTGCATGAGCAGGGTTTTCGCGTGGTCACGCTGATTGACTGCGGCATCAAGGCCGATCCCGCCTACCATGTCTGTGCTGCGGGCCTCGCCGGTGGCATGTTCTGCACCTACCCGGACGGTCAGCCCGCTGCCGGGCCGGTTTGGCCCGGCGAGAGCTACTTCCCCGACTTCACTTCGGAACGCGTGCGCGAATGGTGGGGGAACCTGCACCAGCCTTGGGTCGACATGGGCGTGGACGGAGTCTGGAATGACATGAACGAGCCTTCCATCATCGGCCCGAGCGGGAATACCCTCGCTGGCTGTGTGCGCCATGACTGGGAAGGAAAGGGGGCCGACCACCGCCAGGCACACAACGTGTATGGACTGCAAATGGTGCGTGCCACCTATGAGGGATTACAGCGCCTTCAGCCCGATCGCCGGCCCTTTGTGCTGACGCGATCAGGCTGGGCGGGCGTCCAGCGCCACGCCACGTCCTGGACAGCCGACAACGCCAGCACGTGGGAGCATCTGCGCTTGACGCTGCCCATGGTGCTGGGCCTGGGGCTCTCCGGGCTGGCCTTTACCGGGCCCGATGTGGGTGGGTTCAGCGGCGACGCCGATCCAGAGCTGCTCGTGCGCTGGACACAGCTAGGGGCCTTCCTTCCTCTGTTCCGCAACCACACCGCGCATGGCACGCGGGACCAGGAACCCTGGGCCCACGGTGAGCCCTACTTGAGCGCCAACCGCAGTGCTATCGAGTGGCGCTACCGCCTGCTGCCCTACCTGTACACAGCCATGTGGCAGTGCGCGCAGCGCGGCCATCCCATGGCTCGTCCCCTGTTGTGGGCTTTTCCACAGGATCAGCGTTGCTACGAATTGGAGGATCAGTTCCTGTGCGGTGATGCGCTGCTGGTGGCGCCCGTTGGCTACCCGGGAGCAACATCGCGCCGCGTATACCTGCCGGGCGGCGAGTGGTTCGACTTTTGGGCTGACACGCTGCACCACGGGCCGCAGGAGCTTGACGTACCAGCGCCTTTGGATCGACTGCCGCTCTTTGTGCGTGCGGGGACCACCCTGCCCATGTGGCCGTTGACGCAGAGCACGGCTGAGCCGGCCAACGAGTTGATTCTGCACCTCTATCCCGGCCACGGTGACAGCTGGCTGTACGAGGACGATGGGCACAGCATGGCCTACCGTAGGGGCGAGTACAGGTTGACGCGCTTCGAGTGCCGCACAACAGAGCTAGGGGAGCTCAGTCTAGCGCTGCACAGACGGGGCGCCTACCAGCCGGCGCACCAGCGCTGGACGTGGCACGTCCATGGCCTCAGCCAACCGCCGGGGCAGCTGCTGGTGGACGGTCGGCCCGCTATGGGTTCCACCTTCGACGCACAGCGCGGCATCCTGCGCCTGGAAACGGGTGAGATCAACGAGTTGCTGCTCTCGCCGTGATGCTGGCCGCTGCAACCACCCAACAGACAATGCGAGGCCAGGTCCAGTTGCTCGCACCGTGAGCGAGCAGTAGAATCGGGCCATGCCGGACCTGCCCGCCTTCACAGTCGATAGCCTGCGCGAGGCCCTGCGCCTCCCCCTCCCGGGACGCAGCGCCCAACTCGCCATGGGTGTAAAGCCCCGTCCTGGCCATTCACCAGGATTGCCAAGAGCACGTCCCCTTGAAGCTGCGGTGCTGCTGCTGATGTACCAGCGCGGCAGCGAGTGGATGCTGCCCCTCACCCGCCGCACCGATACAGTCCAAAGCCACAAGCGTCAGATCTCGCTCCCCGGAGGGGCGCGAGAAGCCCAGGACACTACGCTCGCCGACACTGCAGTGCGCGAGACCTGTGAGGAACTGGGCGTCCCGCCGCACGCCATCGAGCTGCTCGGCACCCTCACCCCGCTCCACATCCCCGTCAGCGGCTTCTGTGTACACCCGTACGTCGGATACTCGGATCGTATCCCTGTCTTTGTCCCGCGGAGTGAGGAGGTAGCGGAGGTCCTGGAAGCTCCGCTGCTTCTGCTCCTCGATCCCGCCACGCGCAGGGTGGTGAGCAGGGTCAGGGATGGGCAGCGCTACAGCATACCTCTTTACCAGCTTTGGTACTACGAGGTATGGGGCGCGACCGCGATGATCCTCGGGGAGTTTGTGGCCCTGCTTCGCCAGGCATTGGGGGCGCTGCCAGAGCAGTCCTAGCTCCTACAGAGTGGTCAGGTAACGTCGCAGCTCCCAGGCCGTCACTTGCGTGCGGTACTCATCCCATTCGAGCCGCTTGGCCTCCAGGTAGCGGCGAAACGTGTGCTTGCCCAAGACGTCCGCGATGACCTGATCGCGCTCCATTTCCTGCAGCGCTTCCTCAAGCGTGCCCGGCAGCGCGTCGATTTCCTGCCGCCGCAGCTCCAGCGCATCGAACTCGTACACGTTTTCCTCAACCGGCGGAGGCGCGGCCATCTGGCGGCGAATGCCGTCCAGGCCTGTCGCCAGCATCACGGCAAAGGCCAGGTAGGGATTGGCGCTCGGATCGGGGCAGCGCAGCTCGCAGCGAGCCGACTCCTGACCCAGGCCGGGCAGGTATCCGGGAATGCGGATCAATGCCGAGCGGTTGATTCGCCCCCAGCAGATGTACGCCGGCGCCTCATATCCAGGCACCAGCCGCTTGTATGAGTTGACCGTCGGTGCCACCACAGCCGCCATCGCTTTGGCATGGTGGATCTGTCCGGCGATGAATTGGTACGCAACCTTAGACAGCTGGTAGGCATCTTCTTCGTCCCAGAAGGCATTCTGCCCATCGAGCGTCGCCATGCTCTGGTGGGTGTGCATGCCTGAGCCGTTCTGCCCGTACAGCGGCTTGGGCATGAACGTAGCGAACAGCCCTTCGCGCTGGGCTACGGCCTTGATCGCATACCGCAGGGTCACCACGGCATCGGCACTCGACAGCGCATCCGCGTACCGAAAGTCGACTTCATGCTGCCCGGGCGCCACCTCATGGTGCGTTGCCTCGACCTCGATGCCCATCGCTTGCAGGGCCAACGCGATGTGGTTCCGCACCCGCGAGGCCAGGTCACGCGGCGAAAAGTCAAAGTAGCTGCCCACATCCTGCGGCACTGGGCTGATGCTTGGCTGCCCGTCCATCTTGAACAGGAAGAACTCAACCTCAGGTCCGGTCTCGTAGCGGTAGCCCATCTGCTCTGCCTGCGCCACCACCTGTTTGAGGATGTGCCGCGGATCACCCACGAATGGCTGCCCTGTGGTGTCGTAGATGTCACAGATCAGCCGTGCCGTGCGCTCATCCTCAGCAGTCCACGGCAACACCTGGTAGGTGTTTATGTCGGGACGCAGGACCATGTCGCTCTCACAGATGCGAGCGAAACCCTCGATCGAAGAGCCGTCAAAACTCTGGCCCTTGCGTACCGCAACGGGCAACCTTTCGACCGGGATAGTGACATTCTTGACGGTGCCAAACAGATCGGTGAACTGCAGACTCACGAAGCGAACCTGATCCGCCTCTGCCCTGGCGATGATGTCCTCGGCTGTGTAACCCATGCCCCTTGCTCTCCCTTCAAAACAGAATGAGCGACGACCTCAAAAGGAGATCGTCGCTGTCTCCCCAATACGTCTCGGCAACATCGCCCGCCATCGCATGCATTGCGATGGTCAATGGCCTGCAATTCTACCAAATGCCGGCTACAGTGCCAAACAGAGACGATTGGGATCACCTCCATGGCTCTACACGGAGGGTCCCATCCCGGCGGCTATGAGGCTCCGACGCGGGCTGCTTCGCCTTGGCCCGCAATAGCCCGGTTTGCCCAGTCGCCAGCTGCAGGCTAGAATCCAGGCCGGTCCCCTGTCAGCAAAAGAGCCAGGATGCCATACGCATGGAGCTATCTCACAAAGCAAGCATAAGGCGCGTGTCATGAACCGCACAAGCACTCCGGCGGACGCCCGCCTTCAATCCGGCTGCCGCCTGCTGACGGCCGCTCTCGGCGCGCTGCTGCTTGCCATATCCTGTCTTGGCTGTGCGCCGAGAAGGCCCCCCGAGGCCCACTGGCATGTGAACGAGAGCGCAGAATCTCAGGGTTGGCGCGTCAGCGTCGCTGGCTTGGCGACACTCCCGCCTGACCCGCACCGACGGCCCCAGGACGGTCACGCCTTTGTCTCCGTGCACCTCAGGCTGGAGAACGGGACCACAGCGACGCGTTATGTGATGCCTGAGCGGCAGATGACACTGCTCGATGGCGACGGCCATGTCTATGCACCCGACCGCGACGCAGCCGTCGTTGCCGCGCGCGCCTTTCAATGGCTGATTCCCGAGGGGGCGTTTCCGCCAGGAGCCATCGCTGAAGGTGCAGTTTCCTACCAGATCCCTCTTGCGGCCCAGGATGTGCGCTGGGTGTTCCGCACCTCGCTGCTGCCTGGCGCGCAGTCCATCACCTTTCTCCTGGGAGACATGCCCTGGCCATGAAAGATGATCCTTCTACGAGGCGCGCCTCGGCTCCGGGGCGGCGGGCAATCAATGCCCTGTGGGACTGGCTGTTTCCCCCACAATGCGTGGCTTGCGATGCGCGTGGCGCCTGGCTCTGTCCCGCCTGCCTGCAGGAGATCATCTACCTCTCAGCGCCCTGGCCGCAGCACTCAGAGAGCTTTGCCCCGCTGGCAAATGCGCGGTCGGCAGCCCGTCTGCAGACGCCTTTGCGCGAGGCCATCCACGCCTTCAAGTACAGTGGCGTGCGAGTACTGGCTGACGTCCTGGGGGAGATCCTGCACCGCGGGTGGGCGCAAGAGCCGTGGGACGTGGACGTCGTTGTGCCGGTTCCGCTGCACAGCGGCCGGCTGCGCGAGCGCGGCTACAATCAGTCTGCCCTGCTCGCGTTGGAGCTATCGGCACGAACCGGTCTCCCGGTGGTCGACAGCGTGCTTGTGCGCCATTCCCCCACCCGGCCACAGGTAGGGCTGTCGGCGATGGAGCGAGCTGAGAATGTCCGCAACGCCTTTCGCTGCGCGAGCTCGGCGCTTGCAAGCGCTGAGATCCTCCTGGTAGACGATGTGTGGACCACGGGATCCACCATGCGGGCCTGTGGGGAGGCCCTGCTGGCGGGCGGTGCCAAGACAGTGTGGGGCCTGACCCTGGCCCACGCGCACTCAGTCGCTGACTGACTCCTCAAGCGTCAGGCCCCTGCCACGCCAGGCCTTCACAAAGGCTTGGCCATCCACTGCCACTTCCAGGGGCACCGCGCCGCGCGGTGTCTTTCCCGCAGCCATCAGGTGGGCCACGATGGCAGCCGGGAAGCCTGTGGTGCGCTCCATGGCGCGAAAGCCCGTTGTCTTGTCGTATTGGTCCAACAGGTCAAGCTGTACCGTGCGTGCCTGCCCGGAGGCATCAAGCCCGCTGCAGATCACCCGCAATACCACCACATCGGGATCGTCCGGAAAAGAGAGCTTGGGCTCCAGCAGCGCGTGAAACAGCTCCCGCGGCACAACGCTCACCGCGCCCAGTGCCACCGGCTCCTCCTCCAGCAGCCCCAGATCCGAAAAGGCCTTGAATGTCGCACAGTGACCAGGATACCTCACCGTCTTTTCTTCATAAGTTTGCAGCTTGCGCTGGAAGGTCCATGGACAGGTCGAGGTTCCGCCAGCGGTGACAAAGGCTTCGCATCGGCCAACTGGGGCGGGAAACTCGATCGTCTCCAGCTCTGTGAACACCGGCACCTCAGTGACCTTGCCGTCGCGCAGGTATGTAGCGTTGCCCGCGTACTCGTTGCTCAGCCCCGCGACGTTAAAGGTCAGCAAGTAGTCGAAAGGCGGCCTCGGTCGCAGCGGCAAGCCGCCAACATACACCCGCACGTGCTGAGGAATGGCCAGCTTGCCCATGGAATACACGGCCAGCGTGTTGCCCATGCCGGGCATGAGGCCGCAGTCGGGGATGATCGACACGTTGGCGGCTCGGGCAGCATCGCTCAACCCCAACTGTCGCCACACCAGCTCGGTGTTCCCACCCAGGTCGCACATGCTCGTGCCACTCTCTATCGCGGCCTGCGCCACAGTCAAGTTATGACAATACGGAACCGCGCTGATGAGCGCGTCTTTGCCTTGCAGCAGCTCGGCCAGGGCGGCGCCATCGGCGACGTCCACTGTAGCGGCCAGCACGGCGTTGCCTTCAAGCAATCCTGCCAGGCGCGCTGAGGCCTGCTGGGCCACATCCCCGTCCCTGTCGGCAATAGTGACAGAATCCGCCTGCCCAAACCGCACTAGATCATAGGCAGCGGCCGTCCCCTGCCGTCCCGCCCCGAGCACCACATAATCGTATCCCATGCCGCTACCTCCGATGATCAAGCTGGCCCCGCGCCCGTGCTTGGCTACATCGTCGCCGCAGGCGTCGCGCGCGTTCCGCTTCCTCTCGCCACACGCACGGCCACGAACCAGCACATTCTAAGGTGGGGAGTATGGTTTCGCAACTCGCGCGGCTCGAAGCAGCCTAGGCTGCTTTGGCGCGCAGCCTACTTCACACTATAATCGGTTCTTGACTTCCAGCGCCCGCGGTGCCGGGCCTCAGAATAGGAGTGACAATGCTTCCCCAGCTGCCCATCGAAGTAACCTGTCCCAAGTGCGGGACCAAGTATGTGGCACAGGTCTCAAGTGTCGTTGACGTCGGCCAGGAGCCCGGTCTCAAGTCAGCACTGCTGCGTGGCAACCTGAACACGGTACGCTGTCCCGCCTGCGCTGCCGTGGGTGCCATTAGCACGCCCCTGCTCTATCACGATCCGCAGAAGGAGCTGCTGCTTCTCTTCTTCCCACCGCAGCTCAACCTGAATCTGGAGGACCGCGAGCGTCTCACTGGCAGCCTGGTCAATGCCCTGATGAGTACCTTGCCGGCCGAGGCGCGCAAGGGCTACTTCTTCAACCCGCGCACCGTGCTCAGCATGCAGAGCCTGATCGAAGAGGTGCTCAAGGCCGACGGTCTCACCGACGAGATGATTGAAAGGCAGCGCAACCGTGGACGCGTGCTACAGGATCTGCTGCATGCCTTGGAGGATTCGCAGCAACTGGAGAGCCTGGTCGAAGAGAACCGCGGCTATATCGACTACTCCTTCTTCCTCACATTGTCTGCTGCAGCGGAGGATAGCGCGGCCAGTGGGCAGCAAGAGCTCAGTGAGCGACTCCTCACGCTCCGAGAGACGCTGTTGGAGAAGCTGTCGATCACACTGCCAGAGCCGCTAGCCCTGGACACGCCACGCTCTGAGGTGCTGGATCGCATCCTGCAAACGGGTGATGAGGCCAGTCGTCGTGCCTTTGTGGTCTACAACCGCCCCCTGCTCGACTATGCGTTCTTCCAGGAGCTGACCAGCCGCATCGAACAGGCCGCACCCGAGCAGGCAGAGAGCCTGCGTGCCCTTCGCACTCAGCTCCTGCGGCAGACCGAACAGCTTGACAAGGAAGCCATGGCCATGCGGCAGGCCAAGATACGGCTGCTCAGGGAGGTGTTGGATAGTGCTGACCCAGCCCAGGCCTTGAGTGATCGGCGGCATGAGATCGATGTGCTCTTCCTGGGCGTGCTCGCGGCTGCCATGCGTGCCGCTGAAGAGGCACAGGACGAGGCGGAGGTTCAGCGTCTGCAGTCCCTGAACGAAACAGCCATGTCCATTCTGCAGGAAGATCTGCCCCCGGAACTGCGGCTGGTCAACGACTTGCTGGCGGCTGAGTACCCGCAGGGTACCGAGGAGGTCCTACGCCAGCGCCGAGACCTGTGGGATACTGACCTGATCCAGATGCTGGACGAATTGGCGCAGGATCTTCAGGATCAGGGTCGTGGCGAGGCAGCGCAGCGCTTGCGCCAGGTGCGGGACCAAGCCCAGGCGCTGCTAGAGAGCCCTGCAGGAGAGAGCCAAGACTCGTAGCCGTCGGCCATCGCCGAGGTATGAGGCGCACGAATCAAACGATGGGAGGCCCAAAGACCACCCATCGTTTGATTTGATCCGCGAAACCGGTGCCGTCTAGGCACCCCACACGATGAGGCGCGGCTCAAAGGGGTTGGCGAGATCCTCGTGGCACGGCAGCACGCGCACCGTGATCCCCCGCCGACCACTGCTCTCGCAGCGCACCCTGCCCACGAACAGTGAGATCCCCTTTTCGACGCGGGCAAACTCCATTGGCGTTGCGTGGCCGTGGGCAATCTCCTGGCTGGGATCCAACGCCCCTTCATATGCCTCCACCCGCACGTCCTCAGGGGTCAGTTGGCCAAGCCGCACGCTGGCCCGCACCTCCAACTCCGTTCCCACGGAGAGCTCGCCGCGGGCGTCGGTCTCGACGCCCACGATTTGCACCTCCGGCCAATGCCGGTACAGATTGGCCTTCCACTCGCTCAGCCGGCGCGCTCGCTCAAAGCCATCGGCCGACAGACTTCCGAAGCGGCGCTCGGCCGAACGGTACAGGCGCTCGGTGTACTCGATCACCATTCGATTGGTGTTGTAGCTCGGAACCACGGCGCGCATGGCGTCCTTCATCCGCCGGATCCAGCCGCGCGGAAGCCCATCAGAGCCACGATCATAGAATAGCGGTACGATTTCCTTCTCCAACAGGTCGTATGTGGCATTGGATTCGACCTCGTCCTGGTAGTCTCGGTCGTCATAGACCTCGCCGCGGCCAATGGCCCATCCAATGTCGGGGTGGTAGGCCTCCGCCCACCAGCCGTCGAGCACGCTCAGGTTCAGCACACCATTGGCAGATGCCTTCATGCCACTGGTGCCACTGGCCTCTCTCATCAGCACAGGCGTGTTGAGCCAAAGGTCCGCACCCTGCAGCAGGTAGCGAGCGACGTTCATGTCATAGTCTTCAATGAAGATCACGTTGGACAGGCCATTCTCGCGCGTCAGGTGAACCAGTTGGCGGATCAGCTCCTTGGCTGGATTGTCCTTGGGATGGGCCTTGCCCGAGATGATGACCTGAACGGGGCGTTCCCTGTTGGTTAGGATGGCTGCCAAACGCTGCGGGTGGCGAAGGAGCAATGTGGCTCGCTTATAGACGGCAAACCGCCGTGCGAAGCCGATGGTCAGCGCCTCAGGATCAAGCCTCTCCGTCGCATAGGCTATCTCTGCCGGAGGCGATCCGCGCTTCTCCAGCTGCTCTCGCAGGCGCCGGCGTGCAAAGGCCACCAGACGAGCTCTTCGTCGCTCGTGAACGCGCCACAGCTCCTCATCTGGAATCGCATCCACCACATCCCATACCGTCTGATCTGACGGCCGTTCGACCCAGCGCGGCCCGAGATAGCGGTCGAATAGGCCAGCCAGATCCTGCGAAATCCACGAGCGCGTATGCACACCATTGTTGATCGCTACGATGGGCACTTCCCGCTCGGGCACCCCAGGCCACACGCTGCTCCACA
>Ga0180437_10008473_pt1 | contig 13043 bp, 10 predicted proteins | sample SS_ome_4_FD_132410 | JGI IMG/M metagenome (GOLD analysis project Ga0180437, IMG submission 132410) | Hypersaline lake sediment archaeal communities from the Salton Sea, California, USA - SS_3_D_1 metaG | ecosystem: Environmental > Aquatic > Non-marine Saline and Alkaline > Hypersaline >...
AGACTGTTTTTATTGAAATAAAGTTAGGTTTGGGATAATCAGAACTGATATAATTTTCCTTAATTCCCACCTTTTTAAATTATGATTAGATTTATTAAAGGTTATTTATTAAAGTTTATATCAAAATACCTCTTATTGAAGATTTGAGTAGATATGGACGTTCCACTTTTACTTTTACTTTTCATATTATTTGCATTAATCATTGCCAGCTACTCTATTGCAAATCTTGACTTCGTAGCAATTTCCTTGTTATGTATGTTTTATGGCGCGACGGTGACGGGTTTGAGAAACGGATTACTATTTTCAGAATTTGTAGAATTTGTAGAATGGCAGGCAATTATCATTATTTTAAGCATGAGTATAATTACAAAAATCGCCCAAGATTCAAACGTCTTAGAATATGTTGCGGTCAAATTATTTAAACTTTCAAGAGGAAATCGCCGGGTCTTCTTGTACTTATTATGTGTTATTACTACTTTATTAGCAGCAATAATTACGGATGTAGTAGTTGTGCTCATTTTGGCTCCTGTTGTAGTCCGGCTTTGTCATTTTCTCAAAATTCGTAGTGGTACATATCTTTTGGGAATGACAGTATGTATTAATATAGGCAGTATTATAACTCCCTTCTCAAGTGGAGAAAATATTATTATATCAACTGCTTTTAATTTGGATACTTCTTATTTTTTTCAGTATTACTGGATTTTTTCATTCCTATTACTTTTTTTTACAATCTTTCTCGTAGATAGATATATGCTTTCGAAGGAACCAAATATCGACGAAGACCAAAAAAGATTCGTTTTAGAGCTTGTAGATGCGGATATCATGATAAAAAATAAGAAAATCTTTTATTTTAATAGTATAGCCATCATAATAACTATAATATTGTTTGCAATACTTCCATTACTTTACTTAACCGCAATAATTTCTGCATTAATTTTAGTTCTTGTCAATAAGAGTCATACAAAGAAATCAATGGGAGAATTATTGCGAGATATTGAATGGGAAATAATCTTTTTCTTTATTTCCCTCTATATCATTATTGGATGTCTTCTAGAAGCGGGATTTAGAGATTTGTTTATAAATATTCCATTTGAAACATTTAATCCCATTTTACTCTCCTTAATGTTATTAATCTTTATAAGTTTAATCTCTGGTTTTATAGCAAATACACCAACAGCACTTATATTTATCCCCATTATCAGTACATTGATTGAAACTTTCAACTTTCCATCAGTTCCATTACTTTTTGCATTTATTATTGCAATTAACTTAGGAGGAAACCTTGTGCCTCAAGGTGCTGCAGCAGATATGATGACGTTAAAGGTTGCACAAGATAGTGGAGTTGAAAATCTCAATTATAAGAGATTGCTTAAATCAGGTGCTACGTTCGCTTTAGTCCATATTGCTTCTTCTTTATTATATCTAATTGTATTGATACCATTCACAAGCTGATTAATCTAAGTGATATAAAATATAGATTACAAGTTAAAAAGAAAGAAAGAAAATTAGTTAATTATGGAAAAAAACCACGCAATTTTATTGCTTTCGCAACTCTTTCTACAGCGATAATATAGGCTGCAGTTCGTAGAGAGATATTTCTCTCAACAGAAATTCGATAGGTCTCTTCGAAAGCTTCCAGAATAATTCGCTCTAATTCTTGATTAATTCTCTCGAGTTTCCAAAAGTAAGAATGAATATCTTGTATATATTCAAAATACGAGACACATACGCCTCCGCTGTTCGCTAGGATATCAGGCACTACCTTTATTCCTTTACTAAATAAGATATTATCTGCTTCCGGAGTTGTTGGTCCATTTGCCCCCTCAAGAACTATTTTACAATCAATTTTATCAGCATTTTTTTCAGTAATTTGATTTTCTATTGCGGCAGGTATCAAAACATCACATTTAGAAGTTAGCAATTCATCGTTGCTAATGTGTTTATAATTATCATTTGGATAATCTTTAAGATATTTACCCTTTTTAACATATTCAAGTAACTTTTCTATATCCAAACCATCTTTACAATAAATTCCTGTAGAAATATCTGAGACCGCAAGAATTTTACATCCGTCCTTATATAGCAACTCTGCTATTGTTCCGCCTACATTACCAAACCCTTGAATAACAATTGATTGATCTTTCAGTTTACAATCTAGCTTCTCACATAATGCTTTCAAAACAAAATATAACCCCATCCCAGTTGCTGGTTCTCTTCCCACAGATCCTCCAATTTCGATGGGTTTACCTGTCACTACTCCTGGTATTGAACGCCCTTTTTGCATAGAATATACATCCATAATCCATGCCATTACCTGCGCGTTTGTATTAACATCGGGAGCCGGAATATCAATGTCGGGCCCTATAATATTAATTATCTCTGCTGTGTATCTTCGAGTTAACCTTTCTAACTCTTTCATTGAAAGTTTCCTTGGATCCACCCTCACACCCCCTTTTGCACCTCCAAGGGGTAAATTTAGAAGAGATGATTTCCAAGTCATCCAAGTTGCTAGAGCTTTTACTTCATCAAGGTTTACATCAGGAGAAAAACGAATCCCTCCTTTCCCTGGTCCTCGCACAGTAGAGTGATGAACTCGATAACCTTCAAAAATCTGGACTGTACCATTATCCATCGTGATAGGAATTGAAACAATCAACGCGCGCTCAATTCTTTTAAGGTATTCAGTAGTGTTCCTATCCAAACCCAATTCTTTGGCGACAATCTCAATTTGTTTAGTAGCTACGTCATAAGGATTAATTTCCATCTCTTTCACTCATGTACTATTTTATTAGTATTTTGAATTAAATATTTAAATACATGTAAGAATAAGATCGCTTCATTAAAGATTTTACTTTTTTAATGATCAAAATGAGAAATTGGTAAATAAGTTAAGAAAAAGGTAATGTAATAATTAATTTATAGCCAACCTCGCAATTGCATAGCTTCAACAACCCGATCAACAGAAACCATATAAGCACCCATTCTATTATGAGTATTAACTTGTTTTGCATGCTCTACAGTTGATCTATAGGCATTAGTCATTATTCTATCAAGAGCTACGAATACTTCATCTTCTGTCCAAAAATAACGATAATATCCTTGTACCATTTCAAAATACGATACAGTTACACCACCAGCATTGCAGAGAAAGTCAGGAATCATAAGAATATCGTTATTGAACAAAATATTATCTGCTTGAGGAGTTGTAGGTCCATTGGCTAACTCAGCCACAATTTTTGCATTCACGTTTGATGCGTTTTTCTTGGTGATGACATTTTCGAGGGCGGCGGGAACTAAGATATCACATTCCAACTCTAATAACTCTTCATTGGAGATTCTTTTCGTTCCAGCAAGACCAACAACAGAATTTGTTTTTTCCTTATAATCGGCTGCTTTATATGGATCAATTCCATCTGGATTGTAAATCGCTCCCTTGGAATCAGATGTTGCGATGATTTTACATCCAAAATCGTCTTTTAAAAGTTTAGCTGCCCAAGAACCAGCATTCCCATATCCTTGAATTGCTACAGTTGCTCCTTTTAAGTCCAAGCCTATATCTTTTGCTGCTTCTCGTATACAGAATACACCTCCCTTAGCCGTAGCTATAGCCCTTCCAGCGCTTCCACCTATAGGTAATGGTTTCCCAGTAATCACTGAGGGAGCATGACGGCGAACAATGGTTTCATACTCATCCATCATCCAAGCCATTATTTGGGGGTTAGTGTAAACGTCCGGCGCGGGTACATCAATATTTGGCCCAATAAAATCTGCTAGATGTCGGATATAGCTCCTTGCTAGAGTTTCTAGCTCTCTATTACTCATTCCTTTGGGATTGCAAATTATTCCTCCTTTTGCACCCCCTAATGGGATATCGACACAAGCAGTTTTCCACGTCATCCATGCGCTTAAAGCTTTTACTAATGAACCACTCTCTTCTGGGTGCCATCTTATTCCTCCTTTCATAGGTCCACGAGCAGAATTGTATTGACTTCGAAAACCTTTAAATGTTTTCAAGTGTCCATTATCCATTTTAATCGTAATTTTAATTTCAATAAATCGCTCTGGTTGACTTAGTGCTTCGTATATTTCATTATCATAACCTTTAATTTTACATGCTTCAGCAAGCTGGATTTGAGAAATTTTAAAAGGGTCTAAATTTTCAGTCATAGTTCCATCTAATTTTCTATATATGTTTTATTTTTCAAATATATGTTTATAATTTGTAGAATAAATTTTAAGTTAGTGGGGGAATAAGTTGGGAAAAGATAAGTTTTTTAGAAAAAGTGACACTAATTCATAATTCTAATGACTAAGAATTTAAGTATTCATCAATCGCTTTCGCTGCCATTCTACCAGCACCCATAGCGGAAATCACAGTCGCAGAACCAGTAACGATATCTCCTCCAGCAAAGATATCTTCAATGTTGGTTCGCCCAAATTCATCAGTTTCAATATAACCACTTTTAGTTGTTTTTAATTTTGGTAAGGTTCTTGTGAGAATCGGATTAGCTCGTGTACCAATCGCAAGGATAACCATATCTGTAGGGATTAAATATTCTGAATTTTCAATTGGTAGTGGTCTTCTACGTCCAGAATCGTCAAGCTCGCCTAATTTCATTTTGATTACTTTTAATTCTCGTACGTTAGAGAGGTCATCCCCTATAATTTCTATTGGATTTGTAAGAAATTGAAATTCAATCCCTTCTTCAAGGGCGTGATGATATTCAGCTCTTCTAGCAGGCATTTCCTCTTCACTTCTTCGATATACAGCAATAACTTTTTCAGCACCTAAGCGTAGAGCAACTCTTGCTGAATCTAAAGCAACATTTCCCCCTCCAATGACCGTTACAATCCTACCAACATTAATAGGAGTATCGTATTCTGGAAATTTATAGGCTTTCATTAAATTTGCTCGGGTCAAAAATTCGTTTGCTGTGACAACCCCATTGAGATTTAATCCTGGCATCGTCAACATAATTGGTAATCCGGCTCCTACTCCTATAAAAAAAGCCTTATATCCCATTTCTCTTAAATCATCTATAGTTAGAATCTTACCGATTATTTTATTATATTCGATCTTTACCCCAAGCATCTCAAGAGTTTCAATCTCCTCTCTAACAATCTCTTTAGGTAACCGAAATTCTGGTATTCCATATACTAATACCCCTCCACCCTTATGTAATGCCTCAAAAATAGTCACTTCATAGCCTTTTCTCGCGAGATCTGCGGCACATGTTAAGCTAGCTGGACCCGATCCAATAATTGCCACTTTGATGTTATTTGGAGGTTGGCAATCGGGACATGCCTTCAGAGAGTTTTCCCTTTCCCAGTCAGCAATAAAGCGTTCTAAAGCTCCTATAGCAATTGGTTCTTTTTTCTTACCCAAAATACATGCTTGTTCACACTGAATTTCTTGTGGACAAACTCTCCCACAAATAGCGGGTAATATATTAAACTCTTTTATATATTCAATCGCCTTTCGATATTCTTTTTCCTTAATTAACTTTATAAAACCTGGAATATCAATATTAACTGGACAACCATTAATACATTTAGGATCGGCGCACTGCAAGCATCTATTTGCCTCTATTTGAGCCATCTCTTCAGAATATCCAAGAGGTACTTCCTCAAAATTATGAATTCTCTCTTTAGGATCTTGCTCAGGCATTTTTGGTCTAAGTAGCGTTTTCGTCATCAATAAAGTCCCTCATGATGTTTTCTTACTTTTTTCATTAAGATCAATTATACTCCGACATTGGCTTTCATATCTATGCATTGATACTTTTTCCTGTTCACAATAGCGAATTGAACGATTTAATAAATTATCAAAATCCACTAAATGCCCGTTCACATCTGGGCCCTCGACACATGCAAAGTGAAATTCCCCATCTTTGGTAGGGAACCTACATCCCCCACACATACCTGTTCCATCAACCATGATAGTGTTTAAGGATACAACTGTTTCAACAAACGGAAGATCGTCTTTACCATTGGTTGTTAAGGTCACATTTTTCATCATGACTAAAGGGCCAATTGCAATCACTAAACTTATAGGTTCTTCATTGAGAAGTTCTCTTAAGGGATTAGTTACAAATCCTTTAATTCCTTCGCTTCCATCGTCAGTAGTGATAATGAGTTTATTGCTTATTTTTTGAAATTTATCTCTCCAAAATATTAAATCAGAATTTCTTGCCCCTAATATTGAATAAATAGAATTTCCGGCATTTTTTAATTCTTTTGCTTGGGGATAACAAGGGGCAATTCCGACACCTCCTCCGATAATAATGATTGGGTTCTGATGCTTTTTTATTTCAATTTGATTACCCAATGGCCCAACAACGTCAGCGATCTCATCTCCCTCCTCCAAAATAGACAGATGTCTTGTGCTTTTTCCGACAACTTGAAATACAATAGTAATTGTTCCCTCCTCAGAGTCATAATCTGCGATGGTGAGGGGAAATCTTTCCCCCTTTTCATCTATTCTAAGGAGTACAAAATTACCCGCGAACGCTTTTTTAGCAATTAACGGAGTATCTAAAACCATTTCGAATAATGTTCCACTGGTTCCTAATTGTTGCTTTTTAAGAATTTTATAAGGCATAGTACAACTTCCACCAGTTTACTGTTATGTGTTCTGAGGAAATTCAATTAACGAGTCTCTATTCTTAAGGAATAAATAATACTTAAAAAATAGTTTGGTTATCGCAAAAAATTATTTTTCTTGATTCATTTTATCTTAGTAATCGAGATAAATATATAATTTATAGTGGAAACCTAAATTAGATTGAATATACAATGAATCTTATAAATACTTAAGGTGTTAAGAAATGGATAAAATATGTATATTTGACATGGGGTCTCAATATAGCCATCTCATTGCTCGTCGAATTCGTGAATTTGGAGTATATTCTGAAATAGTTCCATTTAATATTACCTTAAGTGAACTTAAAGAATTACATCCTAAAGCAATTATCCTATCCGGTGGTCCGAGTAGTGTATACGAAGCAGAAAGTCCAAAGCTGTCTGTTGACTTCTTTAAATATTGTATTCAAGAGAAAATCCCCCTTTTAGGCATATGTTACGGATTGCATTTAATTATTCATCAAATGGGAGGAGAAATTATGCAATCGAATAAAAAAGAATATGGGAAAACAGAATTAGAAATCATTGAACAAAATTTATTATTTAAGTCTTTAGCTCAAAGAGAAATCGTATGGATGTCGCATGGAGATCAAATAAAAGCTATGCCAGAAGGGTTTACAGCATTAGCAAAAACTGATACTTGCCCTATTGCTGCCTTTAAAAACGAAACATTGAATTTCTATGGTGTTCAATTTCATCCCGAGGTATATCATACAATTCATGGCAAGAAAATATTAGAAAACTTTATAGATTACATAGCAAAAGCAAATCGAGACTGGATATTAGAAAATTGGATTGAAAAAAAAATTCAAGAACTTAAAGAGACTATAGGAAATAAACGCGTGATTCTGGGATTATCAGGAGGGGTCGATTCATCAGTAGCTGCTGCTCTTATCCATAAAGCAATTGGAGATAATTTACATTGTATCTTCGTCAATAATGGGTTATTAAGAATGAATGAAGAAACTGAGGTCCAAAATCAATTTCGAGAAAAGCTTGGATTCAAAAATCTTCATTATATAGATGCTGAAGATCTATTTTTACAGAAACTTAATAAGGTTGAGGATCCTGAAGAGAAGCGCAGAAGAATCGGGCATACTTTTATCCAAGTCTTTGAAAGTAAGACTCATGAATTAGAAGAAAAATATCCCGGAATTGAATATTTAGCACAAGGAACAATCTATCCCGACCGTATTGAAACTGCTAAAACTAGTGATTCAGCTGCCAAAATTAAGTCACATCACAATTTAACTCTACCTCAAGATATGAAACTGAAGATAATTGAACCTTTAAAGGATTTATACAAAGATGAAGTGAGAAATATTGGATCTAAGTTAGGATTAGATAAGGAATTAATTGAACGTCATCCTTTTCCAGGTCCTGGTCTTGCTGTAAGAGTTTTAGGTCCCATTAATAAAAAAAGCCTTGACACATTAAGAGAAGCGGACAAAATCCTATTGGACGAGATTAAAAAAGCTAAACTTTATCAAGAAATATGGCAAGTGTTTTGTGTATTAATACCGGTTCGCACAGTTGGAGTAATGGGAGACTTCCGAACCTATGAATATATATGTTCAATAAGAGCAGTAGAATCGGTTGATGCAATGACTGCAAACTTCGCTAAATTAGACTGGGACCTTTTAGAAAAAATAGCATCACGTATTATTAATGAAGTTAAAGGATTTAATCGAGTTGTTTATGATATTTCAAATAAACCTCCAAGTACCATCGAATATGAATGATCCCATTAATATGATTACATAAATTTTTAATAATTTCTAATGTTTAACTCCTCGTTATGTCAGATACAGAAATCAGTTGGGATTTTTCGGAGTTATATACTGGAATTAATGACCCAAAAATTTCCTCTGATATGGAAGAATTAATGAAGAGAGCAGAAAACTTTGAGAAAAATTATAAGGGAAAAATTAAAAAGCCAAATTTTATTGCTAGGAATTTATTAAATCTACTTGAAGAGATCGAACAATTTCATATCGATAAAGAGGAATTAAGTTTATTTGCGCGCAATTCGTTTAATGCAAACATGACCTTGCCCGAAACTAAAGCCTTATTGAATAAATTTGAAAACTTTAATACTACCGCCTTAAAAAAAATGGCTTTTCTTGATTTAGAAATCGCCAAATTTGTATATCATAATCCTGAATTAATTGAGGATGAGGTTCTTCAAAATTATTCCCATTATCTTGCAACTCTTAAGAGGGAGTACCCTCATAAACTTTCTGAAATTGAGGAACAGTTGATTTTAGAAAAAGATCAGTTTGGAATCAAAGAATGGAGTAAACTCCAAAGTATCTGGTTAAATACGAGAGACTATAAAGTAATGGTTGAAGGAGAGGAACAAATCTTATCCTATGGTGATGCAAATAGTCTATTGACCCACCCCGATAGAGATACCCGTATTTCTGCAAATAAGTCGATTTATGGGTTATTAGGGAATAACCAAGAAATTTTCTCAACCGCACTTCGAAATGTATGTGGAGATTGGATAAAGAATTCCGATAGAAGAAAATACGATAACCCTATGCACGACAGTCTAATTGTTAACGATCTCACCCAGGATATAATTGAAAACTTAATGAAGGCTATTATGGAAGATGGTGTTAAAGTTTACAGAAGATATCTCAAATCGAAGGCAAAATTATTGAAGTTACCAAAGTTAAGCTGTGCTGATGTAGTAGCTCCTTTAATTGATGTCCCTCATAAAAAATATAGCTGGCAAGAAACTCTAGACTTACTATTTGAGGCATTAGGGCGATTTGATGAGGAATTTGTAGCATATGCGAAAGACATGGTTAATCGGAAGCATATAGATGCGGCTTCAAGAAAAGGAAAACGAAATGGGGCTTATTGTGCTGCTTGGTATAAAGGTAAATCTGCATATATATTAGAAACATTCAAAGGAAACTTAAAAGAAGTGTATACACTCATTCACGAAATGGGACATGCTATTCATGATTATTATGCTACAAGAAACCAAACCTATTTGAATTTTCATCCGGGATATTGTATCGCAGAATGCGCATCCACCTTCGGAGAGTTACTAATGACTGATCTTTTACTTGAAAAAGCTGGATCGGATAAGGAAAAGATGGCAATTCTGGCACATGTATTAGATGATGCTGGTCAAGCAGCTTTCCAAGTGAGCGCCCGATATTTCTTTGAACATGATTTGTACAAAGCGATCGATAAGGGAGAAAATCTTAATGGAGACACCATCGCAAAATATTGGACAGCAGGTAGAGATAAAATTTATGGAGACTCTGTTGATTGGTTCGACGAGATGGATTGGGAATGGGCAATGAAAGGACATTATTTCATTCCCAATTTTCGATTTTACAATTATCCCTATGTATTTGCTCAGTTATTTGTTTATGCTTTATATCAAACCTATAAGAAAGAAGGAAAAGACTTTATTCCCAAATTTAAGCAATTATTAAGTTCAGGCGGAAGTAAAACTCCCTTTGAACAAGGTGAGCTTGTTGGATTGGATATTTCAAAAGCAGACTTCTGGAAACTTGGTATAAAACAATACGAAGCCTTTGTTGATGAATTAGAAAGTCTTATGTAAAAATACCTTAAAAAAAATTTTTATTTATTCTTATTCATATTTTCCAGAATAGATTTCATTTTTCACAGCTTCGAAATCTACTGATTCTTGCGAATTGATCCCTAAATCCCATCTTTTACACACCTCACCAGCTCTTTGCGATAAATATGCGATATCATCTCTCGTAATTAACTCCAAATTGAATTTTCGAACTCCTGCTAGTAATTGCTTTAACCCAATACCAAGTTTGCTAGAAAAATATGTATAAACCCCTACAGCGCTTGGAGGAATATATCCTTTATCTTTGATAGCCTTTAACTTCTCATACTCAATAAATGCTTCACTTAGAGTCAAGGTTAAAGGATCCTTTGTTTTAGGAAATCCTAAGCTTTTTAACATCCCAGGGCTTACATCATTACTTTCAATAGCACTTCCAACATATTTAGCTTTCATAGCTGCGGTGAGAGGAGCTCTCGCCATGGCGATACACTTGACATAAGGTGCTCCCATGGCAAGAGCCTTGAACATCTGGGTCTCGTTGGCAAAACCACCTGCAATGGCAATGGTTGGAGTGGTTATATTTGGATGTCTTTTTGTTATCATATCTAAGCAGCCAACAACTAGTGCTTCTAAATATGGTGTTGGGATGGAGCCTTCGTTCATCATGCTCACGGGGCTCATTCCAGTTCCGCCACCGGCACCATCGAAGGTTATCCCATCCACCTTTGCTTCTAACCCAAGCCGTAAGAGCCATGCTGTTGCGGCAGGTCTATATGCGCCAGTCTTAATAAATATGTTTTTTGCTCCAGTTGCTTTAATATCATCAATTTCGTCTAGTATCTCTTCAGTAGAAGATAATCCTACTCGACTATGTCTTTCAAAATCCGGAATCAAACCTGCTTTCCATTGATCAATTACTAAAGAATCTGTGGGATCAGGGATGACTAAGTATCCCCTTTGATGTAATAATTGTGCCTTTTTCAAAGATTCTAAGCGTACTTCACCACCTATAGCTTTTGCTCCTTGTCCAAATTTTAATTCCAAACAGTCAACCTCTAGAGTTGATGAAACATAATCAAAAACTCCTAATCGACTATCTTCCACATTTTTCTGCACGATAATATTTCCATGAATTCCATCCCAGTACTCCCGATACGTTTCAATACGCGATTTCATATCCTCAGTATCGATCACTTGGGGATAGATTGTATGGTTAGCAAATTTAGCTTTCGGATCCATCCCAGCTACGTTTTCTCCGATAGTAATACTCACTCCTGCTAATGCAGCTCCCTTTGCTAATCCTTCCCAATTGCGTTTTGCTACATAAGTACTTCCTAAGCCCGCTATAACAATCGGGAATTTTTGTATGATATTGCCCCAATAGCAGCTTAAATCTACGTTCGGAAAAATTACTAGATCTTCATCAGGCTTTATCCCTTGAGCGCCTCTGACTTCAAATTGTATTTGAAAATCGCTATAAGATAATCCAAAGTCTTTCGGAGATCCCGCAGTTGATATCCCATAATATTCTCTCTGGGGATATAAGGTTTCCCGACCTCTCAGTGCCGCTTTTGAGACCTCACAAAAGACAGGACAATCCGCGACACAGATCGGGCATAAGCCAGATTCGCATAAATCTCGAGAGCGCGTTTTAGATCCAATTAAACTCGATTGATAAGTTAAGGTTGGTTTATTCGGCATGATTATCGGACTTTATTCATATATTAATTGTTTATCTGATATCGTAAGATTGAGCACAAGATTTAGGTCATCTTGATTCGAATAACAATTCCAAGGATATAATATTTTAGAACTATTTTGATCACTAAGTAGCTCAAATCTGCACGTTTCATTGACTTTGCTGGGATTTGGGATGGTACTATGAATCGATGTTGATTTATGAGTCTTTTTTGGATGAGGGCAGCAATTCCATTGATATTCAGAAGGTGTCTCACTGAATATCGAACCGAAAAAGAATGTATTACCCTCACAGAGATGGGTTATCATTCTGCCATAAGAGTATACATTTCTACACACAGGACATTTCATCACGATTTGTTCACCAATATTATACCTCATTATAAGGCTTCATATTGACGTGGTTTCCTGTTGTAGTATACATGAAGTTTTTCGGGTGTCTTTTTGATTATCCTCTTGATTACTTTCGCAAGGGAGCTACGGTGCATATAACCCATCGCTGCGCCCCATTCGGCAGCAGTTGAAATTCCAATCTCTTTCAACTTATCCAGACACATTTGCTCAAATGTGCGTGGCGTCTTCTCCTCGGAAACAGAGATTATTGCTTCGATACTACTTTTCAACTTTTCGAAAACCATATCATTATTCACCTTTTTACTTTTTTGTGGGAGTGATTTCCCATTTATTTGTAATTATATAGTTAATGACTTTGGTTACTTAAAAATTTATTTGAAGGAATTTCAAAGAATAGATCAAAAATTACGACAAAAATATAAAACTTGCATCATAAGTTGAACGCTCACTAGAATCTCGATATTTATTTTAAACAAAATAATAAAGAACAAGAGACGAACCCCTCTTTTACTAAAGAAACAATATAAAATAGAAGATTTAATTAAAATTTGTATAAATTTAATTTGATTATATACAAAAAAGAGAAGTTGAAAAATTAGAGAAATTCATGGAGCATGAGTCGCTTAAACTCAGCATCCTTGCTCTCGAAAGGGATATCTTCATCACCTGAATAAATATCAATTGAATCTTCATTTTTAAAAAATTTAGAGTAAGGAATGAAAGCATGTGCTAATTCAAACAGGTCAAGTTCAAACTTAAAAAGATTATAATTTTTGACAGG
>Ga0180437_10008474_pt1 | contig 13041 bp, 14 predicted proteins | sample SS_ome_4_FD_132410 | JGI IMG/M metagenome (GOLD analysis project Ga0180437, IMG submission 132410) | Hypersaline lake sediment archaeal communities from the Salton Sea, California, USA - SS_3_D_1 metaG | ecosystem: Environmental > Aquatic > Non-marine Saline and Alkaline > Hypersaline >...
AGTATAAACTTTAGGTGTAATCATTTTCACCCATCCTTCCTGTTCTGTAAGCGGAGTAACGGTCAAACCATCTTTTCCTATACTAAGAATAGCATGATCAGTAGTTATTCCGAATTTGCTTGGCATTTTCAAAGTATGAGTAATAGTCGTCTGTTTTTTCACCCAGTTGCTATTTTCATCGAGTGTTATACCTAAATTATCTTTTAGAGTTTCTATCTTTTCAACATTTAAATGCGGGTCTATGCGGTTATTTTCTCTTCCCAGCCGACTTCTATAATTTCTCAGTGTCCTGGCTCTTTCAACTTCCCTTCTAAGAGCCTCAATTCTACCTAATACAAATCTTTCAATTACTTCTGTAGATGTGATTATTTCAGGTTCGGCTGTGCCACTATACCAGCCAATCAGAAAAGATGCATCCTTATCTCTGATATCCAATTTTAAGTCTCTAGCTAATCCATTGAATTTGATATTTACGTCAAAGAGAGGCCTGACCCTCATTTTATTGGTTATTGCTGGATTTCGCAACGGCCTTCTTAATGTTCTTGCTTCAGGACCCTCAGGTTCAAATCCCACAGACCTTATCATTAAACGTCTTTGTGTCATAATTTGATAATATAAGGTTAAGTATTTAAAACTATTTTTTACATTACTAATAACAAAATCATTCTTCTAGGGGTTCCACGCCCATTTTCAAAAGAATAAACGCAGCCTCAGTTCTTATTCTAATATGTTTCTCCTCATTATTAAGTACTCCTCTTAAAGCAGTTATTATCTCATTCTTGTACTTTTCTTCCTCAGCATGACAAATTAGTCCTTCTGCAATAAAAATCTCATGGTCTTCCCTAGGTAATAAGGGAACAAGTCTTTCTGCAAATTCCCTGGGAAACAGACAAATGACCTGGTAGTACATATCTGTTTCAATAATTGTCGCAACAGCTTCATCAACATATTCTAATCCAGTATCTTTGTCTCCATATTCATATACTATTCTTGCTATTTGGAATTTTAGAGAGGGAGGTGCTTTATTATATACTGTTTTTAAGAATTCATAGTCTTTTTCAGTAATCTCTTTTCCATTTATAATTTCAAAAGCAACATATGTTTGGGCATCAAACTTTCTTGTACCTGAATCCCATTCATATATGTATCTCCAGGCAATTTCACTGCTCCAACAGCCGATCATTATCTGATAGTTTATTATCTTCTTTTTCTCTTCGGATAATTCATTAAGCAGGTTGCAGCCTCTTTCGGTATCAGAATATAACATACCTCCGGCAGCGGCTTCTTTCATCTCAGGATCTTCAACACTCTCTAATTCATTTAGGAAAAAATCAAAATTATCAGCAATTTCCATTTTTCCAAGCCCATGCCTAAGTATACTCTTGTCTTTTTCTTGTTCATATCTTTGTTTAAGCGGTTCACTTAGTTCAGTGCAGAAATGAAAATCAATATAACTCCAAAGTTCTGTTTTATCTCCATATTCAATCGCATTATCATATCTGTTGCATATTTCATCTGTCCGATATTCTTTGAATTTACCTGTTTCGGGCATTCCATCTATCATTTGCGGAATTATCTCGGGTGCTATCGTATGCAACGGGCCACAGCATTCATAGCAAGCCGGAAAGAATTTCATCATCGGCTGGAATGCAAAATAGGATTTGAATAATTCAAGGAGTTCTCCCCAATCAACTTTTTCAGGAATTATTATCGCATTTATAAGCATTTTATTGCCATCAACATTTACCTCAACAAACTCTTCTTCGTCATGCAAGTGGGCAAATTTGTATGCGGCATAAAGTCCCTTCGCCAGACTGATTATATCTTCTGTATTTGCAAGATAATATGGATTTTCCATAAAATAAGACGGCACACTAATGCCGCTTTTTACTCCTGGATCAGGAAAACCACTCTCAGCTACTATATTCTCCACTATCTTTTTTCCCTTTTTAGGGCAGCCTTTCCATCTTTTTTTAATCGAATAAATCCTGGAAATATCTGCGGGCAATTCCTCTGGTTCAATACCATTCTTAACAAGATAAGCAGCAATGAAAGCATCACGATGAACAGGAAAACCGCATCCATTGTATCTTTTGTTTGTTTTCTTCCATAAATGCTCGACATTCTCTATTTTTCTGCCCTTCAGAAATGTAGCAAGATGATCATCGTATAGCATTATTTTGTAATTTTTTATTCCAGCAATATCTTCGAGAAGTGCGGAATATATCTGTGTGGAAGACAGGCAATTATACCATCCTCTGTCAAGTATGTCTATTATATTATCGCTTGCATAGAAATATCCCCTCAGGACTTTTGTATGAAGAAAATAATGTATTGTTGCAGGCTTGTCGCTGTACAGCTCTGCTTCTTCTTTTACTTTTGCAACAAGATCATCATATTTCTGCCTTATTTGCTCTTCAGTAGGCCCAAATTCGCCTTTTTCAGCCATTTCTATATTCCTGTCAAGAACAGCGCTTTTAATTAAAAAATCAGACAATTTAACCTCTTCTCCGCGCATAAGGGCAGAATGGATCTCAGAGACGTATTCTTCTCTTTCTCTTAACAGCTTATCCAGGTCGGGTTTTTTGCGTGGAGCCGGCTCTGGTTGTTTTATCTCTTCATACAAAACCTGTTGTGGGATTGGTTTAGGCTGTCTGAAATGCTCTACTATTTTTGCTATTCCGAATCCTGCACCAGCATGAAGCGCAGTAGAAAGCACCAAGGGTAAAGCAAACCTCTTCAGCCTCCTCATATGTTATTTATTTTGTATAAAAAGGGATAAAAAAGCATTACATAACTAGAATAAGGACGATTTTAGAATAAAAAAGTAAAAAAATCATTAATTAAACAGTTTATCCTTTTCTTTTACTGCCTCCTCATCATTGAGGAACAGCAAAACTTCCAGGTCAATATCATCTTCATCTTCTCTCATATCCAAACACCCCTTACCACTATTATAATAAGTGTATGAAAGAGTTTTTAAATGTATCTAGCATGTTTTTAATTACTTCCGACTGATAGCTATTTATGGACTTTAGAACCTTTATTGAAAAGCTTAAAAAACAAGGAAAAATCGTCGATGGAGGCAAACTTTCTCTCGATTTGGAACTGGCTAAGTTTATAGATAAGAATGAGCCAAATCCGGTTATTTCAGAAGTCAGGGAAAGCGGCTTCAAAATAGTCAGCAATGTCTATACCACCAAGGAGATAGTTGCTGATTTCCTTAATGTCAATGTAAATGATCTTACCCAGAAGATGCTTTATGCTATAGAAAACAGGTCAAAACCTGAGAGTGTGGCTAAGGATAAAGCCCCGGTGATGCAAAATGAGATCACAGAAGTGGACTTGGAAAAAATGCCTATCCCCCTGCATCTTAAGGAAGACGGAGGAAGATACTTCACTTCTGCTGTTGTTTTTGCAAAAGACCCGGAATTTGGACAGAATAGTTCTTATCATAGGATGATGGTTATAGGAAAGGATAAGGTAGTTGCCAGGATTCTTCCGCGTAATCTTAACACCTTTATAGAAAATGCCGACAAGAGAGGGGAAGAGCTGGATATAGCATTTGCCGTTGGATTACCAGCCAGTGTTGCCCTCGCAAGCTCCACTTCTGTTGAAGCCGGAGTCGACGAACTGGAAATTGCAAATTCCCTAAGCCCTTTCAACACCGTAACTCTGGAAAATGGGATAGAAGTTCCTGCCGATGCTGAATTTGTTTACGTTGGCAAGGTCACAAAAGAAGAGATTGACGAAGGACCTTTCCTGGACTTGACAGGGACCTATGATATCGTAAGAAAACAGAGGGTAATCAAGATAGAGAAGATCTATCACAGGGATAATGCTTTACATCATGTTTTGCTTCCTGGGGGTGCCGAGCATAAGATACTTATGGGCCTTCCGAGAGAACCCACGATGTTCAGAGAAGTGAAAAAAACTGTAGATTGTGTTGATGTTAATTTAACCAAAGGGGGCTGTTCCTGGCTTCATGGGGTTGTAAGCATCAGGAAGCAGAATGAGGATGACGGCTTTAAGGCCATAGAAGCAGCTTTTAACGGCCATAAATCAATGAAACACGTAGTAATAGTTGATGAGGATATAGATGTCAATAATCCGGAAGAAGTCGAATGGGCCCTTGCTACGCGTGTTCAGACTGATAAGAATTTCTATGTCTTCCCTGACCAGAAAGGCTCATCTTTGGATCCGTCTGCCGATTCAATAACAAGGAAAACCGCTAAGGCAGGCATTGATGCAACAATGCCCCTGAAGGATAAGGAAAAATTCAAAAAAATAGAATACTAGGCTTTTGCCATCTTTTTAGGAGTAAGCTTATCCCAGTTGTGATCCATCTTTGAGTATTTGTCCACTATTTCTGCCAGTCCTTTTGCAAATGCTGCCGATTTGTCATAGCTTTGTGCTGTGATTGCATTCTTAAGATTGAGCTCATTGTCTTTCATAAGCTTATCAAGGTCCTTGAGGTTTCTTTTAATTACGAGATTGTCTACGAGGGCATCTCCCAGCTTTGTCTTCAATTCATTGACATTGTCTTCAAGTTTTTTAACATCAGTAAGGTCTTTTTCGAGTTTTTTCACTTTGTTCTTTTTCTTTTCCTCTGATTCCTTGCTTTTCCTTATTCTCTCTATTTCGTCTTGTATTGAGTTCTTCTGAAGTGTAAAATTCTTCAGCATGAAACTTGTTGCTATGGCTGCAGAACTGAATTTATAGGCTATTTCCTCCATTTTTTCATTCACTGTTTTTGAGACAGTATTAACTATTTTTGAGAGTGCTTTTTTTACGTCTCCGCCTTGTTTATCCCCTTCCTTTTTGACGTTTTCAAGGAATTCATCCTGGGTTTTAGCATTTTTAGCTGCTTCCTTTCCTATCTCGTAGAGTGCCGTTCTAAGCCCCTCATCTTTTACTTTTGCCACTTCATTGTTAAAATCCACAATAGATGTTGCAAGAGTAGTATTTTGCTTGTAAAATTGCTCAAAAGCCATATCCTCCATGCCTAATTTCTGCATTTTGAATTTGTTACTATAGAGGTTTAAACTCTCGTCAAGAACTATGGAGGCTACCTCATCGTGACTAGTGGCCTTTGCCATTCTATTCAGTCCGTCTTCCGAGAAGTTTTGAAATATTATGTTTGAAGCAAGTGTTTCTTTATTTTGTTTTTGTGCTTCAGTTAAATCTACTTCTGCAGTAGTACCTTTATCCTTTGTCTTAGTTTCAGCCATTTCAGCAAATATGTCGCCCATGAGTTGTTTTGGAAGAAAACGCTTTTAAACAAAACTACTTTTTGGCAACTACTTCGCCGTCTAAGGTTGCAGATTCTGCACAAGCAGTTATGATATTCGGTGTTCCCTCGCCTGAATAAATAGCATTATCCTTTGCAACATATGGGAATGCAATTCCTGGCATATCTGGTTTTATATCTCCATTCTTAACTTCTTCTAAAGAATTAGCTGCAATTACAATTATACCGACCATTTCACCAAGTTTTTCATGGTTTTTATCGTGGTTAATGATGACATGAACATACTTTAATTTTTCACCCTTCATTTCCTCATATGCAATTTGTAGATCTGCTAATGGCACTAACCATGCACCCTCGCTTTTTATACCGTTTATCACTCTAATAAATACATTGGAAACTCCAGTACCGAGGTCTTTTTCTTTATCCCAGCCATCATAATAAATAGTAGAATATACTTCAATTTGTCTTCCATTTTTTAATTGAACCTTATTCGGACCCTTTGCCACAGTAAGACTGAAACCAGTATCATCAACTGAAACAACGTCATAATATGGACTTCTAGCTTCTTCAACTACAGAAAATGGATTGTCTATCTTTCTCTCGCTTTTCCAGTTTTCCATGAACTTCTTTAAGTCGCTTATCTTCATTTCTTTAAGGTTTTCAATGACTTTTGCTGAACCTCCCTGGGCATTAGCCACTGAGGGCAGCATAGGAGCTAAAATAAGAGTGCCAACGACTGCAGTTGCTCCAAAATAAGCGTTAAATTTAGATCTGACGGAACGGTATGCGCTTTTCACGCTTTTTTTGATATCCTTCATATGAAGGTTTTTGCTAATTTCCATCAGTATCTCCCATATAATAATGTGTTTGGAAGAATATTTAAAACTATGCAATTCTGTGACTTTTTACAAAAAACAGCCGAAATATTACGTCGAAACACCAAAATAAGGAAAAAATGCCCGTCTTGGTGTTCTATTAGTACAACAATCTGTTTTTATACCTGCTTTTTCTCTTCCACCGGTTTTTCCCCGGAAGTCCTGTTTTTGGACAAGACAATAGGAATTATTCCGCCTATGAAAAATGTTATGGAGGTATAGAGAAAACCAATAAATGATGCTAGTAACGTAAAAAACACATCATATCCCTCTATAGTATAGTTTTGCATAGGTAAAACAGTATTCAAGGTTTTTCCATTAACAATCGCCAGCAGATAGGGGATTATGTACGGTAGAGACACTATCACTAAGAAATTACAGATTAGTATTATCACTGCTGCCGTTAAAGCCATTATAATAATATCTTTGTATGAATAATTCTTGCTTGTTTTTACTACAATAAATCCGCCTACAGCACCAAAAAAGATATTGAGTAAAGGACCTAATACACAGCTAAGTAAACTAACTATAAGTGTGATTATACCTGTGATTGGAAGCATTGACATAACAGTAGTTGCAAAGATAGATATGCTTAAAACTGCACCCAGTAGAGAAAGCAACAAATACAATACTGCAACAACAATCCCCGAAACAAAACCCATTACTTTAGAACTTGCCATCATAACACCTCATTCAAATAGAGCATAACAATCATTTTGATATATATAAGAAAGTAAGTCACAATAGCCTGGTTTATTTGTTTTAACAGCAATTGCAATAATACACTGTGCTTGATTGTAATCTGGATTATAGCCCCCAATTCTTTCACATACTTGAGGATTAGATTCTTCGAAAGCAAGAGCTGCAAGACATTCATCGTCATCGTATCCTTCCTCACACTGATCTATTTTATCTTCCAATGTTTCAATACAGATTTCGCATTCCTGACAATCTGTACCAACAGACTCAAATGCTTCTAAACAGTCTTGTTTTTCACTATAAGAAAGTAAGTCGCAATAACCCGGATTATTTGTTTTAACAGCAACTGCAGTGACGCAGTTCTTTTCATCTTTAATAGTGTCAATTCTTTCACATACTTGAGGATTAGATTCTTCGAAAGCAAGAGCTGCAAGACATTCATCGTCATCAGAGTATTGTTTACTCTCACATTCAGCTATTTTATCTTCTAAAGTTTCTACACAAACCTCGCATTCCTCAGATTCTTCACATGTTGGACATTCAGGGCATTCCGGACAATCTGAATCTGTTTCATCATTTGTAAGATATCTATCTGAGGTCGGGAAAGTACTTGGAGTTGTCATAGAACAACAACCCGAAAACATCACTAAAAACACAGCTAAAACTAAAAATATTGTGTAACGAAACATATTTCTCCCAAAAATATAGTGATAATAAACATTTAAAAAGGTATTTTTTAATCCTGCCATCTCTTACTTTTGTGTTTCAGGCCAAGATGATCCAAAACCCGGTAAACCATGAAATCTATTACCTCGCTAACTTTTTTAGGTTTATGGTAAAACCCAGGACAGGCAGGCATTACAACCCCTCCAGCAGCCGCCACAAGCCGCATATTCTCAATTGCTATCAAGGATAAAGGAGTCTCCCTGACAAGCAAAATAAGCCGTTTTCTTTCTTTCAGGGCTACTTCCGCGGAACGAGTTATTACATTAGCCCCTATTCCGTTGGCTATCTCCCCGAGAGTCCTCAGAGAGCAGGGCGCTACGACGATGGCATCCGGCGGGTTGGAGCCTGAGACGTAAGGGCAGCTGAAATCGTCTTCCTCATAGTCTGATTTGGGCAGTTTGACCTTTTCATATTTGGCCACTTTCTTTGCCGCATTGCTTACGACTATTGTTACGTCGTGGCCTCCTTTTTTGAGCACCTCTATAAGTCTCAATGCATATTCAAGGCCCGAAGCCCCGGTTATGGCTACAAGTATCTTCATATGAGAAATATGCTGAGAGACGATTTATAAATTAATAAGTCGAAAAGTTAGACTGTTGTCGAAGTGATTTTATGGGCAAAAAGGACGATGAAAAATTCATGAGAGAAGCGATTAACATTTGTGAGAGGGGAATAAAAGCCGGCCAGAGTCCTTTCGGAGCTGTCATAGTGAAAAACAGTAGGGTGCTTATTAGAGGGCATAACCAGGTCTGGATGGACAATGATATTACTGCTCATGGCGAAGTTGTAGCGATACGCAAAGCAAACAAAAAGCTGGGAAAAATCAAGCTCGACGGCTGTACTATTTATTCTACTACTGAACCCTGTCCGATGTGTTTCTCAGCTATCCACTGGGCAGGCATAGACAGGATAGTTTATGGCGCCTCGATAAAAGATGTAAAGAAACTTGGTTTTGGGGAATTAACTATTTCTAACACGAAGATGAAGACATTAGGGAATTCCAAGGTAAAAATTACAGGGGGAGTACTTGCCAAAGAATGCCGGGAACAATTGAAAAGATGGAAAAAGCTCAATAAATGCGCCACGTACTAGTTTTAAAGCATTAAGATACATAAGATAACACTATGGCTGATAATCAAAAATCCACAAATAGTAGTGTCCAACGCTTAAAGATAAGTGTAGAAACCAAACAAATTCTTATTAAAAATAGAAAAGTAAATATCCAGCCAATTATTGAGAGTATACGCAAGGAATTGGAATCAGTTCCTTCTACTGTAGGTGAGGCTATGGGAATACCTTTTCCAGATGATGTGACAGAAGTAAAAATATTAAACAGTAAACAGTATCTTGAAAGAACAGACTGTGGTTGTGGCAAGTCCCATGGAATAGGGAATTATGAACCCGGCTCCAATGAATTTCTAATAGATGTTGAAACCATAATAGGGGATATCTATCTTGAAGATTTTATGAATTTTAGAAAAGAGACAAGGAAAGACATTGTAAGTGTAGCATGGCATGAAGCTGCCCACTTAAACCATTTTTCATATAATTATGATATGTTTATTACCTGTCATAGAGCTGGAGTATGTAAGAAAAAGCCGAAGTTTACAATATGGGATAAAATTTATTGCAGGATTTACAAATGGCTGAATAAATGGAAAATGCAGAAGAATTTGATATTAAAAGAGGGTATAGCGCACTGGGTTCAGGATGATTTAATGGAAAAAAATTTTGGACCCGGCAGTGCATGGTTTTTTGAGAGAGATTTGAATGCACCCAGAATACTTGAAAAAAGGATGGATTTTATCGATAAAAGCATATTCTTTTGGAATGTTGGAGATAATTTTGCATACTTATTTATAGAAAGCATTAATCAAATTACAGGAAGAAATCCTATAAAACTGATAATAGACAATCCTCCAAAAATCAGGGAAATGTACAAACCGAGAAAGTATGTCAAAAGGATGAAGAAAGAGAAGAAAATTTAGAATGCGGGCTTCCCTGGTTGCCGATACCTGTAGATGTGGAGCTTTCATCGTCGACTCAACTCTGTTTAACTGCGAGCATGGGCTTCATTACTTATGGCTGCACCTTCCGGCCTGACCAGGTTCATAATGAGACCCACCACACAGGGCAGAGTCTCAACGCCTAAGACAAAAGACGCACCTCCAGATAGAGACGCGCAGGGCATTCGGCCTGTCTAAGGGGATTTACAGAAAGGGACCCCTAGTCCCCACCTAGCCCGCATTAAATTAAGGGGGAAAGTTGTTTTTAAATGTTATCAAAATGCTTTTTTGTTTCCGAAACAAGGAATTTTATTGCATTTGCCTTGGTTCTGCCTTTACTATTGCATTTTTTTACGATTTCAGAATAAAGCTCTTTTTCTTTCTTGTACCTCCTAATATCCTCTTTCGGTGATCTGGAAGCCCTGAATAACAGGCCTGAAATGAACGGGCACAATGATTTACTGCTGAATTTTTCATTCTCATTGAACGGATAAATCCTGCATGCCATGGGCTTTGCTGAATGTATCTTGCAGCCTGTTTTGCTGTCGAAAAAATAGCATGGATGGGATTTCAGGCAAAGAAGATAATAATCCTTGAAATTCTTATCCTTGCATTCTATTATCTGGGAATCATCGTAACAAAGAATATCTAACCTTCTCAATTCTGCAAATTCTTCCGGCTTCAATCCTGTTTCTTTGATTATCCTCAAAAGGTCAAAAGAGGTTATTGTAATCACAAAAGACGCACAACAATTTCCATTACACATTTCACAGAGGGATTTCATATTATCTACTTAGCGGCAGGTCTTTGACATCTCTCCAGACGTCGTAAACCTCCTTTTTGCTGCCATTCGCATTCTTCAGGGAAACTGTTCCCGTTTCAGAAGTGAATGCATGGTCTGTTAATTGCATGTAATGCAGAAACAGCCAGTTTACCATTTCAATATTCATATCTTTTGTCAGTTCGAGGAATTTAACCAGGTATTCAGCCTGCTCTTCTTCCGAGGTGTTTACTTCATGGGCGGAAGCCCAGCCTATCTCAGTAAATGCTATGGGCTTGTCGGTATATTTTTCTATATCTGTATAATAATCATCAGGAAGTTCTTCAGGATTATCATAATATTTCCAGGGATATGTTGTGAAACCGATTATATCCACAACATCTTCAAAATCAGTAATCATTTCCTGCTGTTGATTTTCAATCATGTGATTATATGAAAAAACGACCATGACTTTCGTATCCGGAGAAACTTTTTTTATCTCAGAATAGGTTTCATTGCATAGAGAAAGATAATCATCAAAAGAATTAGGGTAATGATAAAAGAAATCATTCACTTCATTTCCCATTGAGAAGTATTCGGGATGGTATTCTTCGGCTATTTTTCTTGCTTCTTCAACCCATAATCTTCTGAAATCCTCATCAGAAAGCAGGGGAGTTACATTTTCAGGAGCCTTTACGACCACAACATACGTTTGATTTTCATTTTGCTCCAGGCCCCAGAATTGAAGGGTAACAATCGGCTTCAAACCGTAAACCCTGACTGCTGTAATCGCCTGATTCTGCTTAAGTTTTTCATACTGCCCAATGCCTGAAGGGGATATCCAGACCATGGAAACTTCTGCAAGCTCGGCTGTTTCCTCATATGCTGCTATGGTATTGTCATAAGTTGTAGTTGGATCTGTTTTTGGACTTGGCAATACGCCCAGATAGAAACTTCTTTCTTCTATGGGAAGAGTATAGTTGCTGTAAGGTCCGGAAGGCTCGGCTTCTGTTTCATTGATTTCCCCGGTTTCATTCTCTTCTATAACCTGCTCTGTTATATTTGCTGTTTCATTCTCAACAGGTTCTGATTTTGCTGCACAGCCTAAGAGAATAAAGGCAATTCCAAGAACAAGCAGGATTCGAAAATAACCCATGATATTTAAACCTGAGAAATACTTATAACTCTTCTCTTCATTTTATGTGCATGTCAGCTAGGAAACCCTGGTCTCACAAATATGATTTCGGTCATCTGCTTGTCGTAGGGGGAAACTGGAAATATTCGGGCTCTCCCGCATTCAACGCACTTGCTGCAATGCGTTCGGGAGTTGATTTGGCAACTGTAGCCGCACCTGAAAGGGCGGCAAATATTGTCGCAGGATTTTCACCTGATTTGATAACTGTTCCCCTTAAAGGAGATTATTTTTCAAAAAAACATGTCAAGGACCTAGTTGAAATAGTGAAGAAGGAGAAAGTAACCGCAATTGCAATCGGAGGAGGAATGGGGAGGGAAAAAGAAAGCTTCCAGGCAGTGAAAATGCTTCATTACAAAACCCTGGTTCCTTTTGTTTTCGATGCTGATGCTATTCATGCAATAAAAGAAGCAGGGATAAAACCGAGGACTTATGATATTGTAACTCCCCATGGCGGTGAATTTGCGGTATTGACCGGAAGAAAACCATCTGAAAATATAAAAGAGAGAATAAAACAGGTGGAACGGCTTGCAAAGAAGCTGAAATGCGTTGTTTTGCTCAAAGGATGCATGGATGTAATTTCTGATGGGAAGAAAACAAAAACCCTCAAAAAGAACAAATACTGCGTTTACATGACCATAGGCGGAACAGGTGACACTTTAACAGGAATAGTGGGCTCTTTATTGGCCCAGAAAGTAAACAGCTTTGATGCAGCATATAAAGCAGCCGTAATAAACGGGAAAGCAGGAGAGATTGTTGGGAAAAGAAAAAAGCAGGGAATGATTGCCAGCGACTTGTTGGATGAAATCCGCGTTTAAAAATATCAAAATTCTTTTAAACAGTTATCCCACAACACAAAGTGCTGATGATAGCCATGCGTGAAGTAAAGAAGTCAAAGGCTAGAGGAATTCGTCCGGAAACCCAAGTACTGGCCAGTCTTGGAAGAGAAATTCCACTTAAGGAAGATTTAAGTCCACAGGAAAAACTTAACAGAGGGCTTATCACTGCTGCAAATTCGGGTATGCTTTCCAAAGTAGAAGAATTGAGGAAGCAGGGTGCAGACCCGCATTGGAAAAACAGCCTTGGAATGAGAGCAATTGATTATGCTGAAGTACAGCAGTTTTACCGGGTAGTGGATTTTCTTAAAAAAGAAATGGAAAAATAATTACTTCCTGTAAATCACATAGATGTCTGCTTCTAACATGGTATCTCCGTCATAGTAATGGTGCGTGAAGTAAACATTTCCTTCATTATCAAGGGTTGCTTCCCCTGCAAGAGCTGAAACGATAAGCTCGGGCTCGGTCCATTCCCCGTCAACTTTCTTGGACCTCCATATTCCGTAATCATGAGAAATCCACAATTCGTCTTCTTCAACATTCAATGCAGGCCAGCCTTCGTCCCTTTCGGTATTTACAACTTCAAGATTCACAGGCTCTTCCCATTCACCATTGACCTTCTTGCTCATCCAGATGTCAAGGCCTCCTTTTCCACCTTCCTTATACGAATGGAAATACAACTCAGTTCCATCAGCA
>Ga0180437_10008475_pt1 | contig 13041 bp, 11 predicted proteins | sample SS_ome_4_FD_132410 | JGI IMG/M metagenome (GOLD analysis project Ga0180437, IMG submission 132410) | Hypersaline lake sediment archaeal communities from the Salton Sea, California, USA - SS_3_D_1 metaG | ecosystem: Environmental > Aquatic > Non-marine Saline and Alkaline > Hypersaline >...
ACTTTCTCCTCGGCCTTGGTCTCGCCCTTGATGGTCAGGACGTCTCCGGTGATGCTGACGTCAATGTCCTCGGACTTGACACCGGGTACGGCCGTCTTGACGATGACCTCGTCCTCGGTTTCGTACATGTCCACGGCCAAAGCCTCGGCACCCAGAGGAGCCAGCCAGCCAGCACGCGGGCGGACAACGCTCTCCTCAAAGAGCCGGTCCATCGCCTCCCTCAGAGACACCAGGTCACTCCAGGGCTCCCATCTCACTAAATTCCTAGCCATATCACACCTCCTCTATTCAACAAACTCTTTTGTCCCATCGGCTCTCACCGATTTTCTGTCTTTATTCTAGCAACCTTGTATTAGAATAACATTAGAGGAACGTTAGAGTTTTGTTAGAGATGGGGTGATTTTTCTGGACAGGCAGGCCAGGAGCACGAGAGCCGAAACGGCTTCGGCCAGGTAGATCCATTGTGAAACCCGCCAGAGGCCCCAGTAGAGGGCCTCGTCGCCCCGGGTGAATTCCAGCAGGAATTGGCCGCTTGCGTACAGAAGGAGGTAAAGAGCAAAGGCGAAGCCAGGGAAGGGCCTGTCCTGCCTGTCCTGAGCAAAGCCGAAGGAAGCATGGTCGAAGGGCTCGTCCTGAGTGTAATCGAAGGGCCCGCCCTGAGCATGGTCGAAGGGCCGACGGTGGCGGGCAGCCCACAGGAGGATGAAAATGGCCAGGCTGAGGGCACTGGCCAGTGGCTGGGTGGCGAAGCGAGGTGCATAGATGCCATAGATGTCCGGCAGGTCGAGGGAAAGGCGGGCCAGGATCGAGGTTGCGCCGTGACTTTCCAGCCCATAGGCGCAGCCGCTCATCAGGCAGCCCAACCAGCCAAAGACCTGGCCCAGGGCCAGCCCCGGAGCAGCCGTATCGGCCAGCGCCAGGAAGGGCAGCTTGTGGTAGGCGCTGTACAGGAAAAGGGCCAGCAGTCCGGCCAGGAAAGCTCCCTGAAAAGCCAGCCCTCCCTCCCATAAGTAGAAAGCCCGTCTCAAGTTCTCTGCAAAGTACTCCTGGTTGGCCAGCACATAGCCCACCCGGCCGCCCGCTATGCCCGCCACCACGGACCAGAGGGCGGCGTCAACGATGCGCTCAGGTGCGATCCCCCGGCGTTTGCCCTCCAGGCAGGCCATCACCAGACCGCAGACCAGGCCTACATCCAGGAGGATGGTATACGTGTAGATGATGGTAGAACCAAAGCGAAACAGAATGGGATGCATCAGTCTTTTTGCAACTCCTCGACCAGATGGGCGTACTCGTCGGCCAGGGCCTCAGCTTGCCCCGCCGAATTCGATTCAGCGTAAACATGGAAGACAGGCTGATCGGGGTTAGGCAGAATCAGCGTCCATTCCTCGTCGTTCAGGATCACCTTGATACCATCAATTAGCTCCCGGCGATGGTCCCTGTAACGTTCGTGCAACAGACGCATGACCGTGCCTTTGGCCTCCCAGGGACAGGGGACCTTCCTTTTGGCCACGTGGGACAATGGCAAGGAGGCGACCACCTCGGAGAGCTTGGTCTGCTGGGTGGCCAGGTATTCGAGGAGCTTGGCCGTGGCAATCAGACCGTCAATAGCCGGCTGGAATTGGGGGCAGATGAAACTGCCCGCGCCATCACCAGCCATGATGACCCCTTCCTGGCTGGCCGCTTCCATCAGCGATTGAGAGTCGAGCTGGGTTCGTTTCACTTGGCCTCCATATTGAGCGGCGATATGCTCAAAGACTTTGGACTGGTTCACGGGAACGACGATGGTCCCACCCCCGGCCTGGCGCAAAGCCAGAGCAGCCATAGCTGCGCACGCGGTTTCGTCAGACAAGAGGTGGCCCTGGTCGTCCACGATAAAGATCTCCTCACCCCCTACGTCGAGCCTGATCCCCAGGTCGGCCTGGAGGGCTGAGCAGATGGTGGCCAGTTGTTCCAGGGCCGCCTCGAATTCCTCGGGGAGGATGGACAGCTTGAACTCGTCCATGTGGGCTCCCAGGGCTACCACGTTGCAGCCCAGGGCGTCCAAGATAGATGGCAGCACCAGGGAGGTAGAGGCGTGAGCGTAATCCACTACGATGTGGAAGCCTGCCTTGCGGATTGCCTCGGCGTCCATAGCTTCCATAAAGCCCTGGGTGTAGCGTTCGACCACCTGGGGAGCATAGTCAATAGCCCCGATCTCGTCCAGATAGACGCGGCGAAAGTCCTCGCGAAAGAAGACCCGCTCGACGTTACGCTCGGCGGCCTTGCTCAAATTGAGGCCCCGCTGGTCGAAGAAATTGATATCCACCACGCGCTGATCGAAGGGGGACAGGCGCACGTGAACCCCTCCAGCGGTATCGCTGATCCTGGTGATGTAGCGAGCTACAGGGATGGGCATCGAGCGCAAGTCCTGGACGTTGATGCCAGCCGAAGGCAGTCCCGAGATGGTCGCCCGCTTGATCATGCGTGGGCTGCGATGGGGCTCACGGTTGATGGTCACCGTCGAACCTTTGGGCAATGTGGCTCCAAAGGCGGCTCCCAGCCTGGCTGCAAACTCGGGGATAAGGTCTACATTGACCAAACCGGTCACCCCATAGCGGCCAAAGAGGACCCGTCGCCCCCGAGCACCCCAGATGATACTGGACTTGACAATGGCCCCGGCTTCGATTTCTTTGTCAGGCCAGATTTTCAGATTGGAATGAATGATCGCTCCTTCACCGACGGTGCTGTTGCTACCAATAACTGCTCCCTCTTGCACGACGACCTTTGACTTGAGGCTGCATTGGCGGCCAACGATGGCCCCTCGCAGATCGGCTCCCTCACCGATGTAGGAATTGCGCCAGATAATGCAACGGTCTATGTGGGCGCGGTTGTCAACGATGGTATAGTCGCGGATCGCCGTTGGGCCTTTGATGACCACGCCGCCTTTGATCTTGACCTCATCGCCCAGATAGATGGGGCCGTAAAGCTGGGCGTCGGGGGCAATCTCGACGCCTTCGCCGCACCAGATGTTGCCCCCAATGTGCTGGCCCAGTTCGGCTACATGGACCTTCCCTTCCAACAACTCGTTGCTGGCCCGTATGTACTCTGCGATGTCACCCACATCGCACCAATAACCCGAGGCCACATAGCCATAGAGGGGGTCGCCACGTTCCAGCACGATGGGAAAGAGGTCTTTGCTGAAATCGAAGGGGCTGTCCTGCTCAAAGTAGTCCAGGACCTGGGGTTCCAGGATGTAGATACCGGTGTTGACCGTATCGGATATGACTTCGCCCCAACTGGGTTTCTCCAGAAACTGTTGGATGTGCCCTTCCTCATCGGTGATGATCACCCCATATTCCAGGGGATTGGGCACGCGGTATAGGGTCAGAGTGGCCAGAGCCCCTTTCTGGCGATGAAACTCGATCATGCGCTGCAAGTCGAAATCGGTCACCGCGTCGCCGCTGATGACGATAAAGGTCTCGTCCAGATGCTCCTGAGCCTTCTTCACGCTGCCGGCCGTGCCCAGGGGCACTTCTTCCACAGAGTAATAAAGATTCATCCCCAGCCCCTGGCCCTCGCCGAAATAGTCTTGGATCACGTTGGCCAGGTATTGGACGGTGACCACGACCTCGGTGATGCCATGCCGCTTCAGCAGGTCCAGAATGTGAGCCATGCACGGCTTGTTGACGATGGGCACCATTGGCTTGGGACGTCCTATCGTCAGAGGACGCAATCTCGATCCCTCTCCACCCGCCATTACTACTGCTTTCATGGGTCCTCCCTCCTGTGGCGCAACAGTGCCGCTTCACCGCCATCTATTCAAGGTACAATCCAGATATTGGCCGTGCCGCCGACGCGCAACGCATCCTCACCGATGTACAACACCCGCACGTTCAATTGCAGGTAGACCTTTTCCCTGAGCTTGCCTTCCCAGAGGATGGAATCAGCCCCCTTGCGATAGGGGTAGCCGTCTATGCCGCCCAGATGAGCCCCTTCCTCCTCCTTGCCCAGGTACTCGATGGTGGTGCCGGGGATGTACTCATTGCGAGCCACTCCATAAGTTACCGGCGCGTTGATGAATTTCAGGGGCCACTCGGTCTCGATGAAGGCTGGTTGAGGGCTAGGCTGCCGCACGACGACCGTCCCCGTCCCCACCAGGTGCAGGGCTTCTTCCGTGAACCACAGGACGCGCAGCGAAAGGTCTACCGATGCCCCCTCAACGGGATCGCCCTTCCAATCCAGAGAGTCGCCCTTTTGCTTGAGGGCATGTTGCCCGGCAATGAGTATCTCGGCCCCTTTTTCGGACTGGCCCACGTAACGGATGCTGGTGCCGGGCAGGTTTTCCCCGGCTTTGACGCTGATCTCCACCGGGGCGGTGTAGGTCAACTTTACCGGTCCCTTTCCAGAGCCAAGGCCACAGGATATCACTCCCACAAGCAACAGCCCCAGGGTGATAAAGACTTTCGGTCTCCTCTTCAATCCTCCATTCTCCATCTTCATCCTCCATTCTCTGTCTTTCGGCTCTTTGGGATTTCGCGTGGTCGGGGTATCGGACTCCCCAACTTGTTGGGGGTGACGCGCGAAGAACCCGAACAAGTTCGGGACTCCAATACGTTAACCACGCAAACTCCCAAAGACCCGTCAAAAAAAGCCAGCACGCGGTGACGATATTCTTCGGGATGACGCCGGTCCGCCTGGCGGTGTCCGGCCTCTGGCACAATCCAGATTTCTTTGGGCTCGCCGGCCGCCGTGTAAAGCTCGCGGGCCTCTTCGACAGCGACATAAGGGTCCAGGGCACCGTGGATGATGAACAGAGCCCGAGGCGCAATTTTGTCCACCCAACGGATGGGATCGGCCTCGCTCAGGGGGCAGCCCAAGCGCAGGCCCATCAGCCACAGAATGAAGCGTCCCACCAGGGAGGCCAGAAAGGCGGGCAGGCCCCGCCCTCGCATCCCAGCGGAGATGGCGTCCGAGAGGCGGGCAAAGCCGCCATCGCTGACCACAGCCCGGATGGCTTCACTGTGGGGGGCGGTGGCCATAGCCACGGCCCCGCCCATGGAAAAGCCCAGCACCCCCACCTGGTCAATGCCCCGGCTCTGCAGATAATCAACGGCTCCCAGCAGGTCCTGCCGTTCGTAGTAACCCATGGAGACATATTGCCCCTCGCTCCGGCCGTGCCCGCGAAAGTCGAACATCAGGACGTTGTAGCCTCGCTGGTGAAAGGCGGGTGTATATTGGACATCGGGGTCCATGCTGCCCGCGTGGCCGTGGCAGAAAACGACCGTCCCCCTGGCCTCTGAGGCGGGGATGAACCAGCCCCGCAGAGTCAGCCCGTCACGGCTGGGGAAAGCCACTTCCTCGTAAGTCAATCCATACTGTGCCGGATCGCTGGGGGCATCGGGTACCCGCCGGCGGATGAGCTGGCTCGACCCATGCAGGCTGATGGCCCCTGTGGTCAAAACGACCGCTGCCAGTAAAAAGACCGTGAAGGTGAGCATGATTAGAGTGACGGACATGATAGATACTCAGTTCTATTGATAACCCTTCTTATGTCTGTTCAATCTTACCACATTTTGGACAGAAAGAAAAGAAGAGATGTGAGCCAGAGTTGAATTATAGTCCAGGTAATGCTATAATAGGCTTGTCAAAATTCCGAAAGCGACGAGGAAAGGGGGATAAGCTTTGAAAGGCCTAGTGCTCAGCGGCGGTAAAGGCACTCGCCTCTATCCCATTACCTACACCAGTGCCAAACAGTTGGTTCCGGTAGCCAACAAGCCGGTCCTCTTCCGGGTCATCGAGGCCATCGTCGAGGCAGATATCACCGAGATCGGCGTGGTAGTGGGCGATACGGCGGAGGAGATCGAAGGTGCTGTGGGCGATGGTTCTCGTTGGGGAGCCAGGATCACATACATTCAACAGGAGGCTCCCTTGGGGCTGGCTCACGCGGTCAAGATTTCTCAGGACTTTTTGGGCGATGAGCGCTTTGTCATGTTCTTGGGCGACAATGTGATCGAAGGTGGCATCAGTTCTCTGATACGACAGTTCCAGGACAGTGATTACAACTGCCAGATTGTCCTCACCCGCGTCCTTCATCCTGAGCAGTACGGCGTGGCTGAACTGGAAGACGGCCGCATCGTGCGTCTGGTGGAAAAGCCCCGCCAGCCCAAGAGCGACCTGGCTCTGGTGGGCATCTATATGTTTGACCACCACGTTTTTGAGGCCGTGAACGCGATCACCCCTTCCTGGCGCGGCGAACTGGAGATCACTGACGCCATCCAATACCTGGTGGATAAGAGCTACAGGGTCTATCCCTACGTCCATGAAGGCTGGTGGATTGACACTGGCGCGCCAGGCGACATGCTGGATGCCAACCGCCTGGTGCTGGACGAAATCGTTCCTCACATCGAGGGTTACGTGGATCGTGACTCTCACGTGAGCGGTAAGGTGACTATCGAAAAGGGGGCCGAAATCATCAACAGTGTCATACGGGGGCCAGCCATCATCGGCCAGGAAACGCGCATCGTCAACTCTTACGTCGGACCTTTTACCTCGATCTACCATCACGTGTTCGTCGAGGGAAGCGAGATCGAACACTCTATTGTGTTGGAGCACAGCCGTATCATTGACATTGATCAGCGCATCGAAGACTCGCTCATTGGCCGCAACGTAGAGATCACCCGCTCACCGCTCAAGCCCAAGGCGCACAAGATGACCCTGGGAGACAACAGCCGGCTGGGCATCGTTTGCAACGGATGATATGAGATGGATGCCATTCTGCTGAAAGGTGAGGCATCCCTCTCTGAACAAAATAACATAAATTAAGGAGGTACACTCATGGCGAACGTTAAGAAATGGCGCAAGAAGAAAATAGCCAAGCACAAACACAAAAAGATGTTAAAGAAAACCCGTTGGAAGAGAAGGCAGAAAAAATAGATGAAGACGACCCTGATCTATGCCGGTATCACTGGCAAGGGCTTTGACAGCATTGGCCAGGGGATGGATTCGGGTTGGATCAGCCACGGGTTGGCCATCCTTTCGGCTGTGGCCAAGGAGCAGGGGTTCGGGGTGGATCTCATTGACCTGCGAGCCCTCAAGGGTTGGGAGCATTTCCGCGAGGAACTGGTCCAGCGCGAGCCCGATGTCTGCGGCCTGACCATGATGAGCGTGGACTTTAACCCGGTCATGCAGTGTGTGGGCGTCATCAAAGAGGTCAACCCGTCCATCGTGACCGTCGTGGGCGGGCCGCACCCCACCCTGGTCACCGACGAGGTGCTGGCTAACGAGAAGATTGACTACGTGATCACCCACGAGGGAGAGAACGCTTTTCCCAGGCTGCTGGCTGCCCTCGCAGCCGGAGAGCGCCCGGCGGAGCGCCTCATCCGGGGCGAGCCGCCCGACCTGGACTCGCTGCCCTTCTCCGATCACGACTTTTTCCTCAACGAGTGGCAGCGGTGGGGCTATACCCTCGACTCGCCAGAAGCTCCCTTTGTGCCCGAGTTGCCCTCGCCTTTTGTGACCCTCATCGCTGGCCGGGGTTGCATCTATAATTGCAGCTACTGCCAGCCGGCCGAGCGCATCCTCTTCGGCCGGGGGGTGCGGCGCAGAAGCGTGGGGAACGTCATCGGTGAACTGAAGCATCTGCGCGACAAGTACCACTTTGCCAGCTTTATGTTCCACGATGATACCTTGACCGAGAACCAAGAGTGGGTGACCGAGTTCTGCCGGGTCTACCGGGCTGAGGGTTTCACTCAGCCCTTCTTCTGCCAGAGCCGGGCGGACATCATTGTCAAGCACGAAGACATGGTGCAGTTGATGGCCGAGGCCGGTTTGCGCGGCTACTTCATCGGTTTCGAAAGCGGCAGCGACCGGGTGCTCCGGTTCATCCGCAAGGGCACCACCCGCGCTCAGAATCTGGAGGCAGCCCGCGTCTGCCGCAAGTATGGCATTGCCATCTGGGCCAACTATATGCTGGGTCTGCCCACCGAAACCGAAGAGGAAATCAGAGAGACCATCTCCATGTTGAAGGAGATGGACCCCGACTACTACAGCCCCGCTTTCTACACCCCCCATCCTGGCAGTGATCTTTACGATTACTGCCAGGAGCACGGCCTCTCGCTGGTCACCGACCACGACAGTTACCGCCGCAACCCCGAGGAGGTGAAAATCAAGGGACACGATTACCAGTTCCTGAAGTGGGCGCTGGAGGAATCTCGGCGGCGCAAGCCCATCAACCAGCTCAAGCGGACGGTCCGCTACTACTGGAAGCGGTACGCTTCGCCGCGCAAGGCGCTGCGCAAGCTGCGGCGGATGGTGGCAGGGGTGGCGGTGCTCTAGCATGAACTTGACCGCTACGGCCTTTCCTTGATGGAGTGTCCAGTGTCAATGATGGGAATCCACCAAGACCCACATCGCAGCCCAGGAGGCATCTTTTGCACATCGAAGTTGACCAGAGCGGCAAAATCGAGCAGACAAACAAGGACACTGTTTTGGCTTTTTCAAACGAGATCAGCTATGCTGTGCTCATCCCGGCCAGAGTCAAGCGAGAGGCCATCAACCTACTGCGGGCCACCGGAAAGCGGGGGAAGAATGTCTACATGCTGCTTTTCGCGGCAGCGTTATACCAACTGCTCAAGGATCACTTGGACCAGGTAGACCTCATCACCATTGACATAGAGTATGAGGGAAACGAGCAGGGCGTGAAGCTAATGCTCCTTAACCTGATCTGGCGGAACCATCCCGCTTACCCAGCAGCTAGCATCACTTTGCGTCACATTGGCAAAAAGTCTCCAGCGCACAAAAAGGCCTTGGCTACGTATCGCGGAGTCGCCAAGGCTGACCGGACGTTAAAAGTGGAGGAACTTCTAGCACCCCCGGTAGGCAAGAAACAAAAACGATCGGGGAAGCCCTTTCGTGGCGGGCCTTGATGCCAGGCAGTCATCCGTCCGGTTAAGGATAGGAGCGGCCTAGCCACCCGATCTTGGTTATATGATACCACATCTGAAGCCGTTTGTCAAAGTATGTACAAGCGTGGGGGCGGCGGTATTCTAGCTTGAGGCGCTGGGACTGATCTGATTGGAGGGTAAAAATGGCAAAACAGATCAGCTATCTGCCAGGGGAGGAGCGTATTGCGGCGGACTCGGAAGAGGATTGGATCGAACGAGGGCAGCGCAAAGACCTGATCAAGATCATTGCAGATGGCAGTCGCATTATCTACAGATGTGGCCGCCAAGGCGGTACCTTCTCCGACAACTACCGGGATCCTGAAGAGAAGGTGCGGGCCGAGTTCTTTGTGGAACTGGTAGAGCACTATCAGTATCGCCCGGAACGAATTGACTTTGAGGTGGAGGTGCCTCGTCGCACGCCTAAAGACAAAGCCGATTTGGTGATCTATCAAGACGATGCCCTGAAGGCGGCCTATTGTGTGATTGAGTGCAAGCAGGATGGCATCAGCGAGGCAGAGATCGAGCAGGCAGTAAAGCAGGCCGGGGGCAATGCCAACAATCTCCGCGCTGCCTACGGCATGATGGTGGCTGGCAACGTGCGGATCGTGTTCGACGCCAAACAATGGGACCCCCAGCGCCCTCTCGAAAGTGGTGTCATCGCCGACTTGCCGGTTCGCTACGGCCAGGCCCCCAAGTATCGTTACTGGAAGCAGCGGGAGGGCTGGCCCGATCTGGTTGTGGTCAACGAGTCGCAGTTGCGGGACGCGTTCCAGCAGTGCCATGACATCCTCTGGGAAGGCGGGCGGCGCAATCCAGCCGAGGCCTTTGACGAGATGAGCAAGCTGATGTTCTGCAAGTTGCAGGATGAACGGATGCACACCGGCCTTGGCGAACATTATGCCTTCCAATGTGGCACCAACGAAACCGTGGACGAAGTGATGAGCCGGGTTCAGGCCATCTACCGAGAAGCCCAGGAGACGGCTCCCACCGTGTTCCAACGGCTTATCGAGGCCGAGCCACATCTGGTGTATCGGGTGGTGCAGGTTTTGCAGGGCATCAGTATGGACCGGATGGACCTGGACGTGAAGGGAGCGGCCTTTGAAAAGTTCCTGGGGGTGGTGTTCCGGGGGGAGATGGGCCAGTATTTCACCCATCGCAATCTGGTCAACTTTATGGTGGACATGCTGGAGCCAAACCGGCGCGATAAAGTCATTGATCCGGCTTGTGGGTCGGGCGGATTCCTGTTGCAGGCCCTGGATCAGGTGCGCAAGGACGCCGAGGCCCGGCTGGATCCGGCCAATGCTTACCGGGCCTGGCACGAATGGGCACTGTATCGGCTACACGGCATAGAGATTAACGAACAGATCAGCCGCGTGGCCATGATGGGCATGATCATCCACGAGGACGGTCATACCAACATCAAATGCACCGACGCCCTGCGGGTCTTTGACGACATCAACAGTCTGGGTGACAATATCACCGTCGAGCCAGGCACCTACACCCTGCTGATGACGAACCCACCCTTTGGCGCCAAAGTAACGCGGGTCCGCCAGGGGGCTAAGCATCCCTATCTGGACACATATGAGTTGGGTGGCAAAGAGCGGCGGCGCAACAGCCAGAATACAGAGATCCTCTTCATCGAGCGCTGCCTGCAATTGCTGGCCCCCGGTGGGCGAATGGGTATCGTGCTGCCCGACGGCATCCTGACCAACTCTTCGCTCCAGTACGTGCGCGACTTTATCATGCGAAGCGCGGGTGCTGGCCGTGGTCAGCCTGCCCCAGTACACCTTTGTGCCCGCTGGAGCGGGGGTCAAAGCGTCGCTGCTCTTTCTGCGCAAGTGGGAAGAGGGTGAGGATCGAGAGCAAGACTACCCCATCTTCATGGCTATGGCCGAGCACGTGGGCTACACCGCCACCGGCAAAGATGATGACAACGACCTGCCAGCCATCGTCGAAGCCTACCGCCAGTTCAAGTGGGACCATGCGGATTTTTTCTGAGTAACCCGCTCTGCTTTTGGGTGGGGCGGGGGGAAATCATCAAACTTGATCCCTTGACGAATCATCCAGATAGCCGTGCGCTGAGGGAAGCTGTCCAACAGTCGCGTTTCACGGTGGGCAAGGTAGGTGACATCTGCGAGGGGATACACGATGGACTCCATGGTGTACGACGCTACGTCAAAGTGGGGATTCCGCTCTTGGGAGTGGGCAATGTCACCGAGGAAGGACTTGATCTCAGTGAAGTCAACCGGGTCACACACGAAGAACATGCGAGGCTGAAGCGTTCCCAGGTCTCCAAGGGCGACGTCCTGGTGACAATCACTGGGCGCTTGGGTACGGCGATGGTTTATACCTCGAACGAGGAAGCAAATCTCAGCGCTCATGTTGCCAGAATCCGAGTAAAGCCTGAGCACAATCCTGGATACCTGGCAGCCTATTTTAACTCATCAGTTGGCAGGCACTTCATCAGCCTGAATGAAATCGGCAGCACGCACCCTCACATCAATGTCAACCGGCTCAAAGATGTCACTTTCGTTATCCCCCCTCGCCCCATCCAAGACGCCATCGCTAGTAAAATGGACACCGCCTACCGGCGCAAGCGGGAGTTGGAAGCGGAGGCAGGGGCGTTGCTGGAGAGCATTGATGGCTATGTGTTGGGGGCATTGGGCGCCGATTGGGGCAAGCCACCGGATCGAGGCAAACCTTTAGGGCACGAAGCAGTTTGGTTTGACACCTGGCGGCGGGATGTGAAGCGGCTAGACCCGAAGCGATACCGTTACCAGCGAGAAGGGCCACCGCCCAAGGGATTTCGAAGACTCGGAGACCTGCTGACACGGCGACAAGAGAAGATAGACCGGAGCAAGTATGCTTTCGAAGACTTGCAACTGATCAGCCTGCACTTCGATGGCACTATGTCGGCGCGTGATGTGAAACCTTGGCGTAAAGACGTCAAAGGAACGCTGTGGTTTGCCTACCCTGGCGACTTGATCTACTCCAAGATAGATGCTCGTAATGGGGCCATTGGCCTGGTGCCGGACGAACTTGGGCAGGTAGCCGTGACCAGCGAGTATCCTGTCTATCGGGTGAAAGAGGGTATCTCTGCTGAGTACTTGAGGATTGTGCTACGCACATTGCGGTTCACCGACCTGCTTCAGGCGATGTCTGCTGGCCATAGTGGTAGAAAACGAATTCAACCTGGCGAGCTTGAAGACGTACTCATCCCTGTGCCCTTGCTGGACCAACAGCGGAAGATCGCCGCTGAGGTGCGAAACCGGCGCGAACGGGCGGCTGCGCTGCAGGAGGAAGCGGAGCGGGTGGTGGCGGAGGCCAAGGCGGAGGTGGAGCGGATGATCTTGGGGGAGGCGGAGGGCTCAGGTGCACATAGGTGATGTGGAGACGGTATAGCATCGAAACCCTGGCCCCACTTTTGATCAGGGAGAAACAGTTATGATATGAAAGGAACCCTTATTGGAATGTTAGGGAATACGGGAGGCATGAGATGATAAAACTGACTTTGGAACTGCCACTGGAATTGCAGCAGTTATTGCAACGACGGGCAGCGCTAACGCGCAAGGAGCCCCGGCAGGTGGCAATGGAGATATTGGAAAAAGAATTGGCAGCGGAGGAAAAGCTCAGAAGTGAACAGGAGAGAGTTGTCGAAGTGCTGCAAAGGGCAGGACTGCTCCGGCCATTGAGTGACGAGTTGCGCAAGATAGCTGATCCGGCCGTCACTCATGAAGAGGTACGGGCTGCTCTCGGCAGCGCTGGGGGAAAACCATTGAGTGAGATTATCATCGAGCAAAGGCGGGAACAGTATGAGCGTCTTCTGAGATCGAACGGGATGGAGGCATGACAATGAGCAAAAGAACGGCACAATTGGCAGAACGAGTTAGAACCAAATTGTACGAATTGCCTGAGGAAAAGATTGCAGAGGTACTGGATTTCGTCGAGTTTCTGGCAGAACGGTACACACAACTTGGGAAGAGACCCGTCTCCAAGCGCGGCTCCCGCGAAGCCTTGCTGGAGTGCATCGGTATCTGGGCATTTGAGCCCGGGGAACTGGACGAACTCCTGATTGAGGTCGAGCACGGGCGACTGATGGAGCTTGAGGAAGAATATGAGC
>Ga0180437_10008476_pt1 | contig 13040 bp, 15 predicted proteins | sample SS_ome_4_FD_132410 | JGI IMG/M metagenome (GOLD analysis project Ga0180437, IMG submission 132410) | Hypersaline lake sediment archaeal communities from the Salton Sea, California, USA - SS_3_D_1 metaG | ecosystem: Environmental > Aquatic > Non-marine Saline and Alkaline > Hypersaline >...
AGCAGTCCCATGACCTTGCGAATCCACGCATCCCCCCCCACGGCGCCGAGCGCGGCGAATATCGCCACGGTCGCTGCGTCGTATCCCGCGTCTGCTGTAGACGGTCGAAGAATGAGACCCGAAATCACGCAGGACGCTACCAGCGCACACACGGGCACCTTCCAACCGTCGATCTTGGACTTGCCCCCCGAGTCCTTCGGGGAGAACTTTCGCGCAACCTCTACGGTGTGCGCTACGAACACGCTAAGGATGTAGGCCACACCAAACAGGGTGGCAACCCTCGTGAGAACTTCCGTCTCTAGACTCACTTGAGCTTCTCCATGACCTTGGGAACCAGCACTGCTCCACCCACCGCGCATGTCGCTACTGTGAAGAGGGCAAGCCAAGGGAAGTCCTCCACCACGTCGAAGTCTTTGCTCTTTTCCTGGTATGCCGCGTCCTTGTAGACGTTCTCGGGGCAGCACCCCTTGGTCGGCGCCGCCGGGTTGCAAGCGTCCGGGGAGTCGACCGCTCCCTCGACGTGCCACGGCTCCCACTGTCCCGCGATGATCATGTCTCGTGACAGACTGCGTACCTCTGGTTCAGAGGCGTGGTACCACCGCGCGTAGCAAGCGAGAAGGACCCAGTCCTGGTGACAGGTTCCGTCGTACTCCTGCCACATGCCTGGAACGTTCCCCCCCAACTTCATCGCCTCCATCACCTCGTCGATTCTCTTCGCGAGGTCGGGGTGAAGGTTGAGCTTCTGCTCTTCACCGAGTCGGTCGAACTTGTCGACGGCGCCGTCGCCCTTCCACAATCGAATGTCCTCTCGCACGAACACGAGGCGGACCTTGTCGAAGTACTTCGGGTCACCATTCAAAGGTAGCTGGCATCGCATATTGCACCTCGGTCGTGATGTCTCATCTGTTCCTCATGGATCGCACAGCCATGGCGACTGTCTGAAACACGACTGCTCCCACGAACGCGCTGAGGATGACGTCACCGAACCGTATGTCTGCTGCCTGCTCGGCGGTGTCCTGCGCGACGTCCTCTGGCATGTAGTAGTTGCCGTGCGCCCCGAATCGAGCGACAGCCATCTCACACTCCCCCGGTTCTGGGCAGAGCTCTTCGATTCGGATACCGGGGTGGTACTCGAAGTGGATGGGGTCGTCGAACACGCCTCCCCATACGAACCCCAGCTTTTCGCCCATCTCGCCCAAGACATCGTAGCGTGGATCGCTGATGGGCACGTCGTCGCCATCGTCGTCGACGATGAACAGGTCCAGCGCTCGACCGTACACGTGCCAGCTTCGGCAGCCTGGGGCCTTTGTGACCTTGTTGCCTGGGGCCGTCCGACCTTGGGCGTACAAGGCGTCCTGCTCTGTGCAGCTACGGAGTGTGGATGCGACGCGGACGACGAGCCCGCTGTCCTCTGCCATCACGATGAGCCGTTCGGCCATCTGACGCGTGTCGGGGGTCAGGTCTTCGAGTGACGTAGATGCCATCGGCGCGGTCCTCCTTGGAATCGACGACACGGTCGCCCCGCAGCCGATGGCACCTTGACGTCCTAACTAGATCACCTGAGCGCGTTGAGTACGACGTCGCCTTGCACGGTGGTTTGAAGCGTGCACCCAGCTGCGGTTTTGGCTGTGACCTGAACCGGCCCGGTTGCCTTCACCGGGACCTCCGTACCGACGAACGAAGGTGCAACCCCAGTTGGGTACGGAATGGCTCCACCAGCATTCGACCATGTGATGGGGTCGTCGCCAGTTGTAACCGCAGTCTCTGTCTGCACCCAATGGGTCCGGTCGATCTCACCAGCGGTGGCACCCACGCTGTCGAGCGAATCCTGATCGAACAGCGCCATGCGAAGGTCGACCTGCGATTGACTGCCAGCCACGATGCTGCCGGCGTCGGTGTTGAAGAAAGTGGCATGCTTCGCACGACACAAGCCTAGGAACAGTCCAGCTCCGCCTGCGTCTGCAAAAGTGAACGATCCGCTGATCCGTGCGTAGTCCAGGATCAGGAAAAGCCGGGTTGCCGTGACGGCATCGAACGTGACGGCGATGTCACCTGTGATTCTGCCGCTGAAGTTGATGCTGCCGAATTCGCCACCGGCAGTGTCCACCAGGTCTGCTGTGAGGTCGTTGATCTGCACGTCGTCAGTTCCGACGAACTGAGCAATGTTCGACACGGTAACGTCACCTGCGATCGTCGAATTGAGAATGACAGAACCGTATCCAGCATTTGGCTCAACACCCGTTGGGTCGTTGTCCGTAACTACGTCATCAATGGTGGCAGAATTGATGAAGATGTTACCCGTTTGGTTGAAGACGAAACTTCCAGCGTTTCCTCTCCAAATCTGGTTCATGTCCATACTGCCCACAATGCTGACTGCTAGTGCCACAGTGTGAACATTGGACAGGCTCACGTTGTCGATCTGGATTCGACCATTGTCTCCAAGATTCAGATCATTCGTTCCATCGATCGATAGACATGGTTGCGTTGCGTTTGTGTTAGCAATCGCCAGATCTGTGATCGCAAAGCTCCCGACGCCAATATCTGTAGGAGCTACTGTGATGGTTGGAGAGGCAGCTGCGGTCGTGATGATCGTAGCGAGCGAACCTGATCCCCTAAGTCTCACGTTGTCAACGTCAACTGGCCAAGTCAACGCTTCAGTGTACGTTCCGGGACTGACCCAAACCACATCGCCAGCTTGAGCATTGTCGAGAGCTGCCTGGATCGTGGCGTACTTGAACACAAGGCTGCCACGTTCTGCCGTCGTGTCGTTGCCGTCGATTTGATCGACCCACAGGACGTTTGAGAACCCAGTGTCCTCAAGTTCTGTCTCGATCGACTTGAGGAGCTTGAGCCATTGCTGAGCGATGTCCTTGACCGAGTTGCTTCGGGGCGGGCTTGGCTTGTTTTTGAGTGCCACTGGTTATTCTCCTATCTGTGCGGACAACACCACACGAAGTCGGAATCAGATTTGAATCTCTTGCGGTGCGCAGCATCGACCCAAAAGCACATCACAGTAAGGGTTGACTCCAGACACGTACATGCTCGAGTCGATGATGATGCCTACCCGGATTGACCAACCGGTTTCTGGAACGAGGTTACGAGCACCCCCAGCGAGAGTGGCCGACAGGTACGCTGGATCTCCCGCGGATGGGGTGAGGCTATCTTCGAACAACACGCGCTCGATGTTCGACGTCGTCATGACTCCTTGAGATCCCTGTGGCATGGGTTCAGCCATGACTCCGGTCCACAGCGATGTGGCTTCGGCGTTTGCCTGCGCGAGCCCCACTGAACGGTTGAAAACCGTGTACACGATTTGACCACGAGTGAGGTCTCCCAAGGTGGAATTCGAGACTGGGTGATGCTCGATGTACGCCTGGATCTTTCGGCACAGCTTTTCCCACTGCCCGTTGATCGAGTTGATTCCAGAGTTGAGTTTCGGTAGATGCAACATTGATCAGGTCTCCTCAGTCGATCTCTTCAGGCACGCAGCAGCGGTTGATGTTCACGTAGCAGCCTCCCAACGAGTCGTACGTCGAAGCGTCCTCGATGGTCCCGATTGGAACGGTCCAGCCGCCTAACTCTGGGACCCTGTTGTTCGCGCGACCTGGTGTCGTCGCGGTGAACACCGTCTGTCCAGCAGCCGGTGCTGGTGTGACGATTCCAGCTTCGAACAGGACCCAGGCGAGTCCACCCGTGCGGATGACTCCCTGCTCGCCGTCCAAGGTAGGTTCGCAGGTGACGCCAATACACATGGCGCCTGCTTCACTCAGGGTGTCGGTCCGGTCCATCAACCGATCGCCAGACGCGTAGACGAGCTCGCCGTCGACAAGGTCGGCGCCGTCGCTGGTGAGAGGAAAGTGCTCCGTGTACTTGCGCAGGATGTTGACGAGGCGGTACCACGCCCCTGCGAAGTGTTTCGAGAATGGTGTGCTCTGGATCTTCGGGAACTTGATCACTTCGAGCCTCCCTTCTTCCGAGTGCCCATGAGGACGGCTCCACCGAGCGCCGCGGCGGCAATGATGACCACAGCCCAGACCGCGGTGGAGCTGGCGTCGTCACCGAACCACTTGACCGGATCGATTCCCTCTTCGCCCTCTCCGCCTCCGCCTCCGCCTCCGCCTCCTCCGGGAGTGTACGGAGTGCCGTCAGGATTCTTGAGCCGTGACCACAACGCCTCTGGGGGGTCGGGCCAGATCTTCGGCACCTTGAGCAAGCGACCAGCCCACAGCTTGCTACGGTCGGGTTCGCAGTGTCTCGCGGAACCGCTCCCGTAGTACTTTCCTGGAATCTGTGGGTTGGCTTTGCCAAGCTCGAGCCACTTGCGTGCGGGAAGACCCCACTTTTCCGTGATGGAGGCGAGGCCCATGCCGTCGTCCTCCTGGATTTCGTATCGGTACTCCTTGACGTCGGAGATGACACCTAGGCTGCACGCTCCCTGCGCGACGGCGTCCTCGTCCTCGTCCACTACGTATGGGTCCAAACCAGGATCAACGCCCACGCTTCCCGATCCGACGCTGCCGTAGCCGACAGCAACCTCGTTGGAACCACGGTGAATGAGCCTGTTGTCGATGAATGGATTTGCCACGGTTCCTCCTACCGCTGGTGCGCCCACGGTGAATGTGGGACCTGGGGTGTTCGTGCCTCTGGCCCCACTCGGACCTGTGGCCCCACTCCAATGCTTGGTGTATCCAGGAGGGCACGGTGGCACCGATTTCGAGTACAGAAGTGCGGCCACTGCCAAAATGGTGACGTCATGGGGATCGTTGAACCACAAGCCTTGGTACCAATAGGTCGCGGGGGGTCCTACGTCCGCACCCATAATTTGGTTCAACTTGTGCGTGTTATCGATCCAGCCGTGACATGATGCGTTTCGAATCATGTCGTGAGCAAACAGAGCAGCGTCGTCCCAAGTCTTCATCCACTCCACCAAGGCTCCTTGACCCGAAGCTAGAGCCTCTTGATGATCCGACGCTAGATCCTCTTGCCAACCAAGCCCACCTGTTCCTGCTACGTACTCGATCGCTGCCCAGATGCGTTGGGACATGTACGCTAGCCACGTGTAGTTGCCGTTCGGGATCTTATCGTGCCAGGCATATCCTGGCTTCACTCTTCGGACTATCGGATACGTCGTCTCGTGGACATTACGTGTCTTGTGGACTGATGGGTACATCCTCCTGATGTCCGGCGCGCCAGTTTGACCTGCGCCGGTTGGCACATGCACCTGCACGCCATCCCGCCAGAAGGAAGGGTCGAATGTGGTCGGACTGCCAACTGCTCCCAACGCCTTGACCTTGGGAAAGTCGGGGTTGGCCTTGACGAGCCGGTCGACCGTCGAGCCATGCTGCTTGGCGACGTCGGCGGGGGTCTGTCCGCCTTGCACTACGTGAATGATGCTCATTTCTTTCCCCTTCCAGACAGCACCGTAGCCGTCGCGACGATGGCGAGAATCCCGACAGCCACGCCACCTACGATGAGGGCTGTGTTGCTCTCGTCCTTCGCCTCGTGCCCGGGACCAGGTTCGTCACCGGGACCAGGTTCACCAGGTTCGTCACAGTCGCACGGGTCGGCGGGCTCGGTCGAGCAGAGCAACTCCTTGAAGCGCTGAACGCCGTCCTGGTAGCACTGCGGACACGAGTTGAGCTTCTTGAGCCGAGCCGGGTCCTTCTTGATGCATGCCACTGTGTCCGGGTCTCCGAGCACGTCCACGATCTGGTCGTTGAAGTCGACGTCCTTGAGGATGTCGGCCCAGGACTCGTCCGACCAGTCGACGAGCATGAAGTCTGGCGTTTGACCGCCATAAGCGATGGCAGGCGTCGTGTAGGCAGGAAACGGGGTGCCAAGCATGACCTGAGACAAGTCCTGAAGCGTCTGCGTTCCGAGCACGTTCCAAGGTACGTCGTTCCACAGGATGGCGTCCCAAGGGATGTTCTGCACCTGCGGCGACTTGCCGTTCGTGATGCCTGTGTATCGAAGGAACTCGACAGCCTGCGTCCCGAGCTTGATGAGCATGTCCGGGCTGACGGTGCTGGTAGGGTTTGCCGGAGTCGGCAACTTGGGAATGGGCCCACCGGGCCACCCCGGCCACTTCACGTAGGGCCACCACGAGTAGACTACGGCAAGCGCGTCCTCAATGGTGGATCCGCTCGGAAGTCCAGACCCTCCTACAGCGAGGATGTTCTGAATCTGTGACGGGATCGGAGTCGACATCAGCACGTCGACGAACTGCTTGATTCTGTCGACTTGAACGCTCGAACTCAGTTGCGACAGCATCGGTCCGCTCACAGCTCCAGGGGTCGCCTTCCAGGTTGCAGGCACCGCGAGCGTCTCTCCCGCCTCGAGGTTGGCGAAGCACCGATGCTTGTACCCGTACGGCGCCTCAGGCGCGAGCGGCTTGTGCAGGTTCGCACCCACGAGCTCCTGCCACCGTCGGATCGGGATCCCGAACGTGTGACAGATGTCGCTCACACGGTCGCCCGGCTGCACGGTGTACTGGTAGCCTTGTACGACGCGCACTTGCGGGGGTGTGATTCCCTTGATTGCCCCACCGCTGTTGCAAGATCCACAACCCATCACGACCTCTTCTTTCCGCTCAGGGCGACAGCGACCACTCCGAGCACGACGGCGCCCCCGACCACCCAAGGCAGGACGGAGGACTCTTGCTTCTTGTTGTCCCTGTCCGTGACCGGCGTGATGCCTGGAGGAGGGGGGAGTTCGTTGACGGGCAGAGGCTCGCCTGGAGGAAGCTCGTAGGTCTCCCCGCCTGGAAGCGCGATGGGAGGCTGGACGCAACCGGACACGTCCGGGACCGTCACCGAACCGTACCCGTCCATGAGCATCGGTCGCAGATCGTAGATTCCCTCCACGCCGCACTCTGAATTCTTGATCACATCGTCGTGAAACAGGTCGCTGGTAGCGATCAACCACGAGATCTCGTCGTGTGTGAGCCGACGTACGCCGGGACGGTAGGAACCGCTCACTCGCACCTCAGGGTCCATCATCTGGTGCCAGAGGTGGGCGAGTTGAGCGAACTCGCAGTCGTACACACCAGAGTCGGAGTACGACTTGGACAGGTCCATGTTGAAGATTTCGGTGAGGTCGTAGAGCATCGACTGACGCAGCCACCTTATGACGTCTCCGACAGTCGTGCTCACCTCGTACGCGGTCCAGTCCGAGGCACCTGTGGGCACGGCCAAGAAGAAGCTCGCTGGGTGGTCCGATGCTCCAAGCATGTTGACGTTCGCTGCCTCGAGCGTCTGGAACATCTCCTCGCTGCCCACTTGGACGAAAACGAAGTTTTGGCATGAGAGGGACGACATCACCGACTCCGCTTTAGGAGAGCAGCTCCGGCGAGGGCAGCCGCGGCGCCTACGACGACGCCAACCGCGGCGGTCGGGAAGGAGTAGCCCGGGGGCTTGTCAGCGTAGCCGACGTCCTCGAAGCCCTCAGGCGGACTTGACTCGACGCCGCCGCCGACCTTGTCCGGCGAGAAGCCGCAACTCGAGGGGACGGTCGGAGAGTTGAAGGTCGCCCAGTCGCGGTAGATGAGCGGGATGCCGTTCTGACCCTTGGCGCCCTCGTAGCCGGCCTTGTGCAGCGCCTCGTTGACGCTGACCTGGAAGAAGGTGTTTCGAGAGAGCAGGAAGAAGACCTCCTCGGGCCCGACCGCGAACGCGTCGTGCTGCACGGGGGTGCCACGCAGGTAGGCCGCGATGATGCTCATGTACTGAGCAGTCTCGCAGTCATACACGCCGCTCGGCTCGATCTTTACGTCCTCCTCTGCCATGAGCGACAGCTCTCCGATGGCAGACTGCTGGATGAGGGTGATGAGCAACGTCGTATCGAGTTCGACCTTGCCAACTCTGTACGACGTCTCGCTGTCGACCGGGTCGTGCACGGCGAAGTAAAATACGTTCTGGCTGCCCGAAAAGTCGATGTTGGCGCCGAGCAGCGCACGCGCCCAGTTGGCGCTGCCTTGCTTGACCAGGATGTTGTCGAACGTCAACTCGTACATGGTTGCCTCTCTAGTTCTGTCCTCGTGTACACGTCGACCTCCATCCTCGCGCCGACGCGCCAGTAGCGGGCGGTTTCGTGTGCCATCACGAATCGGTCTTCGTTTCGAAGATACGTGCCGTCTGCCGCTACAGGTGGCTGCACCCGGGTGTCAGGATCGGTCTGACGGACGGATGCATACAGGACGACCTGACAGAGACCCTCGACGCTGACGTCCAGGTTCTCGTTGCGCTGGGACCAAGGGAACCGAAGGTCCCGGAATGTCCCCAGGCTTTGAATAGCGTCTCCGTATGGCTGTCCTGAGTTCAGGGGGATGTAGCCGCCCAAGGTCGGGTCACGCGCTAGGATAGCCGTCGTCTGGCCGTTTCTGTCGGACGCATACGGAGGAGCGAACGCCACGTCGGAGTACCGGTCCCTGCTGGGTGCAGTTCCGGGACGAACGCGACGGAAGTGCCACGAAATATTTCCGTCGACGAAACACCAAGTGGGATCCGTGACGGGGATCTCGAGGGGGTACTGGTCTTCTTCGATCTCCCAGTACGCACCGATGGTCACGAGTTGGTGGATCGAGCGTACGACGGCGACTTCCTCCTCCGTCAACTCGATGGCGCACAGGCGACACAGGTAGCGGCTGTCCTGCGACACGGTGGGGTTTGCTGGCAGGACGATGCCAGTCGAGCTCATGTCCCCAACATAGGGACTCGAGCCGACCAACGCCTTGTCTGGGTCGACCTGGGTTGACGCGCTGACGATTAGACGCCGCACCCGAATCCCCGCGACGGCAGGATGCCGTTGTCCCTGAGGTAGCAGACGGCTTCGTCGTACCCACACCCAGGCAGTTCGCAACCAGACAGTTCCATTCCCGAGAACACGATGTCGACGATGTACGGAATCTCGTCGTTGTTGAACTGACGTCGGTTGATCCCGTCGATCGACATGTTGGAGTCTGCGGTGAGAATCCACGCGCAGGATCGGCGGTTGTTGGTGACGGTGGGTCCGGCGATGTCCTCGAGGGGCTGCCATCCGTCCGTGATCTGGAACTGCTCGCGACCGACCATCCGCATGTTGACGTCGACGTATGGGGCGCGCGCCGCGTAGTAGTCTTGCTCGAGCTTGCCGAACACGCCGTCGTTGGCGTTGGGCCGGCGCACGGTGTAGCTGATGTCCCAGATCCAGAACATCTGGAAGAGCTTGTCAGCAAACCGACGTCCCATGATGGTCTCGTCGGTCGTCTGTGTGTCCCACTGCATCCGGATGCTCCGGCTACGGTACACAAGGGGTTGCCCAACCACGAGCATGTAGGCGAGCTTGGGGCTGAGAAGAGCAATCGTACGCAGCTCATGACCGAGATCTGCGACGACCTGTTGGGTCTCGTTATCCATGGGTCCTCCGTTCGGCACCGAGGTAAACCGACTCCAGAAGTTGGCTTACCTCGACGTAGAACAGAAAAGCCCGCCGATCCCCGTTGCGAGGGAGAGTGGTACAACGGTTGTGGGATCGGCGGGCCATAATGGCGGGTTCCTTACGTCTCCAACGAGACGGCTCGAAGCGTGATGGTTGGCTGGCCGACTACTCCTTGTCGGGCTGTCCTACGAAGCCTGCGGGGACGCCGATCTTCTTGAGCAAAGCGCCCTCGTCGCGGTAGCGGTTGATGAGCTCCTTCTCGACAGGAGCACCGCACATTCCAGCTCCAGCAACACCGGGGGGTTGGTACTCACCCTGCAGAAGCTGCATCAGGATTTCCTTGTCCTGAAGAACGCGCCGCCACAGGTGGCAGGTGCCTTCGCGGACCTGGAAGCCCTTGAGTCCGAGACCGAGACGGACCTGGCCGGCGGGGATGATGGTGTGGCAAGCCACGCCGCCGTCCGCGTCAGCCTGAGCTTCCGCTTCGTCGATCGGGAAGTTGCAGTCATCCACGTTGGGAACGGGGCCGACGCAGCGACGCATGATCGCCTCGTCGAGCGCACGGTACCAGTACGGCTCATCGCCTTCACGTCGATCGAGGGTGAGCTTGATCTTCGTGTTGGAGTCGAGCGGCATCGGCACGGGCAGACGAATCCAAGACTCGTACTGACTGATCTGGAAGGGGCAGCCGTACGCCGCGCTGTCCTTGAGGTAGTGATAGGGCGTGATCTCACCAGCTTCGTTCTGTTCCGAGTTGATCGGGTAGAAGTAGCCGTTTTCCGCGAGCGGGGCGTAGTTGTCGGCAGGGTTCGTCAGCGCAGTGGGGTTGGTCATCGTGCGCAGCCGCTCGTTGATGCGACGCGTGATGTACATCAGCGGGTGATCGCTGTCCCCGAAGCCTTGGAACGCGGTGTGCGGGCAGCAGTTGCCGACGTCGGCGAGCCGCTCGTCGATGATCTTCTCGAAGCCGGAGTTCGGGCACTCGAAGACCACGCGCCACGCCTGGAGCATCGCCCAGATGAACCGCCAGGTGGAACCACCCCAGTCGAGAACCGAAGGACAACCGAAGAAGCCGTCCGGCACCTCAGCACCGAGCAGAGCTGCCTGGAGCAATGCCTGGTTGCGGTAGTTGAGCGGAGACGCCGGGTTGTGAGGCAGAGCCTCCATGGCGGCTTGCGGCCCAAACTGGTTGCCTTCGACCTGGGTGGAAACGGGCTCGCCTTGCAGGAGCACGCAGATGCCAGTCACGATGAAGGGGTTGTCGACCGTGAAGGTCGGTCCCGTCATGTTCGACGAGTAGGCCGTGCGATTGTTCTCGGCGGTGCCTTGGTTGGCGGCGAACAGATTGATCTCGTTCGAAGCAAGCTCGGTGTAGTCGAGGTTGTCGAGCGGGAACGGGAGATTTCGGATCGCGAACTGGTGGGTCGGGTACGCCGACAGGGGCATACGTGCGACACGGATGAGTTCGTCGATGGAGTTGCAACTCAGCAGATGGGTGTTTTCCATGGTGGATTTGGCTCCTTTCAGCCTTTCAGCGTTCAGTAGACCGTCGTGCTTGGACGTTGACGTTGCACAATGAAATCCCGCTTGACGAACGGGTTGTTGGGTTGGACGATTCGAGGTGGAGGTTGTGTCGGAACCACATTCATCCGTCCAGGGTCGACCGGCACAGGTCGAGGCAGATTCCCGGGTACCTCGCGTCCAGGTCCGCCACCCGGTACCTCGCGTCCAGGTCCGCCACCCGGCTCTCGGCCAGGAACTCCACCCGGATCAGTGGGAATGAAGGAAGGCGGTTTGCGAGGCACAGGAACCGGTACGGGGGTCGACCCACCGGGCGATCCACTCACCCTTCGCAGACAGTCAACCTCAGGGGACTTGGGAAACACGTTGCAGGAACAATCGGCTTCGCCGCACGTGGGGCAACCTCCAATCATGTTGGTTCGATTGCACGTGCCGCATCCGCCCACGCTTCCGGTCGCAGCAGGACCGATCGGCGCAGGCTTACCGGGGAAAGGGCGGGGGGCCCTCCCGGCGAAACGACGCGGCCCATCGTTGGCACCACTGCCAGTCTGACGATCCGGGAAGTACCGGTCTCCCGCGTCTTGGGCCTTCTTGCTCTTGAACAGGGCGGGAAGGACGTGGTCACACACGACCATGACGCCGGCCTTGACGAGGTGAGCACCCGCGAATCCTGCGAGGTACGCGGTGAGCATGGGGGCCTTCTTGCGAGCTGCGTAGGCACCCACTCCGATGAGTCCGCCTGCGGCGACCTGTGCGAAGATGCGCATGCCGTCTGCCTTGGCCTGGATGGCTTCGGAGGCATCCTTCCCGTACAGGACTTGGTCCTTGGTCTGGCTCGTGGCACGGGTGGCGATCCAACGGTCGAGCATAGCGCTCGTGGCGATGCCGGTCAGCACGCCCGCGGAGAACACCGCGATCATCTTGGGCTGGTCGGCGGGGTTGCCTGCACGCAGGATGACGGCTGCGCCGCCTCCCTTGTACCGGCGGTACGTCACGCTCTTGCGCTTGGCGGTGCGCACGCGGTTCGACACCTGCCGGGAGATGGACTTGCCGCGGACACGGATGTTCGTGGCGCGACCGGTCCCCTTCTTTCCACTGGTCTTTCGGACCGGCTTTTTGGTGGCAGGGTTCCGACGAACCCGCCTCTTCGTTGTGGTCTTGCGACGACGTCGACGAGCGGCCATGGGCTTTTTCCCTTTCTTCGCGGCCACCGCTTTCCTCGGTCTGCCGCTTGGATTTGAAAGTCGCGCCCGTACAGCGTCTGTCTCTGCGTACATGTGTACCCCTTCACAACGCCACAAGGCGCGGCTTCAGAACTCCACCCGCAGCTACAGTTGAGTTGCTATGGCCAGACGAAACCGTGTGCAGTGATTTTGCACCCGTCAGGCAGGCTGAGTCGGAACGCCCTGACTCGTTTACCGAGCAGAAGTTTCGGGGTCCGTTGCTTGAACAAGATCGCACGCTCCGAGCGTTTCCTCGGAACATCAGTCTTGTGGTAGTACGGCGCCTCGAGTTCCCCATAGCGATCGTAGTAGATACAGGCAATGTCTCCGACACGGTCCCATGGGCCTTTGGGTATTTCAACGATGGCGTCGTGCAACACAGTGTCCGAGCCGTAGTAGGATTTTGCGTCTTGTCCTACTCCGCGCGCCTCACTGTTGCTTAGTCTCCTACCCTCGACATACGGAGTGATGAACACCTCGCACCTATCGACACACCTTCCCGTCGAGTCGTGCACGAGTCCCCAGTCCTCCGGGAAGGCGACGTTGACCCCGTTGGTCAGGTCGAGCGACACGATGTCTCCCCGGATGAAGATGTCCGACTCCTCGATCTTGCATGCTGGCGGTCGGTCGATACCGAGTCGATTGCCTCTTCTCATTTTAGCAACCTCGTTGTCGCGTACACAGCGCCGGCCCCCAGACCCAACCCGAGGAGCACAGACAGGACGCTCGGTCCCGCCTCGGGAAAGTGACCTTCGCCCAGGTCAATCTCGCGCACGCCGAAGTAGCCTCGCTCGATCGCGAGGTTCGTGTAGCCGATGATCTTGTCAATGTACCCGCAGTGGGTGACGAGGCCCCAGTCGTGCAGAGAGGGGGCAGCGCACT
>Ga0180437_10008477_pt1 | contig 13039 bp, 10 predicted proteins | sample SS_ome_4_FD_132410 | JGI IMG/M metagenome (GOLD analysis project Ga0180437, IMG submission 132410) | Hypersaline lake sediment archaeal communities from the Salton Sea, California, USA - SS_3_D_1 metaG | ecosystem: Environmental > Aquatic > Non-marine Saline and Alkaline > Hypersaline >...
CCGGCAACCAAGCTGGAGCACCCGGGGCGGCCGGCGGGGATTCCCGAGGGGATGCGGTTCGCTCTGGAGGTGACGGAGGAGGAGATCGAGGAGTGGGTCGCGTCTCTGCCCGCGGAAGTCGAGCAGATGAAGGGATATGCTCGGATACTGGCGCGAGCGCTGCGTGAGTATGGCTGGTTCATAACGGACACGAGTGGAGCGGCGCACCTGCAGCACGAGGCGTGGGTTTCGGCGGGCGAGGAATGGTCGGCGCTCGGACTGGACACCGTGAAGGTGGGCGGCCGCGAGTACCCACGAGATCTGGCGGACGGGCTGATGCGCAGAGAGCGGATCTACGCGCTGGTGCCGAGCGACCGGTACCCGGAGCAGGCCGGCGAGTAGCGCGACCACCAGAGCAGTGGGGATGAAAGAGTCGGGCGGAGCGCCTCGAGGCGCTCCGCCCGCATGTTTCGTCTTTGTCCTGCTGGGACGCTTAGTCGGGTCAGCAGGACCCGGTCAAGACGGGCCTACCAGATGAAGACCGCGTCGGGGTAGCAGTCCAGCACCCAGGAGGCATCGTCGGAGGTCGGACCCCAGACGTAGATGCCTTCGAGCTCGCCCTCTTTGGCCATGTTCAGCCACATCTCGGAGTGGATCCACTGAGCGTGGCCATCGAGGAAGCCGATGTTGACACCACCGAGGTGGCGTGCGTACGGCTTTCGCAGCTCGGGGTTGGCAAGGAAGCTGCCGTCGTTGGGCGCGTAGTTGTAGAGACCGCAGTCCTCGGCCCACGTGCAGATCTCCCAGTCGACCCAGCTACAGGTGCCGCTGCACTCGAGGCAGCAGATGTCGGGATAGCCGGTGATCGACGTCGCCATGCCGTCAACCTTGACGCCGCCGTCTCCGCAGATGGGTACCCGCACGACGTCGTTGTATTCGACGATCTTGGTGCCCATCTCGTTGGCGTTGACGCCGATGCCGCACGCGAAAGCCTTGAGGGCGCCGGTCGCAACCCTGTTCTGCTTAAGGGAGTCGGTTACCACGCCGCCCCAGCCTTGGGGATAGGCGTATTCACAGAGACGCGCGTCCGAGGTGCCGTCATTGGCCCACTCGCCCTCGGTGCCGTTCAGGTAACCGAAGTAGTCCTGCACCGGGATGATGAACCCGGCGCCACCTATAACTTTGGCGCTTGGGCACATCCAGACGTCTCGGTTCTTGATGTACTCGTCAAGGACCACGGGCCAGCGGATATACGGGTTACACTGCTTGCGGCCGTAGACACAGTGGCCGGCAATGGTGCCCGCCCACTTGCTCCGACCCGCGTTATCCGGCATGGCGTCGAAGAACTCGAGGACTTCCTCTCGAGACTCATACCGGGGGAGCGTGTCGTTGTTGTCCGCCAGGTACATCTGGATGGCAAGAGCGATGTTCTTCACGTTGGACAGACAGACGGCTTTGCGAGCCGACTCGCGTGCCCGTGCGAAGACCGGGAAGACCATCGCAGCAAGGATGCCGATGATCGCGATGACCACCAACAGCTCGATCAGGGTGAATCCCTTTCGTCGCTGCGTCATCACTGGACGCTTCACCTCCTCAGAAATGTTGCTGAGCGAATGCTGATCTCGCGCTGCGAGTTGCCGGCTGAGCTTTTGTCTCACCCCCTTCCTTCGTTCCCCGCACTTCTCCGTCGCAGCCGGGTGCGGCAACGATCCGACATACTCACCTTCGCCTCGCGCCCCGAACAGGACTAGTCCCGCCGAAGGGGCGGTCGGCACCTTTCTTCACGGCCCTGGGTTACTGCAGGGGGGCCTGCAGGAGCCGTTTCTACCAGGAGAGTCTAGCAGTTGCAGCATATCCGGGTCCATGCTAAGTCATACGAAAGAAATGTCTTTTGTTGCTACACCTCGGCTGGGGTGCCTCACATACCCTTGAGGCGCTCGCTGTATGCTTTGGGCGAAAGCCCGGTTGCGCGCGTGAAGGCATGGCTGAAGTGTGAGGGGTCGGTGTAGCCGAGGCTGCGCGCGATCTCACCTATGGACATCTCGGACGACTCCAGCAGGTAGACGCCGGCCTGCATTCGCAGGTTGCGGATGTAGTCGGAGAGGGAATGCCCGAGGTGGGTCGAGATGAGGCGGCTCAAGTGGCTCGGGCTGTAGCCCACCGCCGCGGCAACATCGGCCAGCCGGAGAGGGCGGCGGAAGTTGGCATCGCAGAACTGGAGGGCGGCCTGGATGACGCGCCAGGTGCGAGGATTGGCCGAAATGGTGGGCGACTCGCTGGGGCGGAGCGGAACGACGCTGCCCCGCCGCAGCCGGCGCACGAGAATGCAGCCGAGGTAGTTCATCAGGCCGGAGGCGGAGCGCGCCCAGCCATAGTCCTTGTGCTCCAGCTCGGTGGCGATGGCGTCGGCAACGTTCTCGACGTCGGTGCGTCCCAGCAGCTCGATGCTGGGACCCGCGCGCCAGGTTCGAGGCGGGGTGTATGCCGTCTGGTCGAGACGGGCGTACGTGTGGTCGGCGTAGCACCAGCACATGGTGTAGGCCCGCGGTGGATGGCTGGGGGATTCGTCGTGCACCACTCCTCGGCCGATGAGGAGCAGCCGGCCGGGCGACAGCTCGAAAACGTCGTCGGGAACGGCCACTCTCGCGTGGCCGCGCGTGACGAAAGCGAACTCGTGGCCGTCGGAGATGTGGCGATGGAGCGAGGGGCGGGAGGACAGGTCAGCTGAGGGAGCACCCGTCGCTCCGGCGTGGAGCCAGTGCTCCCCGGGTCGGTCGGCCGCCATCTGCTGCAGCATGCTCTCAAAAAGATGCTCGGAACTCATCGCCGGTTCCCACGCGGCCCCAACTGCTCGCGGTAAGCGAATTAGACCCCGACGGCTGCCTTCCTCTCAAGGCGCGGCCGGATGTGGCGGGGCACGCCGGTATCGCCGGGCACTCGGTGGTCGCTCAAGGCCGTCGTGTGGGAGAAGGTCACAGGCCCTTGAGGCGGTCCCGGTAGCGCTTTGGCGACACTCCGGTGGCGCGCGCAAAGGCATGGCTGAAGTAGGAGGGATCGGGAGTCACGAGAACTCCGCCGGGATTCCACAGGACCGACCGGTTTCTCTCCTGTTCCCCACTGTTCTTGTTCGAGAATGCACGATCTTCGTGCCCAAAGCACGGCATGAGGAATAGCCAGCCGGGGTTGCACTCATGTGAGTGCCCGGAGCGTGGGATGGGGTGGAGTGCGCTAGTATCGACCGTAGCTGCGGGCCGTCTCGACCATGGCTCGGATGTTGTCGTCGGGAGTGTCGCGACCGCACTGGTCGCCGGTGGATAGGATGAAGCGGCCGCCCGCGCCCCCGTCGTCGATGGCTTTTCGGCTGGCCGCGGCCACGGTGTCAGGGGTGCCCCGGAGCATCACCTCTGTGGTGTGGAGATTGCCCTTGAGCACGATGTCATCGCCGTGGTGTCGCTTCAGCTCGGCCAGGTCGCAGTCGCCCATGGGGGGCACCTCGAGAGGGTCTATCACCGTGAGATCGGTCTCCTCGGCGAAGATCTTCACCAGGGCTCTCTCAGGGCCACATGAGTGGACGTGGGTTGGGATTCCGGCGGCCGTCGCGAGTTCGATCCCGCGCTTGACCGCGGGGAAAGCGAGCTGACGGAAGATCTCGGCCGTCTGGAAGACGAGGGTGCCGGAGCCGCCCACGCTGATGAAGTCCGGCCGCACGCCGTGGTGCATGAGCTTCCGGAAATAGCGCTCGGTGCGTTCCACGCGCTCGGCCGCCCACTGCTCGTGCTTGTCGGGATTGTCGTAGTAGCGGTAGAGGTCCTCGGGGTCTCTGAGCACTGCCGAGGAGATGACGCTCAGGCCCACCAGCCCTCGATCTCCCATCATCTCTTTCGCGCGCTGGAAGCCCGCGGGGCCACCGTCTATGGGCTTGACTCCCTCCAGCGGCTCCCAGCGCTCCGGGACGGGAGGCAGCCCGACTTTCTCCACGGGCAATCCGCCGGTGGGCGGGTCGGAGACGTAGTACACAGCGACCTTGGGGGCCCAAATGCGCTTGCCCTTCTCCACGCGGCAGGCCTGAGTGATGATGCGGTCGGGACTGCGGAAAACAATGAAGCGTTCCCACTCCGGCTCCTGCCGGGGCTCGTCGCCAAAGTCCAGCGGCCGGTAGTCGTTGAAGAGCCCATCCATGAACCCGTCGATGTCGAAGTGCTTCGCGCACGCGATATGCGCGTCCCAGATCGGGGGATCGTTGTAGAGGTAGATATCCCAGAAGGGCTTGCCGGTGAGGCGGGCAGGGATCATGTTGGACATATCGGGGGTGACGGGAACGCAGTCGGGGATCTTCCCCGACAGGACTGTCAGGAGCCGGTCTCTGGGCGTCATCGCTATGCTCGCTCCGGCAGCGTGAGGGCTAGTCCTCGACGATCTGAGAAATTCGTTCGATGCGAGGGTCGGTGAAGACGTCGCTCTCGTCGCGGCTGGTGCTGGAGAACTCCGAGACGACTGCGCCGTCGTCGCCGGCCTGGAACCAGTGGAGGGTGTCGGAGGGGACGGTGAACTGCTCTCCAGGGTTCAGCTCGATCTCGCGGGACACGGTGTAGTACTGCTCGCTGCCGTCGGGCGGCCGCGCTTTGGGGGTTGGAGTGGGGTCGCCCTCGACGTAGAGCCAGACCTTGCCCCAGCGGCATCGGAAGGTTTCCAGCTTGCCCTCCTCGCCTTCGACCGGGGGGTGACGGTGCTCGGGGCAGGTCTGTCGGGGGAAGAGGATCAGCTCTTTGCCGCAGTAGCGGTCGGTGTTTACGTAGGTGACTATCTCCAGCCCGGTACGCTCTAGGTCGCTCAGCCCCATCTCGGCGACCTCGATGTTGTCGCGCTCGGCTGGAGTCAGGACGACGCCGGCGCGGTCGAGCATCTCGGCGGCCCGTTGCTGGGCTCGCTTCACTTCGCTTCGCTTTATCATGGCACACCCTTTTCCTTTCTGCTGCGCGGCCGAGCCCTCGAGGGCTTCGATGGGTCGTGGAAGGTTCGGCCGGCAGCCTCCCGATCAGGATCTCCCGCGGTCGTTCGGGACGCGCCAGACGCCTTCCTGCTCATGCCACCGCCAGCCTGGGAGGGAGATGGCGACCGGCCGGGAGGGCCAACCAGCGCGAATGCGCTCCTGCACGGCCTCCCAGGTCGGCACTCCACTGGTGGCGTCGGCCCTCTCCACGTTGCAGGCGCCCACTGCGACGGCTGCGACCATCACCTCCTCCGGGGACAGGCCGCGGAGCAGCCCGGCCAGAAAGCCGGCAATGGTGCAATCGCCGGAGCCCGTGGTGCCGGCGACCTCTACGCTGAAGCAAGGCGCCAGCAGCTCTCTGTCGACCCAGATGGCGGTGTCTTTGGGCGCGCAGCGCCCGATGGAGGCGAGCCTGTCCGGGTCGTCGGCGGTGCGGAGGTAGAGGCCCTGCGTGCCAAGCTTCAGGGCGACGACTGCGGCGCCCATGCTCAGCAACTGGTGCGACAGCTCGCGGAGGAGCGCCGCGTCGGGTTGCGCGTCTGAGTCGCCGGTGCGCTGGAGGTCGTCGAAGCGCGGCCGGTCGAGCATGAAGAGGGTCTCGTCGAAGCTGGGCAGGAAGACGTCAACATAGGGAAGGGCGCGCTCCAAGATCCGGCGCCAGTCGGCCCGGCCGGCTTGGGAGGCGGGGTCGGGGCGGGCCATGTCGAGGGAGGTGGTCAGGTCGCGCTCCTTCACTCGCCTGAGCAGAGATGCCAGTTCGGTGCCGCCTTTGGCGAACATGCGACGCATGAGGGGAGGATAGCCGAAGTGGAAGAGTCGGGGGCCGGAGAGTTTGTCGTAGTCCACATCGCCGGCGCCGAAGGTGTCGTTGGCGCCCGGACAGTGGAGGAACACGCGATCCACGCCCGGCGGGTTGATTACGACCGAGTAGGAGCTCTGGGTTTCCTTCGCGAGAATCATCCCTTCGGCCAGAGAAGGGCCGTGCGCGCGCAGGACATCGAGGATGGCCCGTCCCACGACGTCGTCGCCGATCTTGCCCATGAGGCGTGTCGGGACGCCGAGCCGGTGGAGGGCGAGCCCGGTATTGGAGACGGCGCCACCGGTTGCGATGGTGAGAGGCCCTACGACGTTGAGCTTGCCGGGCGTGAGAAGCGCGGACAGCGTGATGCCCTTGCCCTCGAAGGTAGGGATCATGTCGAGGCAGATGTGGCCGGCAACGACTGCGTCAGTCTGATCGGTCGGCACGTTACGGCCTCCTGATGCATCGGAAGCGCGGCTGCTATCATTGCAGTTCGAGCGATCCTGCGGGCACACTTTTGTGATTTGCCGGCGAAGGTTTGCAGTCCTTTGCGGAGGTCCTCACCCGGTTTGACATTCGTCTGCGTTGCTTCTATGCTGACCGTCAGACGGAGCTATGCCGGCGCGGGTGCGCCGGTTCGTCTGTATCGGCGGTCTCAAGCCCTGACAGAAGGAGTGCCATCCGATGGTGAAGGAGATCGAGGTCCTGCCGGAGTTCAAGTGCGGCACTATGCCTCTCGGGAGCGTCGCCACGTTCTGCTATCAAGGCACGGTGGGAGATGAACTGGGCCGGCGACTCAGCAAGGAGGAAGCCATCGGCCTGCTCGAGTGGATGCTCGCCGTGCGGGGCTTCGAGGAGATGGTGGTGGCGATGAAGGGCGGGAAGGCGAAGCCATACGAGGGCTTCACTTTCACGGGGGCCACCCATTTGTCCATCGGCCAGGAAGCGGTGGCGGTGGGTACGATGGCGGCGCTGCAGCCGGACGATTACATCACCTCGACGCACCGAGGCCACGGGCATGCTATCGCGAAGGGGGCGTATGCGCTGATGGGCATGCGCGGAGAGGATCTCGCGAAGTGGATGGGCGGGGACTGCGGCGGGCGGAGCCGGGAGGAGCTGCTCCCGGAGGCGCTTCAGGCTCATCTCAACCGCACCATGGCGGAGCTGCTGGGAAGGGAGGATGGATACTGCCGGGGGCGAGGCGGGGGGATGCACATCGCGGACTTCCACGTGAACCATCTGGGAGCGAATGCCATCGTCGGCGGGTCGCTGGGCATCGCGACGGGAGCGGGTCTGGCGGCACAGCGGCTTCAGAACGGCCGGGTGGTGGCCTGTCTGTTCGGAGACGGCGCGGCGAACAACGGGATCTTCCACGAGTCGCTCAACTTTGCGGCCATGTCTCAGCTTCCCTATGGGCTGCCGGTCGTCTACATAATCGAGAACAATCAGTACGGGATGACGGGCCAACAGCGCGGCGAGGTGACCGGCATCGACTATCTCGCGCGACGGGGGGCGGCCTATAGCCCCGACAACATGCATGCCGAAGTGGTGAACGGGATGGATGTGTTGGCCGTGTGGGACGCGGTCGGACGCGCGGCTGAGCGCTGCCGGAGCAAGCAGGGGCCGGTGCTGCTGGAGTGCCTGACGTACCGGTACATGGGGCACTCGCTGAGCGACCAGAGGGTGCGATACCGGACTCGCGAGGAGGAGGATGCGTGGCGCAGCAAGGACTGCGTGGAGACCTATGAACGGCAGTTGATCGAGACCGGAGTGCTGTCGGAGGATGCAGCGGCGTCGCTTCGCGCGTCGGTCGGAGCGCGCATGGAAGAGGCGCTGGCGTGGGCGGCAAAGAGCCCGGAGCCGGACCCCGCAACGATCACCGAGGGGCTCTTCGCCGAGTCGACCTCGGAGGGCCTCGAACCCGAGCTGGAGACTCCCACGCTCTTGCGGCCGACGCGGAGGTACCGGCGCGACAGCGAGGGCCGGATCATGTACCGCCACGCGGTGTGCGAGGCGCTGGGCGAGGAGATGAAGCGCGACCGCAGGGTGGTGGTGTTCGGAGAGGACGTCGCGGATTACGGGGGAGCGTTCCAGGTGACGGTGGGGCTGCTGGAGGCCTTCGGCCGGGAACGAGTGTTCAACGCGCCGATCTCGGAGGCCGCGATAGTGGGAGTTGCGGCAGGTGCCTCGATGTGCGGTCTGCGGCCGGCGGCGGAGATCATGTACATCGACTTCATGCCCCTGGCCATGGACCAAGTGGCCAACCAGGCGGCCAAGACGAGGTACATGTTCGGCGGGGAGGCGACGCTGCCGATGGTGGTCAGAACCACAGTGGGCGGCGGCCGGGGATACGCGGGCCAGCACTCGCAGAGCTTGGAGGCCATGCTGACGCAGGTGCCGGGGTTGAAGGTGGTGGCTCCTTCGACGCCCTATGATGCGAAGGGGCTGCTGAAGTCGGCGATCCGAGACGACAACCCGGTGATTTTCATCGAGCACCAGCTTCTGTACACCGAGCGAGGTGTGGTGCCGGAGGAGGAGTACACGGTCCCGCTGGGATCGGCTGCGGTCAGGCGCGAGGGCAGTGATCTCACCATTGTCGCATACCTGAAGATGGCGCAGGTTGCCATGCAGGCGGCGGAGCTGCTGGCCGAGGAGGGCATCCAGGCAGAGGTCGTGGATCCGCGCACGCTCATCCCGCTGGACGTGGCGACGATCGCGGCGTCTGTGGGAAAGACGGGGAGGCTGATGGTCGTCTGCCAGGCGCCGAGGACCGGGTGTTTCGGCGAGCACGTTATCTTCCGCGTCCAGGAGGTGGCCCTCTCGAAGCTCAAGTGTGCGGCGCGGATAGTGGCCGCCCATGATATACCGCCTCCCATGGCCGCCACCCTCGAGGCCGAGAACATGCCGAGCCCGGAGCGCGTGGCGCGCGCGGCGAGAGAGATGCTGGGCAGGTAAGATGCACCACGTCTTGGACGAAGAGATCGTGGTCCTCTCGGCGGCGCGGACGCCGATCGGCCGTTTTGCGGGGAATCTCTCGGCCTTCGATGCGATAGCGCTCGGCTCGCTCGCGATTGGGGCTGCTGTGTCCAAGGCCGGCATCGAACCGGATACGGTCGACACAGTGAATATGGGTCTTGTGGTGTCCGCGGGCCTGGGGCTCGCGCCCGCGAAAGCGGCGGCGGTGCGGGCGGGCATTCCGCCGACCGCGCACGCGCGAGCCGTGGAAACGGTGTGCGGCTCGGCGATGGATGCGATCGGCTGGGCGGTCGAGTCTCTCCTGGCGGGGACAGCGCACGCGGTGGTTGCCGGGGGGATGGAGTCGCGAACGAATGCACCTTACCTCGTGGGGCCGATCTTCCGCAGGAACTCGGGGCGCTACCGGAAGGGCGACCGAATATGCGTGACGCGCGCGGGCGCCTACCGGTTTCAGCTCGAGGAGCAGGCGGAGGAGCAGCTTCAGTGCACGGGACTCGTGGACCCCACAGCCTATGACGGGCTCTTCTGGCCGGAGGAACGCAAGTTCATGCGGCAGTACGCGCTGCAGTTCGCCGCGCGCCAGGGGTACTCGGCCGAGCAGGTCAACCGCTGCGCCGCGGAGAGCCACCGGAAGGCGAGGAACGCCACGGAACAGGGGCTGTTTGGCGAGGAGATAGTGGCCGCCGGATCGGTGGAAAGGGACGAGTTGGTGCCCGAAGAACGGCTGGAGCGAGAGCTGGCGGAGAACCCCGAGGATCTGGCCTCTGCGTACAATTCCTCTACGCCCGCCGACGCGGCGGCGTGCCTGGTTCTCACCACCGCGCGGCGGGCGAAGGAACTCGGCGCTCGGCCCCTAGCGCGGGTGCTGGGATACGCCAGGGTGGATGGTCCTGCGGCCGATTATCTGTCGGCGCCGGTGCGCGCGGCGGAGAAGCTGATCGGCGAGTTGAGGGCGGCCGGCCGGCCCGCAGAGTTCACGGTCGTCGAGGCGAACGAGGCATTCGGCATCCAGATTCCGCTGTTCGAACAGAGATTCACGGAGATGGATATCAACGTGCACGGGGGCGCAGTTGCCCTCGGGCACCCGCTGGGAGCGGCCGGCGCGCGCCTGCTCACGACCCTTCTGTATGCGATGGGGCGGTACGAGCACCGGCTGGGGCTGGTTACGATCTGCTATGGCGGTGGGGGCGGGTACGCGCTGGCGGTGGAGAGGCTGGGCTGATGGCGGGCGATGTGCCGAAGTCGATGTGGGCGCTCAGGCTGCACGGCGCCGGGATGGACAGGCTGCGGCTGGAGCAGGTGCCCGTGCCGCAGCCCGGTCCGGGACAGCTGCTCGGCCGGGTCGACGCGGCGATCGCGTGCGCCTCGGACAACAAGATCATAGACCAGGGATCGGAACACACGCTCATGTATGGGTGGGACCTCGCGGCGCACCCGGTGCCCATCGGCCACGAGGGATGTATCACGGTGGCGGAGGTCGGGGAAGGCCTTGGAGACAGGTATGAGGTTGGGAGGCGCTTCGCGATTCAGCCCGCAGTTCCCTCCGGGCCCCGACATCACCTGGATCGCTACCGCGATGGAGCGGCCGGTGTCGAGAAGATCGCGGTGGGCTACACGCTCGATGGTGTCTTCGCCGAGTACGTCCTGATTACCGAAGAGGTCATCGACACGGGGTGCCTGCTGGCGCTGCGCGACGAGAAGATGCCCTACTTCGCAGCGGCGTTGGCGGAGCCCTTGTCGTGTGTCGTCTCCGCGCAAGAGCACTCCGTCCACATCCTGAAGGCCGGACCCGGCGAGCCGCGCCGCGCCCATCTCGGAATGAGACCGGGAGGAGTGGTGGTCGTGATAGGCGCCGGGCCGATGGGGAGAATGCACGTCGAGGTCGCGCTCAGCTATGGGCCGAAGACGGTGATCGTATCGGAGCCGCTGGAGGCGAGGCGAAGGAAGCTGCGCTCCACGGTCGAGCAGAAGGCGCGCCGGCGTGGAGCTGCGCTGGTCTGCACCGCCCCCGACCGTCTGGAGGAGGTCGTGATGGCGGAGAGCGGCGGCCGGGGTGCGGACGACGTGATCGTGGCGCTCGGCATCCGCGCGGTCCAGGAGCAGGCGATCTCGCTGCTGGCGCGATATGGCGTCGCGAACTTCTTCGGCGGCCTGAAGAAGGGCGACCATATGATCTCTCTGGACGGCCGCCGCATCCACTACGATTCGGTGACGGCCGTGGGCTCGAGCGGCGGCGACCCCTCCGATGTCGCGAGAGCGCTGTCGCTGCTGGCCGATGGAAGCATCGAGGCCGGCCACTACGTCGCGGCCGTCGGCGGCCTGGATGCTGGGCGGCATCTGATCGAGGCGGTGAGAGGGCAGCAGCTCGACGGGAAGGGCGTCATCTATCCCGGCGCGAGCGCCGCGCTGGAGCGCGTGGATGGGTGGGACGCGCAGAAGGAGGCGGCTTTTCTGCGCGAGAACGGGCGGGGGTAGGGGAAGGCCGCAGCCCAGGGGACAGGCAGAGCAGATGGAGTTGCTCGTCTTCGGCGCAGGCAACATCGGTCGTTCTTTCGTGGGCCAGCTCTTCGCTCGCGCGGGATACCGGGTCCTCTTCGTCGATATAGACGACCGTTTGGTGGGAGCGCTGAACCGAGCGGGCCGGTATCGCGTCGAGATCAAGGACCGGCACCCGCAGGTGGTCTGGGTAGAGGGTGTGTCGGCCATCCACGGGGCCGACCGAGAGCGGACGGCGGCGGCGGTTCTCGAGGCCGACATAGCGGCCACCGCGGTGGGGGCCAAGGCGCTTCCGCATATCTACCCCGCGATAGCCGCAGGGCTGGCGAGAAGGCGGGATGCCGGTCGGCGGCCGCTGGACATCATCATCTGCGAGAATCTGCGGAACGCGGCCGAGGTCTTCGACGCGGGCCTGCGGAAGCACCTTGCGCCGGGCTTCCCGCTGGAGTCATGTGTGGGGTTGATAGAGACGAGCATCGGCAAGATGGTGCCCATCATGCCCGAAGAGGTTCGACGGCGCGATCCACTGGTGCTCTACGCGGAGGCCTACAACACGCTGATTCTGGACGCACGGGGCTTCAAGAACCCGGTCCCGGAGGTGCCGGGGCTGGAGCCGAAGCAGAACATGGCCGCCTACGTCGATCGCAAGGCATTCATCCACAATTGCGGACATGCGGCCTGTGCCTACCTCGGCTATCTGGCCCATCCGAAGGCGAGCTACATCTGGGAGACGGTGGCTGATGCCCAGGTTCGGGAGGCGGCGCGTCGTGCGATGTGGGAGTCCGCACGGGCGCTGATTCGCCGGTATCCGGGCGAGTTCGACGAAGCGAATCAGGGGGATCACATCGAGGATCTGCTGGCTCGTTTCGCAAACGAGGCCCTGGGCGACACGGTCTACCGCGTGGGGCGGGATCTGCCGAGAAAGCTCTCTCGGGACGACAGGCTGGTGGGTGCGCTGGTGATGGACGCCGAGGCGGGGGTGCCGGCCCCGGCGACCACGCTCGCGACTGCCGCGGGCTTCCTGTTCCGGGCCGTGGATGAAGAGGGGAGTATGTTCCCGGAGGACGCCCGGTTCGCGGAGGAGTTCGGGGCGCGGGGGCTGGAATGGGCCCTCGGGAGCGTGTGCGGGTTGGATATGAAGGGCGCGGTGGAAGCTCGCATCGCTGACGACATTCGTCCGGCCTTAGCCTACCTGAAGTCGCGTCGCTCGAACTGGATTCGCGAGTTCCTGGAGGACCCGACCGCGATCCTGCACAGCGGTTAGCGGCTTGGGATCGAGAACCGACAGCGACTGGACGGGTCGTCCGGCGCGTGCCACCTATTGAGTTTCTTGTGTTATGGTAACGCTCGGCATATTCATGCCGAGCGGAAAGACCTGCGGGGGAAACGACCAGCGATTCGTTTCCCCCGCACCCCCTTTCACTCGCTTCTAAGGCTCCTGACGGTGACTGCGCCCAAATGGCCTCCGCGACCCTGAATGCAGGAGACGCACCTGATATCACTCCCCAGGAATCCCCCTGTTTTCCCACTGTGCAAGGCCCATCGTGGGCCGCTGTTACCATAAACACAAGATCATCTGTAGTTTCGCCATCTGCACACCCTTTGCCCCATGTCGCGGACGCAGTACCTACGCGAGTGGCGCGAGAGGTGTGCGGACCAGCGAATCACAACGAATGGCAAGCATATGAGCGGATATTGCATGCAGAGCGCGGTCTGCCGGGCGGTATCAGGGCAGGAGCAAGTTCTGACGAGACGGAAGTGGCCTGCACGCAGGTAGACGAGGAGGAAGAATGGTGACG
>Ga0180437_10008478_pt1 | contig 13032 bp, 13 predicted proteins | sample SS_ome_4_FD_132410 | JGI IMG/M metagenome (GOLD analysis project Ga0180437, IMG submission 132410) | Hypersaline lake sediment archaeal communities from the Salton Sea, California, USA - SS_3_D_1 metaG | ecosystem: Environmental > Aquatic > Non-marine Saline and Alkaline > Hypersaline >...
ACTGCACATCACCCGTACTATCCTCACGTTGGGGGCGGACTTTATCCTCGCTATCCCCGCCATGTCTGCACCCCGGTAGGAACACCAGTTGCACAAGAAGCCTACAATCTTCGGTTCAAAATTCATAGCAATGCTCCCTCGATCTCTGACATAATCTCACCTGCTATGGCTGCTCTAGAAACTGGGATATCTGTTCCATGGTGAAAACAGGGCCGTCCCGGCAGACATACTTCTCCCCCAAGTTGCACCGGGCGCACTTGCCCATACCACACTTCATCTTAGCCTCTAGAGTAGTGACGATCTGGTGATCCTTGAAGCCCAAATCCTTCAGCACAGTTAAGGTGAAGCGGATCATTATTAGGGGGCCACAGATGATAGCAATGGCATTATCCGGCGAGGGTGCCACTTCCCTCACCACGTCCGGAACCAGGGCCTCCCGTCCCCCCCAGCGCTCGTCGCCACGGTCAACAGTGAGCTCCAGCTTGGTTCTGGATGCTTCCATCCAAGTCTTGAACTCCGGGGCGAAGACCAGGTCCTGAGGGGTACGCGCCCCATTTATGATCAGCAGCTTCCCATATTCGTCGCGGTGATCCAGAATTGTGTTTATCACCGGCCGTAACGGGGCCATCCCGATACCCCCGCCGATGATGACCACGTCCTTTCCCCTGTATTGCTCCAAGGGGAAGTAATTGCCAAAGGGCCCTCTCACCCCCAGGGTATCTCCAAGCTCCAGCTCATGGAGGGCTCTGGTAACCGTGCCGACCTGCCGCACCGCAAATTCCAGGTGATTGTTACGTTGAGGCAGGGACACGATGCCAAAGGGAGACTCACCCACCCCAAAGGCAGAGAGGAAGGCGAACTGCCCAGGTTTATAGTCGAAGGCAGCTTTGATAGCAGGGTCCTCCAGTTCCACTCCCATGAGCTTGACATCGGGTGTCAGCTCCATGGCGCTCTTTAGAGTTGCCAAATACGGTACAAACGGATTCTCAAGAGCCACTTTTAGCCCCCAACTGCTGAAGGTCGTTGATAACCTCTCGGATGTCTATGTTCACTGGACAAGCCTTGACGCATCGGCCACACCCAACACAAGCAATGTCTTGGAATTGTTCCGAGAAATAGAGCAGCTTGTGATAGAAACGCTGCCGCAGCCGAGCCCCCTTAGTCGGCCGGGGCTCATAGCCCCCAGCGATGCGGGTAAAGCCCGGAGATTGACAACTCTCCCAGCTCCGTACCCGTTCAATTTTTCCCTTGTCAGAGTAGTCACGTACATCGAAACAATAACACGTAGGGCAAACGTAGGCGCAGATATTGCAGTGGAGGCAACGGTCGGCAAGGCGTTCCCAGTATGGCTCGTCAAAGAGCTCCCGCACTACCTGAACAATCCCCTCAGTGGGTACAGCCTGGGGTTCGGGTGGGGCCGGCAGCGCCGCCTTGCTCTCCTTTAGTCCCTGGGGCAACAGCGCTTTCCCCTTATCGGTAACAGCCTGAACGATATAGCCGTCCTCCACCTCAGTGAGCAATATGTCCACATTACTGGGATCGTCGGGGGCGCTGCCCATGCTGGTGCAGAAACACTCCGGCTGGACATGCTTGCAGGAAAGTCCAATAACGGCAGTTCGGGCACGGCGCTCCCCATAGACTGTATCGCCCGGCTCCTGTAGGAAGGGGCTGTCCATCATGGCTATCCCCTTAGCATCACACGGGCGCACCCCAAAGATGACCGCCTCCCGCTCTACTGTGGCCGGCACTAGCTCAGTATGGCCATCCCTGCTCTTCACCGAGAACAGGGTTTCGGTAAGGGGCAGGTACCACTCTTTAGGCGGCAGGGTGGTGTTATCGAAATCGAAGGCAATGTCCTCCACTTTGGAGACGGGCTGGAATAGAAGCAGCCCCTGGACTCGGATTGGGGCAATGAGGGTCCGCTCCTGAAGCAGAAGCTCAAGCCAACGGATTAGATTGTCTCTAGACATTAGAAAGTTCATTCTTCAAATCCCAGCTTTTCTTCTTTATTGAAAGTGGCGAAGGGTGGCTGTTCTTCGGGGCTCAGCCCCGCTTGGAAGTCAAAGAGCTCCTTCACCTCCTTCTCCAGCTTTCGGTTGAGCAGGCTCAATGGGATGTCCATAGGACAAGCCCGCTCGCACTCGTTACAGCTGATGCAGCGCCCGGCCAGGTGGAAAGCGCGGATTGCCTGCCACAGCTCGTTCTCTATGGGGGCGATCCTGATGCCCACCCACATGGGGTCGAGCCGTTCGACAAAGCATTCGGGGCAGTAGCAGCCGGGGCAGATTTGGCGGCAGGCATAGCAACGAATACAGGGCTCAAAGTGATCTAGCCAGAAGGCCCTCCTCTCATCCTCAGGCTTGGACTCCACCTCCAGAATGTCGGAGTAGCGTTCGCCCTCAGTACTTCTTACCGGCGCCTGTCCAGCCAAGAAATCATATACCACCGGTTTAAGCAACTGGCAGGTTTGACATCTCTCCTGCAGCGCCTCTCCCTTTCGGTTCCAGCCCGTTTCCACCACGCCGGGGCAGTAAACCCCAATGATAAACACCGTATCCCGTTTTATCTGCCCCTCGTTCAAGAGCAGGTTGATCGCCCGTGAATCACAGGGCTTAGCCACAATGGCTATCTTTTCACCTTTCTTATCCGAAAGGTATTTGACCAGGTTATGAGTACAGGTATCGTCGAAAATAAGCCTCTCCACCTCCCCGGGCTCGTAGACAAAGAGGGGGCGGGCGGTAAGACCATCGCTGGCCCGCTCATAGCCGATGACACAATTTACCTCTCCGTTCTTCAAAAGGTCACGGCACAGACCACGGATCTGCTGGATCAATTCCAAATCCATTCTAACCTTCGCTCCTCGGCCCAAGCTCAGCCAATTCCCTGGTGAAATCAGATACTATCTGGGTGAACTTCTGACCTTCTGAGGCAGAAACCCATTCCAACCGCAGTCGCTCCTTAGCTATGCCCAGGTAGTCTAGGAGGCGGTGAAGCAGGGCAAACCTGCGTCGGGCGTGATAATTGCCTTCATTGTAGCGGCAATCGCCGGGGTGACAACCTGAAATCAAGACGCCATCAGCCCCCTGCCAGAAGCACTTGGCTATCAGAAGCGGGTCAACCCATCCCGAGCAGGGGACGCGGATGATACGGATATTAGGTGGATAGCTCACAGGACTGGTCCCTGCCATATCAGCATCGGCATAACTGCACCAGTTGCATATAAACCCGATGATTTTAGGCTCGTAATTTATAGCCATGGTGCTGTCACCTCAGCTAATATATTGCGCTGATTACTAAATCCTTGCAGATTGAGAGCACCCGGGCGGCAGGCAGCCACACACAAACCACAGCCTCTGCACTTGCTTTCACTGACTGCGGCTACGATGCGACCATCTCTCATCGTCTGAGGCTCAATCGCCTCGAATGGGCAAACCTTCTCGCAGAGAAGACAGCCAGTGCACCTCAATATATTTATCTCTGCTATCAGACTATTCTGCCGGAAAGTGATGACCTCTGGGTCGTAACCGAACTGCTCCACCAACCGCTGTAGCAGTGAGATTTTGCGCTTGGTAGTGACACCACCCTTCTCGAATCCGCAGAACTCATCCTTACAGGCCATGATGCAAATCTTCTCCATGCCAGAGGCTAGAGCTTTCAGGAACAATTCAACCGGCGTTCGTCCAATACAGGGGAGATATAAGGGGATAAATTTCGATATGCCGAAAATCTTACTTACCTCTTTGAGAGGTGGAGCGCTTGCCCTGCACATAATCACCAGGGTATCAGTGTCATGCAAGACGCGTGCCTGCTCTGTATACGCGACTAAAGCATCTAAGTCATAGTAGGGGGTGCTAATGGCTCCGGCAGGGCAGGTGGCATAGCAAATTCCGCATAGTTTACATGTCTCTATATCCAGTACGATTTCGCCCGATTCACTATCTAATTTTATTGCCTCATAAGGGCAGACTGCAGAACAAATGCCGCAACGGCTACAAAGTTCCTCATTAAGCGTAATAGCGAGTCTCTCATCAACTTCAGATGTCAATATTACCCCCTTTGCCAAGGTAGGAGTTTAGCCCAGTGCAGTATCTTTCCTTGCCGAAAATCCACAGTCTTGATCGTGGAGGAAGCATGCCCACGAAACGTCGCCTTTTCTTGCCTTGCAGCCCAAATTGAATCCAGCAATTTTACACAAAAAGTTCGCGGCTAAGGGTGGTCGATTATATGTGAGGTAGATGGGATTGCCGCTCACTAACTAGCATCTAGCTATCTAGTTGTGAATTTTATAACAACTAAACTCCTCTGTCAACCCCATCCCACGCGACTTTATCAATCTTTCTTAACAGCCGATTGGTCATTGAGAGCAAGTAGCCTTGTCAGAAACTGCAATTCAGAAGGGCGGAAAACTCAGGGCACTTGATAGGAGAAGCAGCCTCTCCCCGCATGTTCAACGCCCAGGTCAGCTTCTCATAGACTGGCCCGTCCATCCTGTGCAATCCCTAATGAAGAGGCTGGGTCTTCCCAGAGGATACCCAGCCTCTTCGATAATCCTGATGACTATGATGTCAGCTTTAACTTTTCCCTATTCTAAACATCTTAGTGCCGCATGTCGGGCACACACCCTGAGTTGCCGGCCTACCATTTTTCATAGTTATGCTCTTAGCATTCTTCATCTCCCTTTTAGCACGGCACTTCATACAGTATGCTTGCATTTAACCACCTCCTATTTGTACGGAGGATACTACATTTACCTCTGGACTGTCAACAGTATCCCCAAACTGCACGAAATAGCGATATGTGTGCTTCAAGCCATGAGCACTACTTGGCCAACCATTCAACACGATACCATAAGGCGGCACCATGATCTGGCTTGCGTAGGTAGAGGTTTTCCGCTAATATTGGACTACTTACAGATTGAAGTCAGTTTTACGACTGCCTGAAATGAGGCATATATAGCTGAGGAGGACGACGACAAGTGAATTACCAAAACATTATTGCCGAGAAAAAAGACAGCATAATGTCAATAACCCTGAATCGACCGGACAAGTTGAACGCCATTGATGCCACGATGCTAGACGAGCTGGCAAGGGCACTTCAGGATGCTGATAAGGATGATGAGGTCAAGGTGGTTGTTCTGACCGGTGCTGGGCGTGCTTTTAGCTCTGGGGCTGATGTGACCACGGTGGCTGCTGTTGTCAAGCCAAGTATGAGTCCGGTTCCACCTGTGGAGCTGGGACGCAGGGTACGTCTCAAGCCTTTTGCCGGCTTTGGGGATGTAGCGCTTAGGCTCCGCAATCTTGACAAGCCAACCATTGCCGCCATAAACGGTATTGCTGCTGGTGCTGGTCTTTCCTTTGCCCTTGGGTGTGACATCAGAATAGCTTCGGAGAAAGCGCAGTTTAGCCTCATATTTGTGAGAAGAGGCGTTGTCCCGGACACTGGGGCAACCTATCTCCTGCCGCGGCTGGTGGGAACGTCTAAAGCGCTCGAGCTAATTTTTACCGGCGATATGCTCGACGCACCAGAGGCAGAGCGGATAGGTCTGGTGAATCGAGTGGTTCCCGATGAAAGTTTGATGCCAGTAACCAAAGAGCTAGCCGCCAGAATAGCTGAAGGGCCCTCTGTTGCCATCGAGTTGATGAAGCGCGCTGTATACCAAGGCTTGGAAACTAATAACTTCGCTAGCCAGCTCGCTTATGAGGGTTGGGCCCAAGAGTTGTGTTACGAAACCAAGGACGTTGAGGAAGGGGTGCGGGCCTTTCTGGAGAAGAGGAAGCCTAAGTTTTCTGGCAGGTAGTTAGACGGACCGCAATGGAGGCTCGGCCGTAGAGTCCACGCCCTGCCGGACACAATGCAAGACTGACATGAGATAAATATGACAAAGTACCACATTGATTTCGAGCCTGTAGGCCGGCGGGGACGGGGCCCGGCCGACCAATCGCTTCTAGAGGCGGCGCGTCAACTGGGTGTGGAACTGATCAGCCTCTGCGGGGGCAAGGGGACCTGTTCACGCTGCAAGATTCAGATTATAGACGGGGAGGTCTCGCCACCAACCCCCAACGAGGAGCAGACACTCTCCCCACAGGAACTGGAGGGGCACCCGGCGATCACTATCACTCAGCAAGATGTGCGAGAGCTGCAACTAGCCAAGGGGGCCATGCGCGCCGGCATTCAACTACTCCTGGAGGCCATGGGCCGCACCGATGAAGAGCTTGAAAAGGTGATCATCACTGGGGCCTTCGGCAGCTATATTGACGTGGCCAGCGCGGTGAGCAGCGGCATGTTGCCACCACTGCCCCTCAACCGCTTCCGACAGGTGGGAAACGCTGCTGGCATGGGAGCAAAGCTGGCCTTGATCTCCCGCGCAAAGCGAGCCGAGGCACAGACCATAGCCCATCAAGACCGCTATATCGAATTGACCAATGCCCCCCGCTTCACGGAGACCTTCGCCCAGGCAACGTGTCTGGGATAGCACATAATTGATGAAAGGCTTCCTCGACCTAATGAAGCAATAGTGCGAGGGCATCTGCAGAGCACTCATCCCAATTATACTGTCACTTTGGCATCATGGTACAAGTCGGGAACAACGTGGATGCTCAGGGCTTCCATCGTGGACCGCTTTTTCATGTTGCTAAGTCGATTCTGTGCAATCACTAACAAAGAGGCTGGGTCTTCCCACGAGGATACCCAGCCTCTTCGATAATCCTGATGCTCTATGATGTCAGCTTTAACTCTTACCTATTCTAAACATCTTGGTGCCGCATGTCGGGCACACACCCTGAGTTGCCGGCTTACCATTCTTCATGGTTATGCTCTTAGCATCCTTCATCTCCCTTTTGGCACGGCACTTCACACAGTATGCTTGCATTAATCCACCTCCTACTTTTGTACGGAGAATACTACATGCGCCTCTGGAATGTCAACAATCTCACCAAAGTGCACGAAATAGCGATGTATATGCTTCCGCGCTTCAGGGGATATGATCCTCTATTTTCTTGGCCAAAAGAACGGAGGCAAAGCGGAAAACATTGCAAGCTAGAAAAGAGTACAACCGGACTCTGAGCGAGCTTGACAAAGGCAGTTCAGATACCTAAAATGTCCACTACCGAGTTGTTCTAATCTTGCTGACGACGCACAGAGGCTGGGAGTCTAAATCTGGTGATGGAAGCCACCGAGGAAACGATGCTCGGTGGCTTTCGAGATGGCTATATGCATATTTATAGCTGAAAGGAGATGAACTTCTGATGGCTAAGGTCAGTGATCCAATTAAGATCGGCAAGGTGGAGCTTAAGAACAGGATAGGGGTGGCTCCTTGCCATGTGAACTACTCCACCCCAGAAGGATATGCCACCCCGAAGCTAGTGGACCACTTCGATAGGCTGGCACAGGGTGGCTGGGGCTGGATCACGGTAGGAGTGCACACCATAGAACGATTCTACAGCGTTGCTTCCCAAATGGGAGCTATTGATTGGGATGGCTCTATACCGGGCCTATCTGAGGTGGCTCGGGCCATCCACCGCTGGCACGTTCCCTGCTCCCTACAGATAATGTCTATAGGGAGGCAATCCACTACTTTTTCGCACTTGTGGCCAAAGGAGAAGTATCCCAGGCATGAGCATCGTGGTCCATCCGATGGGGACTTCTTTGGCATCCCCTATAGGGGCATGACCTTGGAAGAATGCGAGCAGGAGCAGGACAAGTTCGCCATAGCTGCTGGCCGGGCAAAGCGGGCGGGCTTTGACGGGATAACCTTCCACTGGGCCAACGGCTTCATCGGCCAGCAATTCATGTCACCAGCCACCAACAAGCGAACCGACAAATATGGGGACAGGCTTCTCTGGGTGACAGAGACGGTTAAGAAAGTGAGGGCTGCGGTGGGGCCGGATTTCGTCATCATCGCCAGACTTAGCGGCCAAGAGTATATAGCTGATGGCTACGAGATAGATTGGCTTGCCAAGGAAGCTGCCCCTGCGCTGGAGGAGGCAGGGATAGATGCCATCGACATCAATGCTGGCACCACGTCCATGGAAAGCCTGCCTTACCTCATCCCCCCCATCTATCAGCCGCGTGGAATCCTCATTCCCCTGGCGGAAGCGGTTAAGAGGCAGGTTAAGGTTCCCGTGTTTGGCGTGGGCAAGATCAATGACTCCCAGATGGTGCGCAGCTTCATTGAACAGGGCCTGTGTGACATAGTCAACCTTGGCCGCCAGTCTATTGCTGATCCTGATTTCCCGAGGAAGACGCTAGAGGGCAGGGATGACGAGGTGAGGAAATGTATGTTCTGTGACTGGTGCCTCTATACCTGCTCTATGGGTAACCTGACCCTGGAGTGCGCCGAAAATTACGAGCAAGGCAATTTCAAGGAAGCGCAGATAACGAAGGCCGAGAAGCCAAAGAAGGTGTTGGTCATCGGCGGTGGCATTGCTGGCATGGAGGCAGCGCGGGTAGCGCATCTGCGGGGGCACGATGTCACCTTGTGGGAGAAGGAGCCCCAGCTTGGTGGCATGGTAACCAAGGTCTCAACCATGCCCGATGTTTTTGTTGGCAGCTTGAATAACTCGGTGGAGTGGACTGCGCACCAGCTAGCTAAACAGCAGGTGAAAGTAGAACTGAACAAAGAGGCTACAGCAGATGCAATCATCGCAGCGAAGCCCGATGTTGTGCTTCTGGCTACTGGCACTCGGAGCGCTGTACCGGACATCCCGGGCATAAAAGGGCCTAATGTATTTACCCTGGAGGATTACCTGACCGGGCAGGCGAAGTTGGGCAATAGAGTGGCAGTTCTGGGAGGGGGCTATGGCGCCGAGATAGCGGTATCCATCGCCAGAGGCGGCAAGGAAGTCGCCCTTCTCTCCGAGGGCGACCAAGCCTCAATAGCCGCCGCTCCCTACCTGTTCCAAGGCGCGCGCGTCATCATGCTTCACGGCTTCCTCATTCAGGCCAATGTCAACATCATTACCAATGCCAAGATAAAAGAGATAACACCCCAGAAAATAAAGTATATGGACGCTGAGGGCAATGAGCAGACGGTTGCGGCGGATACAGTTATACTGGCCACCGACCGGGAACCCACTAGGGAGCTGTACGATGCTCTGGTGGGGAAAGTCCCCGAACTCCATGACATTGGGGACTGCTGGCAACCAGGCACAATAGGCAGCGCGGTACACGACGCGAACCATTGGGCCAGGCAAATTTAGACAGTGAGAGTCCCAACTTAAGGTGGGAAACGATCATAGAGATACAAACCACTGTTTATAGAGAAGTGACAGTTCCAGCGCCGTGCAAGGAAGCATGTCCAGCCGGGATTGATCTACCACGCCACGTTCGCCTAATCGCCGATGAGAAATTTGATGAGTCACTGGCGGTGATGCGGGAGAGGGTTCCCTTCCCCGGGGTCCTGGGTCGCGTCTGCTCCAGCCCTTGCCAGGCTGAGTGTCGGCTGGGCGAGGTAGATGAGCCGATGATGATAAGAGCCCTGCACCGCTTTGTCGCCGACCGTGATAAAGGGATCTGGCAGCAGGCTTTAAAAAAGGGAAAGCCCACGGGCAAGCGCATTGCTATCATCGGGTCGGGGCCTGCGGGACTCACCGCAGCCTATTACCTGGCAAGGCTTGGCCATGCGGCAACCGTCTTCGAGGCACTGCCTGAGCCTGGGGGCGCGATGCGTGCCTATATCCCTGAGTACCGACTGCCTCGAGAGGTGCTGAATTCCGAGATTGAGGTGATAAAGGGGATTGGGGTTGAGATCAAGACAAACAATAGAATTGACTCAGTGGATGAGCTTTCTAAGCAGGGCTACAACGCCGTACTTGTCGCAGTAGGTGCCCACCAGCCTATTAAGATGGGCATTGATGGTGAGGAAGGCCCAGGGGGAATCGAATCCCTATCCCTGCTCAGGAAGGTAAATGAAGGCCAAAAAGTGAGCCTCGGGGACAGGGTTGCAGTAGTTGGCGGGGGCAATTCAGCCATAGATGCGGCGCGTGTTGCCCACCGCCTGAGAGCCAAAGAGGTGACCATTATATATCGTCGCACTCGGGCGGAAATGCCTGCAATTCCAACCGAGGTAGAAGAAGCCCTCAAGGAAGGGGTGAAAATTGAGTTCCTCGTTGCGCCGACAAAGGTAACGAGAGAGAATGGCTCGGTCAAGATGGAGTGCATTCGCATGATGCTGGGTGAGCCGGATGAAAGTGGCAGGCCACGACCAGAGCCAATCGCGGACAGCGAATTCAGCATCAACTTTGATACCGTGGTTTCTGCCATTGGCCAAAGGCCCGAAATCCCGGCCCAGCTTGGGCTGGCCATCGCCGACAACGGCACGGTAGAGGTTGACCTCGATACACTTGCCACCAGTAAGAGCGGCGTTTTTGCCGGCGGCGATGCCACCAGTGGGCCGACTACGGTGATCGAGGCCATTGCCGCAGGCAAACGGGCAGCGATGTCCATAGACAAATATCTCGGCGGCGGTGGGGTTATCGACGAGACATTGGCGCCTCCTGAAGAGGAGGTAACACCGGTACTCACATTGGTTCCCAATGTCGAGCGGGCTACGATGCCCACATTGCCCATAGACGAACGACTTGCTGGCTTCGCCGAGGTTGAGCTTGGTCTCAGTGAAGAGCAGGCACTGCAGGAGGCGAAGCTGTGCTTTAGGTGCGATCTACCTATTATAATTGACATGAAAAAATGCAATGGATGCATGACCTGTGCAATGCGCTGTTGCCTGAGAGTAGATAAGTTCTTTGACCCCTTGAAGGCCCGAATCAAAATTCAGAAGGTGGGTAGGCAGGAGACAGATTATACGGTCATTTTCACCGATGAATGTGACGATTGTGGCATCTGTGTCCGCTACTGCCCCTATTGGGCGCTGACACGGGGGAAAATAAAGAATACAGCTTAGGCAGTAAGCGCTATGGATACTTGAGCGTTTAAGCGGGGTATTGGCAATATGGCTCAAGAAGAGAAGGGCATCTGGGTATTTGCCGAACACAGAAAGGGCGAATTGCTAGATGTTTCCCTGGAACTTTTAGGCGAGGGTCAAGGGCTAGCCCAAAAGCTCGGTGGCGAGGTGGCCGCCATCCTCCTTGGCCATGATGTGGAAGCGTTGGCTAAAACCGTGGCCTGCTACGGTGCAAGGAAGGTCTATCTGGTAGAGGACGAAAGGCTGGAGGAATATGAATGCGATGCCTACGTCCGAGTGATCGCTGGCCTTGTTGAAAGATACAGACCGAGAGTCCTTCTCGCCGGTTCCACCTGGAAGGCATGCGATTTCCTGCCCTATGTCGCTGCCAGGATGGGGATGGCCTTCGCTGCCAACTACAACAGGATCACCACTGGCGAGAAGGGGGCGCTGCAACTTACTAGGCCCATCTACGGCGGGAGGTTAGATGGAGTCTATTCCTTAGCCCCTGATAGGGCTCGCTCGCTGGCGGTAATGGCACGCCCCGGAGCCATAGGCATGGGGAAGCCAGAGGAGGCTGGTGAGCCAAAACTCATCAGGGTTGACCCCCTGTTGAACTGGCAAAGCATTCGAACCAGGGCTGTCGAGTTCATCAAGGGAGACCCCAAGAAGATGGACATCTCGCAGGCGGAGATCATCGTCGCCGCTGGAAGAGGTATAGACTCCGCCGAGAAGTTGGCACCCGTAGAGGCCCTGGCTGATGTGCTGGGGGCAAGCATCGCTGGCACCCGTCCTGCGGTGGATGCTGGCTGGGTTTCTTTTGAACGGCAGGTAGGGCAGACGGGGAAGAGCGTCTCGCCAAAGTTGTACATCGCCTGCGGCATATCGGGCGCCATCCAGCATACGGCCGGGATGAAGGATTCCGAGCGCATAATCGCCATAAACAAGGATCCCGAGGCTCCCATATTCAAGATATGTGATATAGGGATCGTGGGCGACGTCCAGGAAGTTGTACCCAAGCTGGTGGCAGATCTGCGCCGAGTGAGACGCTCAGGATCTCCAGATGTTGAGAAGACCATCAGTCACCTCTGAGGTTGCTATGGAGATAATAGTCTGCATCAAGCAGGTCATAGAGCCTGAAAGCAAGCTAAACATCGACCCCGGCACGGGCCTGATAGAGCAACGGGGGCTCAGCTACGTTCTAAACCCCAACGATGAATTCGCCTTGGAGGAGGCGCTCAGGATCAGGGACAAGCTGGGGCAAGGCCGGGTGACCGTTTTGACCCTGGGACCGCCCCGGGCGAAGGATACCCTAGTGAGGTGCCTGGCCATGGGAGCGGATGAGGCCGTCCTTATTTGGGACGAAGCGCTGGAGGGCTCCGATGTCCATGTCACTTCTCTGGTTCTGGCAAGGGCCATTGGCCTTCTCGGCTATGGTCTCGTCCTCTGTGGCTGTGAGGCATGGGACGATGGCCAGGGCTGCGTGGGCGCTGGCGTCGCTGAAGGGCTGGACATACCCCTGATCACCAGGGTAAGCAGAGTGGAGCTTTCCCCCGATAGGGCAAGGGCCACCGTCTTGAGGCACCTGGAAAGGGGAGACCAGGCCAAAGTGGAATGCTTGCTGCCCGCCGTTTTCGCCATCGCCATGCGGGCAAACAGGCCCAGGTATCCCAAGCTGCGCCATCGCCTGCTGGCCCCAAAACGGGAGATCCCAACATGGGACCTGAAGACCACTGGCCTGGGAGAGGAGGAGGTAGGCTGCCTGATGAGGCTAGAGGAAGTTTCTTACCCCCGGCCGAGGGCCAAGAAGGTGGCTACCCCCGACTCCTCGCTATCCCCCATGGAGCGACTCAGTTTCTTCCTTACCGGAGGCGTCACCGAAAGAGCGGCCAATCTGCTGGATGGCTCCACCCCAGAGGCTGTCTCTAAGGTCACCGAGTTCCTCATAGAGGAGGGTATTATCCAAAGAGAGGTATAGCATGAAAGGGAAAACGACGAAGCAGGCTTTGTGTGGCATCTATCGGGTGCTGGACCTGGCCGATGAGACAGGAGTCTATTGCGGCAAACTCCTCGCCGATCTGGGCGCCGACGTCATCAAGGTCGAACCCCCTGAGGGAGACAAGACCAGGTCATGG
>Ga0180437_10008479_pt1 | contig 13032 bp, 10 predicted proteins | sample SS_ome_4_FD_132410 | JGI IMG/M metagenome (GOLD analysis project Ga0180437, IMG submission 132410) | Hypersaline lake sediment archaeal communities from the Salton Sea, California, USA - SS_3_D_1 metaG | ecosystem: Environmental > Aquatic > Non-marine Saline and Alkaline > Hypersaline >...
AGGATGCGGTTCCGGTCCTTCAGATCTGCCTGACTTCATGAAACCCGGCGTGCGGGTAGGCGAGGATCTTCTTGTGAAAGACGCCTTCGCGGAGGACAAGAGGCTGCACACCGTGACCGATATACGTTTTGGGGAGTTAGACTCAAACCCAGGTCATGAGATCGGGATTGCAGGGCGCCGAGGCGCGGTCATCATGAGGCCGGACGGCACATGTGTCTCCTTTGTGTCATTCGGGGGCTTCCGGCAACGTCGTCAGCACGGGCGTCCCACAATAGTGGATGCAGAAGGCGACGGCATATGCGAGTTCTTTACAACGTCTGTCGTATATGGGGCCATGCTGCTAGACCACGGTGGCCAGCAAGTGTGGTCCACAAGAGGCCGCATGCGTGTCGCTGGAGATTGCTATGCTTATGGCGACATGGACCGTGATGCCCAAACCGAGTTCCTTTTCTATGATTACGGCACCCTTGCACTGCTCAGCAGTAATGGGAGCGTCATGTGGAGTAGAGAACCTCCGTTTCACGCACCGACTCTCCATATCGTTGATCTCGACGAGGACGGTAGCATGGAGATTGTGGGAACGAGCTTCGACACAATTACCGTACTCAATAGCAAGGGTTCTGTGCTGCAGGAAAAGCGCGCCAGCCTGGACATTGACTTGAACGAATCCTCTCTGGTCCCATACCCCACTAAGGACAGTGCCAAGTACTTTCTCTGTACGGGCAAAGAGAGCCACCTGCTTGTATCGCTGGATGGGGACACCGTCGTTCAGGAATTCAAAGGGGTGCCCTGGTGCGATCAGCGGATAGCTAAGCCCGTGCGACTCAGGAAGGACGAAGACCCGTACTTTGCCATCTTCGGGTTGCTGCCTTGGCAGGGCCGAAAACTGGCAGGTTTCGCGGAGGTCAACTCGGTTCTGTACGTGTTTGACTCTGAACAGAAACTCGTATATCACGAAGTCATTGGTGACGATGGTTGGGCCATGGCAACTGTGCCGTCCGGTCGACCAAACGAGGAGGTTTTGTTGGTTGGTGGCACTGGCAAGGTGTGGCGGTACAAAACAAGAAAAGGGAACGAAAGCTAAATCTCCTGCGGAGCCAGAGGCAAGATCAGCCCTCACCCTAACCCTCTCCCAGTGGGAGAGGGAACCTTGTTCACCACGAAGACACGAAGGACACCAAGAACTGCACAAGATATCTTGGGGCCTTGGGCAAATGTGGCTGAATCATCCAGGGAGGTTTCTGTGACGCACACCTTCATCCATCTCAACGACGACTCGCGACGCCTGCTCCCTCGCCCTCTGGGAGAGGGCTGGGGTGAGGGTCCTAGCGACTTCCTGCATAACGGTCAAACGACGGCTTCTGGCGTCATTGCGAGCGTAAGCGAAGCAATCCCGGTTTGTACCGCGTGCCACCCAACAAGATTGCCGCGTCGCTTCGCTCCTCGCAACGACGGCTCCGGCAACACGCAAGCCCGTAGCCCGGCAATCCATTTGCCGGGAAATATGCCGCCGCGAGCGTAACCCCGGAAAATGAGTTTCCGGGCTACCTCTGTTTGCAGATCAAACGACGGCTGGCAACCCTTCGGGCGTGCCAGCCCTACAATCTCAAGACACTGAACGGGTACGTTCTGTCTCGAAAACTTCTCTCGGCGACAGGAATTACTCAGTCTGGCTGGCCCTATCGCGTTTGACAGCCCAGTATGTGCCGCTGACGAAGTATATCAGTGTGGGCCAGATAAGACCTCGTTTGAACAGTTCGAACCGTTCGTTGTACCCGCCGGCGCCTTTCACGTAAATCCAGATCGGCCACACCACGCAGATAGCGAGACACGCCAGAGCTACAAACCTCCATATCCACAGCAAAGGCGACGTCTGTTTGGCCGGAGCTTCTTTCTTCTGCGCATCAGCGACTGGGGTTTCTTTGGGTGCTGAAGGTTCCGGCCCGGTCGGCGCGACTTCGTCGCCCGCAGTCATTGGACGTCGAGCACCGGCGATTGCCGAGAACAGAATGTACAACGCGGTGGTCAGGAACCATACCGGGATGAAGAGGAAGAACAGATGGAGCTTCTCCGTGCTCTCGAGCGTTATTGCAACTGCGATGGCCAGACCCCAACTCACCAACGCCGGCCAACTCACGATGAGCTTCCTTTTTTCGACCCAGAACTGAGTGAACCCGATTTTCGGGAAGATCCAGTGTTCTGTGAAAACTATCGCGCCTACCGGCATTAACAGCAGACCGTAATAGCCGACGAAATCGAGGAGCTTGGTGAACACGAAGGGAAAGCACGCGACAATGGTCGTCACGACACCTATGAACAGCGTGACGAGCCAGCGCGGCCAGTTGGGAGTCACGGTCTGAAGCGCCAGACCCGCGCGGTACAATGTCGGGTTCGATGTCGTCCATCCGGCGATTACCACCGCGATAATTCCGGCGACGCCTAGCGCTTCCATAGCGAGCTGGCCGGAGTCGAGGTTAGCAAGCTGCGTTTTCAGTATCGAAGCCGTGGCGGCACCCATTATGCCGGCGCAGATCCACGCACCATAGTGTCCCAGGTACATCCCGAAAGCCGAGAAAAGTCCGTACGAGGGGCTCTTGGCGTAGCGGAACAGCGCCATGTCCGAGAGACCGACGTGCATCGCCAGGTTGCATATCCAGGCGAACGCTGCGACGTGCCAGAAACCTATTGTCGGTTGGCCGTCCGGTCGAACGCCGGTCCAGATCGTCTTGGTCGCGATCTGCCAGAAATCGGCCAGCGAGTGAATCTCGCCTTGTTCGAGTGTTCGCAATGCCAGACCCGGCAGCAGCGCCATCGCGCCGGCAAAAAACATTATGATCATCCACGGCGAACATACGGAAGAGAACTGTGCCAGGCTCTTGAATCCGAGGATGGCCAATGTGATCACGACCGCTCCAACAACGATCACCACAAGGACGAAACGGAAATCTTGAGGGTACCAGTTAGTCTGAGCAGGAATACCGAACGGGATCCTGACCGCCGAGGCCGATACCGTGATCATGCACCCGCCAAGAACACAGAACAGAATCGCGTTCAGCACGTTGTAGACCACTGTGGTCACCGGTCCGGCAACTTTGCGCAAGTACCAGTACAGAGTCAATCTTGTTCGCACGGATATCGGTGCGCATATAAGCGTCCAGCTAAGCACCGCCATCAAGTTGCCAATTAGCAGCCCGCCGAATATGTCGCGGGCAGTGGCACCCCAGCCGACAAACAGGGCACCTATGACAAACTCCGTCCCGGCGACGTGTTCCCCCGCGAACAGACCGGCAAAGTATCTGCCCGGTTGAAGTTTCTTTTCGGATACCGGTTCCCGGTCAAACTCGTAAAGTTTGTCGAGCCGTTCGGTTAGTGTAAGCGCTGGTTTCTTTTCGTTTCCCACGGTTCGTGCCCCCCGTACCAATCCCTCCAACGAAATGAATAGCTGCCCCGCCCGCTGAAGCGGAATCTCCAACGGCAACGCCGCGTATTCTACACGATGTCGTGCCCTTTGTCCACTCGGACTGTTTACGACCTCAGTGATCCCCACCTTTCGAGCAAGACATTGCTTGTTTTGCACCCTTTTCTCGCTAGAAACCTGTGATTCTCGTCATTCCCGCGCAGGCGGGAATCCAGGACCCCCGGCACACATCGCCCAGTCAGATCAGAATGGATCCCCGCCTGCGCGGGAATGACGTGAATAAAGTGCAAATGGGGCGCAAGGCGGGAATAGCAGAGAATTGGGCATCCCGAGATGGCACGAAAGTGGTTCCGCTTGTGACAAGACCGGATTGCCGCCGCGCCTGCCTACCGCAGGCATGGGCGAACTCAACGCAACGACGAAAGTCGTGAGTGGATCGGCCGGCCTTGAGGTCAGGCCCTACCAACGAAGGGGACATCGCCTTGTTTTTCGCAAAGGTGCTATTTGGAAGTTCGCATGCGGCGGAGTAGGGCCTCGAACCCACTTGGCGAACCAGTGACCGGCTCCTGGTAAAGCGGAGCTAACGATGGATCTTCATACTCTATAGCCGCCGGCCGATACGGGATGTTGACCCCGGCCCATTTCGGTGCAAGCATGAAGGTCACCGAGCCGTCGAGCCAGAGCACGTTTCCGCCGCCCGGCACATGGTTGAACGATTGCGCTCTGCCTTCACCATCGCCAAATCCGCTCGCCACGTCCCACATGACAGGCACTTTTGGAACCGGCTTTTGCGGCGGCGGCACGGTTATCGGAGCCTCCGTGTACGCGCCGAAATAGTCATAGCTCGTACGGTAGCTGTTGGGAGCGTCAAGGTCGCTGTTCGTGAACTCTTCACCGTACTCGAACGTCCGCGGTCCGGAATCTGACGGGCAGATGAAAACGCCCCTGTCCGCCACATAACCGGCGAAGAACGCATCGAGACAGTCGGCATCGTTCTTTCCTCCGCTCCACGGAAGCCTGCCGTCGTTTTCCTCGGCGTACATCCACATGGCTGCACCGAGCTGCGACAAGTTGCTGAGACAGCTGGTCCTGCGGGCGCTCTCCCGCGCACGAGCGAGCGCCGGCAGGAGTATCGCCGCGAGGATCCCGATTAGGGCTATCACGGCCGTCAGTTCCAGCAATGTGAACCCGGTTGGTTGCCTTTTCATCGCTTCTTCACCTCGGACCAGCGTAACTCGCGAACCGTTCCGGTCGCGGACAAGGTCATCTCCGCGACCACTTGCACTCTCGAAACCACAAGTTCGCCCTCTCCCAGTTCACCGGTTGAGACTATGAGATACGCACCCGTCCCGTCGCCAGGTTTGACCTCAACTGAAAACCTACCTGCACCAAGAGGCGTCTCCTTTTCACCCCGATAGTCATTCGGGCGAACGCGAAGCTCCGCGAGCGCCTTGTCCACACCGCCTTCGGCGATATTGAGACAAATCTGCTGTCGCTCGACCGAAGTCCGGTTCGACAGGGTACGGTTCAAGAACCCTAAGAATGTCGAAGCGAAAATGGTCATCGCGGCCAGGTAACCGACGGTTAGCAACAGCGCCGTGCCTTCCTTCGCCCGCGCTCGCGACATAAAGCGGTTCATCTTCATCCCCTCTACGCCTACCTCCCGGCAGCAGAAACGCCTCTCATAGCAGCGCTGAACCTGTGCAGCCGGCCCGTCTTGTGTTTATTACCATCATTGCGTACGCTGATCTCCAGCGATACAAGGTGCGCCCTGTCCGGAACGTCTGAGTCGTACTTGAACTGTATCGAATCGAGATCGAGAGGGTAGGTGACGAACCTCTCGGCGCTCTGTTTCCCGTCCCTCTCGAGAATGACGAGTTTGTCCAACCGCGAATCCGAACCGATCGGTCCGAACACCACGTACCTCTTGTCTCCCTTCTGATCGCCGGGCGGCGCTATCTGAAGAACGAGCTGATCCGTGCCTGACCGGTACTTGGCAACGCCAGAGCACACCCCGCTTGATGTACGAACCGCGCCGACGAACTCGCTGCGAATATCCTCGACCGCGCACATTTTGTCAAGGGCGCTCGTGCCGAGTGCTGATAAGCGAGTGCTTGTTATGAAAACGCTTGCGGCAAGATTGATGACGATCGCGAGAATCGCGACACAACCCAGAACTTCAAGCAACGTCATACCTGCCTTGCCAGCCGATCCGGTACGTCTCATTCGCCTTCTCCCCGGTCCTGAGACACCAAGTCCGCCACCAAGACACCAAGGCACGAAGCACTCATAACACAATCCTTTTGATACCGTCCCCGATAAGCGGCACGTTGAAGTTTATTCGGCACAGTAACCTGGTGTTCGGTTTGCAAGTGCCTCTTTTTCAGCTCATAGGCCAGGCAAGTTTCGTAGACGCTCTCCAGCAGACCAGGACCAAGGTTTGAGTGTACGGCGAACGCTGCATCAACAACCTGCGTTGCTGCTGCATCCACTTCGGCATCAACGGGCTTTCTTGGTGCCTTGGTGTCTTGGTGGTTCATTATCGCCTTCTGTCCCCTATGAGGGTAGTGACCTTCTTCTCGATGGTACGCCCGTTCTCACCGGTCCACCTGACGCTGACGGTCACCTCTTTGAGTCCTTTCGGCTCCCCACCGCAGTCCTTGATTGTAACGCTGGGTGTCGCGTTCACCAGGCTTGAAAGCGCCGGCGTCTCGCTGACGAACCGTCCGCTGTCGGTGTTACGCAACTGCGAGAACGGCAACGATCTCAGCGTCTCTATCTCGTTCTGGACGGCTTCCATTGCCACAGCGGACTCGTTGAGCGCATGCATCTTGCCAAGCCCGTAGTGGTACATCTGGATTACGCCGAACATACCCACTATGAGCACGAATAGAGCCGCGGTAAGCTCAATGAGCGTAACTCCGGATTCGTTTTTCACTGGTCTTCCAATCTTCATTTTCATTCTAGCTCACCGCCGGCGGCAGGACGCGTCTCAGTTCTTCTAGCGCCGTGACGCCCAGCCGCGCTTTCTCAACACCGTCCTCGGCAAGCGTGACCATCCCGCTTCTTACCGCCGCGTCATGGAGCACTCTTGTTCTCGACCGGCCAAGGACGAGCTCGGCGATCTCCTCGTTGATTACAAGCAACTCACCTATAGCCGTACGGCCGCGATATCCTATCCCCTCGCACTCGTCACATCCGGTGCCGCGACGAAACGCGGTTCCCTCAGTGCCCACATCCAACCGTGCCAGAACCGACGCCTCCGGCTGATATTCGGCGGTGCACTGCGAGCAGTTGATGCGGACCAATCTTTGCGCCAGAACACCGGTCACGGACGAAGCGATTAGAAACGGTTCGATACCCATGTCAAGCAACCGCGTGAACACGCCCGCTGCCGTGCCGCTGTGTATAGTGCTTATGACGAGATGGCCTGTAAGACCCGCCTGAATAGCGGTTCTCGCAGTCTCAGCATCGCGTATCTCGCCGACCATTATCACCTCAGGGTCCTGCCTGAGCACCGACCGAAGAGCATTCTCGAACGTAAAACCGGTATGCGGATTAATCTGAGTCTGAGATATCTTGCCCAGCCTGTACTCGACCGGGTCCTCAATCGTCACAATATGAGGTGCAGGCTCCCGCAACGCAGCCAATTCACGCAGTAGAGCATAGATCGTCGTTGTCTTGCCGCTGGAACTCGGACCGGTCAGCAAGACAGTGCCTTGCGGACGAAAGATCAGCTCTCGTAAATCAGCGACGACCTCCGGCCGAAACCCGAGAGAGTCAAGCTCGAACACGTTACGGCTCGAATCGAAGATCCTGATCACCGTTTTCTCGCCGTAAACGGTCGGGAACGTCGACACCCGCATCTCTCTGCCACCTCTCGCCTCGTCCGCGTCGATCCTGCCATCCTGCGGAGCATCCTTTTGATACACAACCAACCTGGCCAGTATCTTTATGCGGGCGATAATCTTCTCCTGGTACGCCTTCGGTATCCTCGCGACCTCGTGTAGAATCCCGTCTACCCTGTATCGCAGCGATAAGCAGTCCTGCCATGGTTCAAAATGGAGATCGCTTGCACCGTGAAGCACCGCCTGGCGTATTGCGGCGTCCACCGCCTCGGTCGTGCCAGTGTCCCCGGTCCCAAGATGGCCAATCAGCTCATCTTGAATATCCTTTAGCGGCATAACATCTGTACTAGCGGGACTTTCACGCTTTTTATTTATAAATAACCTTAACCTTTTCATTCGCCTATCTCGGCTGTCTGCCGCTTTTGTTACGCCGCCAAGACTTCGGTTCTCCGCTCAAAAGCGCTCTAGACAGACGCTGCAAGAACATCGATCAGTGCCACGGCCATGCCGAGCCAGGACAAAGCGACCAGAAGCGCGAAGCACCCGAGCGCGACAACACCCACCGGTGCCGTCACGTCGAGTAGTATCTTGCTTGTCTTGGCAGCTTGGCGCTGGTACAGCCTGCTGACTCTGCCGAGAGCTTCCGGAAGGAGGCCGGAACTCTCTCCCACAGATATCAGACCCCGGAATGAAGCAGGCAACTTCCTCTCCATTGCCATAGCATTGCTGAGCGTTTCGCCGTTCTGCACCCGTTCCTTGACCCTTCGGAGCACAGAACGATATACCGGATTAACCTCGAGCAAAGCCGCATCCTCCAGCGCCGCGTCAAGCGGGACACCCGCTGCAACGAGTTTCTCCAGAACCAGGGCAATGTGCCCCAGGTTCTTCTTCGTCACGATACCTCCCAGGAATGGAAGGTGTACCAACAGGACGCTAAAGGCGGTCTTGAACAAACCTCGCCTCTTGAGAAGGACCTTCCACACTACGAGCACCAGGCAGGCTACGAGGAGCAGAGGCAGCCATCTCCATGCAATGATGTAGTTGGCTACCCCCATTAGCACACGGACCGACCGTGGAGCAGGAACCCCGAAGTCCGCTAGAACACCGGTGAACGAGGGTAGAACTCTAACACAGAGGAATGCCGCTATGATAAGCTGGACAAGCAGGACAAATCCAATGTACAACTTGTAGACCGTAATTACATCGTGGAAAGACAACGCCTGGAGCACGTCTTCAGCCAGTTCAGTGAAGGTCTCATGAAGTTTGCCTGTTTCTTCGCCGACCTTCACGAGATCCGTGTAAAACCGTGGAAAGAAACGCGGCCGTCTCCTCATGGCCTCTTCGATTGACAACCCCGAAGCTATATCGTCTCGAAGAGCCAGAAAGATGGACTCCAACTTGCCGTTCGGCGCGTCCAGAGCAGCTGCTTCCAGTCCACCCATTATGGGCGCGTTCGACCGAACGATTGCAGCCAGCTGTCCCGTGACTGCAATCAGGTCACGCCGCCACGTCCTTCTTAGCAAGTAAATCGGCCCTCGCCACGGTTCCTTCCGCACGCTGACCCCGAACTGCGGCGGCTTACGCGTCCGGTACTGCTGCCACAGCCTCGTCCATACAGGTAGGGTCATCCGTGGCGGTCTGTCGCCGCGGATCCAGCTGACAACGTCTATATATGCGATGTCCCGCCAGTTCATATACCGCTTATTGCATCCCCGAGCATGAAAATCGGCAGGTAAAGTGAGATCACCAGGTAGCCGATGATAAGGCCTACAAGAACCACCACAACAGGTCCCGCGAGCGCGATGACAAGTTTGTCAATGCGCATCGCGCCTCTCTCGTACATGTCAGCCAGCTCAAGAAGCGTCTCATCAACGTCCCCGCGGTCTTCCGCAGTTGACAGCATCCAGCAGATGCCATGCCCGAAATATCCGGTGCTTGCCAGTGCATCGGATATTCGCTCGCCCCCCTCGACGAGACGGGCGGCATCCGTGACGGCTCTGCGGAGCACAGCGTTCCCGGCGGCCGCCGATGCGAGATCGAGCGCTTCAAGCACTGGGACTCTGCTGGCAAGAAGCAGGCCCAAGGATCGGCAGAATCTCGCAACTGATACCCTGAAATACAGCACGCCGAATATCGGCAGATGAAGATTGAACCAATGAAGCGTGTGCGTCCCATGTTCGCTATTTGCCAATGCTCTAAGAATCAAGCGGGCCAAGAGCAGAACGGCCGCCGCGCACATAACAAAGATTTTCCAATTAATGACGAGAACGTCGCTGATCGCGATACAGAATTTCGTGGGCCCCGGCAAATCGCCGCCGAAATCTTTGTAGATTGCGGCAAACACAGGGACCACTCTAACCAGGAGGAAACCTACAATCGCCGCACACGCAACGAGCACAAGTATCGGATAGGCAATCGCCTCCTGGAGACTGTTTTTCATCTCCACCATCCGGCCGGAGTAGGTGCACAACTGGCTCAGTACGCCGGAAAGGTTGCCGGTACGCTCCCCGGCTCGTATCATGGTCCTGTAGACCGGCGAGAAGCTCTCAGGATGACTGCCGACCGCCTCTTCGAGCGAACTGCCTGCTTCTATCTGTGAGCGCACGTCCTTAAGGATCCGTCTGAGCCGCCTGTTCTGGATCTCCTCGGCGATAGCGTGCAAAGATTGTGCAAGCGGCAGCCCACTTCTGACGGTCGCGAGCAGTTGCCGGTTGAAAAGGTCGAGGTCTTGCCACGTAAGACGCGACTTCACCCGGAGGAATCCCGGTCGCTTCCCGACCTCTTCCACTGAACTCACCTGCAGTCCGCGCTCTTTCAGCGTCGATGTAACGCGGCGAGCCGACTCCTCCTCCATCGTGCCCTCGACGGCTTGACCGTCCTGGTCAACGGCTCGATACTTGTATAGCGGCATCTAGCTGTCTCCTCCCCAAATTCGAGTCTCCGCTCTCGCGCTCGATGATGACTTCACAGTTTCCGTACGTCACAGTTGAAAGTCCACTTGTTTCCGAAATAGCTAATGACAATTGTCCCGCAAAACGATCAAACTGATGAAGATAGTCCCATTAGAGAAGACGCACGACAATCTCCAGAAGACAGGGAAGTATGGGTAGCGCAATGACTTAGTTCCTGAGGGGCAACGAGACCAAGCCTGTTTGATGGCAGATCAAGGCGAGATACGCGTTTGCACACCCGGGGGTTGACATTATTGAGTTTTCCATATTATCATGTTGCACAAGTCGGTAACCGTTTGCCTACTTTTCCTAACCAGGTAAATCTAGTCATGACTGGCAGTTTGCCCGATTTCTTGAAGAAGACAAAGATCGCGGTCGACAGGGTATCCCTCCGGGCAAAGCTCGTGGCGACCTTCCTCATCGTTGTGATCATCACAGGAACAACCACCACTCTGGTGGGCGTAAGCCTCATCGCCAACGGGGTCATCAGGCAAGCGGAAGATAAGGTGCGACTTGATTTGAACTCCGCGCGCGAGGTCTACCAGGAAAGAATACGCGAGATCGACACGGTGCTGCATTTCACCGCGATCCGGTCCGTGATGGTGCGGAAGGCGCTTATCGAAAGGGACAGGGAAACACTCGGAATCACGCTCGAAGAAGTGCGGCAGGCCAGCGCTATGGATATACTGACGATAACCGACGATAATGGGCGGGTCCTCTATCGGTGCCGCAACCCTGAACTCTACGGGGACGACCAGGGCGAGGACGAGTTCGTACAACGGGTCCTGAGGGACCACGAATGTGTAACCGGAACCACCCTGGTACCTGCCGAGGAGTTGATGAAAGAGAGCCCGGACCTGGCGCAACGAGCGCGGATCATGCTCGTTCCCACGGAGAAAGCGAAGCCGAGACCGGAAACGGAAGAGACGACCGGCATGATGATGAAAGCGGCCGTTCCTGTGTTTGACAATAACGGGGTTATTGCGGGCGTGCTTTACGGCGGAGATTTGCTTAACCAGGATAACGAAATCGTGGATCGAGTGAAAGCGATAGTTTATCGCGGCGAAACCTACAAGGGCAAGGAGACCGGTACCACGACGATCTTTCAAGGGGATTTGCGCATTTCCACGAATGTCAGAAACGATGATGGTGCCCGGGCGATCGGAACACGGGTGTCAGCCCAGGTCAACGAGGCCGTGCTCGTGCAAGGTAAGGCATGGATAGGGCTAGCGTTCGTCGTCAACGACTGGTACATCGCCGCATACGAACCGATAAGAGACATAAGTGACAAGGTTATTGGGATGCTTTACGTTGGGGTACTCGAAGAGAAGTTCGCGGATTTGAAGAAGAGAACGCTGTGGGTGTTCGTGGGCATAACGACTGCCGGCGCGGCAGCAGCACTGGCCGTCTCGTACCTGCTTGAACTGAGCCTCCTAAAGCCTATCAGAGAACTGGCGCGAGGAGCTCACGAACTTGCTAGCGGAAACTTCGACTACCGAGTGGGGCCTCTCCCAAGGGATGAGATGGGCGACCTTGGCGAGACCTTCAACTTCATGGCCGAGAGTATCAAGCAGAGGGATAAGGAGTTGCAGGAGCGGACGCGGATGATCGTCGAATCAAAGCGGCTGGCAACGCTCGGGCAGCTTGCGGCCGGGGTGGCCCACGAGATAAACAACCCGCTTGGAGGCATATTCGTGTACGCGCATCTACTGCTCGAGGACACCGCGCCCGACGATCCCAGACGGTTGAACATGGAAAAGATCGTGAAGGAGACTTCTCGATGTCGTGACATCGTCAAGAATCTGCTCGATTTCTCGCGACAGACTAGTCCCAAGGTGGAAGAGGCTGACATCAACGAAATTGTTGATGAAGCGCTCGGTCTGGCGATACAGCAGCCGGAGTTCAAGACTGTGCGGGTTGAAACGAGCTTGTGCGAGAATCTGCCGCATATCATGGTTGATGTGTCGCAAATTGAGCAGGTTTTCACAAACATACTCCAGAACGCCGCTGAAGCCATGGGCGGCGCGGGCACAATCAGCATCAGCAGCCGGCTCTCGAGCGACAACGGGATGATGGAGGTCGCCATAAAAGATACGGGACCAGGCATACCGCCGGAACATTTGGACAGGCTGTTCGACCCATTTTTCACAACGAAAGAGGTCGGACACGGCACCGGTCTCGGTCTTGCGGTCAGTTATGGCATAATAGAGAGGCACGAGGGTAGGATAAAGGTCGAGAGCGAGCCGGGGAAGGGAACCACATTTGTCGTGCAGTTACCGTTGAAAGGGGAGGGTGAATAATGACAGCATCGTTTTCTGTCCTGGCGATTGACGACGAAGAGGTCATGCGCGACTGTTGCGTCCAGGTTCTGTCTCGTGAAGGGTGTCGCGTCGAATCTGCCGCCGACGGACGGACCGGTCTCGAGAAGTTAAGAAAAGAGCTGTTTGACGTGGTCATACTGGATCTGAGGATGCCCGGGCTGAGCGGGTTCGACCTGCTGGACCGGATCGTGCAAAGCAGCCCGGAAACCGTCGTGATAGTGATCACTGGATACGCGACGGTAGAATCGGCGGTCGAGGCGATGAAACGAGGCGCATACGATTTCATACCTAAGCCGTTCAGCCCCAAGGTACTGCGCGCCATCGTGGCGCGCGCTCTCGAGAAACGCCGACTGGCGGCGGAGACCGCGTACTTGCGCAGTGAGATCGAGCGTTTGCGCGGCGTGGATTCATTGATCGGGAAGAGCGCTGCCATGAATGCCATAAAGCAGCTTGTGAGACGTGCAGGAATGACGGACAGTACCGTGCTTGTATCC
>Ga0180437_10008480_pt1 | contig 13027 bp, 8 predicted proteins | sample SS_ome_4_FD_132410 | JGI IMG/M metagenome (GOLD analysis project Ga0180437, IMG submission 132410) | Hypersaline lake sediment archaeal communities from the Salton Sea, California, USA - SS_3_D_1 metaG | ecosystem: Environmental > Aquatic > Non-marine Saline and Alkaline > Hypersaline > Sediment...
CAGGCGAGCAATAAGACAATATAATTGCAACCCGCCGCATACAAAGGACGTCCCCGACACGCTCAACTAACTACGAGCACTCAGTTTACGACCGGATCCTTTTGAGAAATGGGTCATCACGAGGTTCAGATATGTTGCAGAAACAGGGCAAATGGATTACAATCATTACCGTCTGCACAGCGGCTTGAGTTACGTGACTCCAGCACAGTTCGTAGGATTGTCTGAACCGACCGGTTGTGTCAGGCCGCAAAAGTTGGTATCGCAAGTAAATGAGCTATGTGAAACACTCTCACAAAGGGTGGACTAAAAAAACGGGGCAGCCCAAGATGGATGCCTAACAACAGAAGGCGGTTTCGATAATGCGTCAGCTTTTTATCCATCGTCTGTGGTTCCGGCTTGTTGCGGTAAAGAAAATCGAAAAAGAAGTTTTCTTAAGTAATATATGCCTGATGTTTAGTATTGCTGAGGTCAGAACTCTGGTTTTAAAAGGAGCCCATAATGGATTACGCGAAATTCATTGACGAGCAGATTGCCGAAATCAGGAAAACCGTGGCCAACGGAACAGCCATTAACGCCCTCAGCGGAGGTGTTGACAGTTCGGTCGTCACAATGCTCGGACACCGCGCCATTGGCCCGCGACTCAAAACCGTCTTCGTTGACAGCGCCCTGATGCGCAAGGGCGAACCCGAGCTCGTCGTAAGGCTCTTTGCCGAAATGGGCATCCCCGTAGAATTGGTCGATGCGCGACAAGAGTTTCTCTCCGCTCTCAAGGGCCTCACCGACCCTGAACAGAAAAGACACGCCGTTACGGACACCTTTTATTCGAAAGTCTTCAGCCGGCTCGTAAAGCAATCCGACGCCAGGTTTCTGCTCCACGGCACCATTCTCACGGACATCGAGGAGACCGTCGCCGGTATCAAACGCCAGCACAACATTCTCGCACAGCTTGGTATTGACCCGGAAAAGTCATACGGCTACACCGTTCTCGAGCCGCTTAAGACACTGCGAAAGGACGATGTTCGCGAAGTCGCAAAGCTTCTCGAACTGCCCGCGGAAATTTCCGACCGCATCCCCTTCCCCGGCCCCGCGCTGGCGACCAGAATCGTCGGCGAAGTTACTGCCGAACGCCTCGATACCGTCCGCGCCGCGACCGCCATCGTCGAAGACGAACTTGCAGACACCGGAGCGTTTCAGTACCTCGCTGTCCTGCTCAGTGACCGCGCAACCGGTATCCGTGACAACAAACGACAGTTCGGACAGATAGTTGTCGTCCGCTGTATCGAGAGCGTCGACGCAAGAACCGCCGCACCCACTGAGCTGCCCTGGGACAGGCTCAACCGCCTCTGCCGACGAATCACGGAATTAGACGGCGTCAACCGCTGCCTCTACGACCTGACCCCCAAACCCCCAGCCACCATCGAATACATCTGAACACTTACTGACGACAATCCCGGGGAAAATAACCTCGCCCAAACAAACCTTTCACGCGCCGATCCCTCCATCTCGCACCGAGCACCCGGCAGCCGCGTCCCCGACCGCCTCTCGGGCCCTTACGACTTGTGCATCAGGCTCAGAACCTCGCTGCGGCTCCGAAGGTCCCGTTTGAATATACCTCGAAGCGACGACGTCACCATCACCGAACCCGCCTTCTTTATACCACGAATCGTCATACAACTGTGCGACGCCTCCAGAACAACCGCTACCCCCTTCGGCTTCAGGCTCGCCATAATAAAATCCGCTATCTGGTCCGTAAGACGCTCCTGCACCTGAAGACGATGCGCAAAGCAGTCAACTATCCGCGCAAGCTTGCTAACCCCCAGAACCGACCCGCGCGGAAGATAGGCAATATGGGCCGTCCCGATAAAAGGCATCAGATGGTGCTCGCAGATACTGTAAAAGGGCACGTCGCGCAGCAGTACTATCTCGTCGTACTTCTCAACAAAAACGCTGCGAAGATGTTCCCGCGGCTCCTCCCGCATACCCGAAAGAAGCTCCGCATACATCTCCGCCACGCGGCTCGGAGTCGCCTTTATCCCCTCACGAGACGTATCTTCCCCCACCGCCTCCAATATCTCAAGAACAGCCCTTTCAATCCGCTCGATATCAACTCCTGTCTTGCTCTCATCGCTCATATCAAACACTCGCTTATGCTCTCATTCGATTCTCTAATTGCCCTGTCACCCTTACCATACCGCCCGGTCAAAAAACCCCGCGCTCCAAATTCATCGCTGTTATCCCGGAAGCTCGCGTCGCTTTCCGACTCCCTTTGTAACTATTACAGAAACCCTTCGTCAAGCCCTTTCTCTTACCTCAACTCGTTTTTTTTCACCCAGTCCCCACTATCCCCTCACCCTTTGAAAGAAGCTCTCAATACTATATACTATACTTTGCTCGGACGGCCTGAAGGCCGCCCCTTAACTGCCCAGCTCGGGCAATAAGAATAGAATATGGAACAGAAGCGCATACTAATCCCCACCGACGGCCCTGAGACGTGGAAGCGATTTCTTGCCGAGCCGCAGAAGCACTGGAAATCCGGCTTCTCCGCGATGTCAACGGCATACTCTTGGGAAAGCTCGCCTTTTTACTCTTAGGATCCGTACCCCTCGAGCCATCGACCGGCAAGCAGGGCGAAATCCATAAACTCAACCGCGCCGTCGCAGCTTATGTCACCGGGGTTGTCGCCGGGATGACCCAACCACAGCCAGTTGTCGTGCTGAACCTTCAGGTCTGTCCAGCCGACCTCGCCGTCGTCGTCGGTATCGGCCGTTGGGCAGATTATGGTCGCGTGTCTTAGCTGGTTCTCGTCGTAGAATTTCTGGGCCCAGTAGCTCAGGTGCGCCACGCCCTTGCTGTCCAGGGCCAGGCAGCGCTCCTCGCCCGCTTCGGGACTGGGGTCTGCACATTGGGCGAACCAATCTGTTCCGTTGTAGTACGCGTACCACATATTGTTGTTTTGAGTGATGGCGATATGCGGATATTCGTCCTTGTCCAGCTTGATGGAAGTGCCCCCGCCAACCAGGCCTGGTATCACTTCTTTAGTCCACACTGAGCCCTGCGATTTGAAGTAAAAATTGCCACAGATGACGTGGAGATTGTCGTTGGAATCTACGGCCATAATGGTGGGATGGTCGCTCCCGCTATGCGGATCTATGGTCTGGAAGTCCCAGCTCGAACCGTTCCACCTGGCGCATTTGAATCGCTCGGCCGCGGTGGTATCCACGAAGGCTATCTGCGGCCGATCGTGGCTGTCAATCTGGATGCAGGTGCCCTGGATTGCCCGGTAAACGCCGGTGCAGTGAACATTCTCAACATCCCACGATGAGCCGTTCCACCTTGCATATTTCAGACAGCCGTTATCGAGGTCGGTATAACTTATGTGTGGGTGGTCGTTGCCGTCGAGGTCAATTGATGTGAACCGACCGACTCCCACTCTACCGTGGCCGTATGGGTCGTGAGCCGAGGGGTCATCCACAACCTGGATGTCCCACCCACCCTTACCGTCCTGCACAGCGTATTTCAACCGGTAGTATCTGCGGTCACGATAGGATATGTGACATCGGTCCTTGCTGTCTATGACCAGGCAGTTGAACCGCCCTTGGGCGTATTCGTCGCTGGAGCCGCCGGAGTCCACCGTCTCGCGGTCCCACGACGTGCCGTTCCACGCCGCGAAACGCAGACAGTTGTCACCTCCGTCGTAGTAGCTTATACGCGGCCTGTCCCGGCTGTCACAGACAATGTTGCTGAAGGTACCCGTCTCCGAGCCCGACTCCTCGCCGTCCACTATCTCCCAAAACCAGTTCAAGGCCCAGGCGGTTTGTTGTGTAAGCGCCAACAGTACGCCCAGAACAAGAATCGTAGAAGTCTTTGTGCCTTTCATTTCTTTCTACCTCCAGCAATATCTTCTCTTTTGGCTCCGACGAGACGCAGTACCCCATTGGTTTTGCCCGAAATGCACACGGTCGATTTGCATATTCTCTCTTACCTCCTGTCACTGCTAAGTCCACAAAGGGCAACTTTAATTGTATCCCGCAGCGAGCCTGTTCGTCAAGCATGTTTTGCAAAAAAAAAGTTATGGGCCGCCGGAACCACCCGCAATGCACAATTTCTGCTTGGAAACGGACGCTGACTCCTTGTCTTTGCGTACCTCAACCATCGCCCCCGTCTGAAAACGAGGTTTCTCAGTAATTTCCGCCATAATCCTGCCCCAGACGCGACTGCCATTAACGCCGATTTTCTAATTCGGGTAAGAATCTCACCAAACAGCGATTCAGATACACCCACTTCCGCCATCTGAAATACCAGATTCTTACCCTTTCGTGCATAGCTGAAACAAGCCCCATCCATCGCCTCCGAAACCCCGACCGCCCCAAAACCGCAAACACCTCATCAATATCACGCATAAACCCGATTGTAAGCCCCCGTTCGGACGGTTGCGCGCCACTGGTGTCGGCGGTCAAGGTTCAGGGACTGTTAGTCTTACGTAGTCGTATCTTTTGCTGTTTGACCACATTGCGAACACGTCGATCTTTTGCGGCATTGTTTCCGGCGTTTCAGTGAGCCTGGTCCAGGTCTTGCCGTTGCATGTCAGGCTCAGCCTTGCCTGAGTCTGGGATATGTGCTCCAGCCGCATCGTTACCAAAGCGGAACCGCCCACGGGTATCCCGAAGCCGCCCTCCATCGGCGAGCCTATCCTGTTCCACGAGTTGCTGTTGGAAAGTAAAGCCGAGTTCTGCTGGGGCTGATTCCTTTCCCAGATGCTGGTGTTTGTGTGCGATTCGGTGCCGCCGCCGTCCTTATATTCGGTAAAACGCGACGGGGCGTCCTGCGGCACATGTGGAAAGATTCGGAAGTGATACCCGAGATAGCCTCTGAACATCTCGTTGTTCTCACCCATGTCGTTGCGCGTGATATATCCCCGCCCGTTAGAATCGAAAAGCCCCATTCGAAAATCACCCGTCCCCCCGACACATCGAAGGTCCGTGCAGTAATCGTATCCGTCCGGGTCCGGGTCGTAGTCCTTATAGCACTCACAGCCGTCGTTCGTGTCGCCAGAGCTTGACCAGATGAATGAGCATACAACAACGTCGCGTGTGTTACTGAACCGCTGCTCCGGCAGCCGCACATATATCTGGTCACCCTGTCCCACGTCCCATTCCATGGTATAACCGTTGTTTTCTGTGTCGATGTCCCGACCGCTGTCGGAATTGTACCAGCGCAAGTCCCCGATCCACACGCCCCCTTCGTTGTCCAGAACGGTATAAGTGTGCGTGGTCGCTGAGCCCAGCCTCGCACGGTCCGGATTGGACAACGTCAGGATGATTGTCTCGTTTTCCTCATCGGTGTTATCGTCCCTGATTCGAAGCGGAATAAACCCGGTAGTCTGCCCGGGTGCAAACGAAAGCGTTCCGGGCATGAGCATAAAATCGTTGTCGTCAGCCATGCCGCCGGTGACCTCGTAATCGACCGTCACCGTGTCGACAAACACCTTGGAGAGATTTACCGCTATCATCGCAGGATTGATGGATTCGACGCCTTGGCTGACCTGGCTGTCGAATGAGACCGTCGGGAGGTCGTCATTATCGAGAATAGTATAAGTGTGGCGCGTTGTGCCACTGAGCACCGCGCCGACAGGACTCGAAAGTTCCACAATTATCGTCTCGTCCGCTTCGACCACATCGTCATCGACTATGTAAAGATAGATAGTTCCGCTCATCTGGCCGGCTTCGAACCGCAGTGTATTAGACCGACACGCGCCGGCAAACCATTCCGCCGCAAAAGCGGCAAAGTCTTCGAAGTTGACACTGCCGTCGCCGGGTATCTCCAGAAGCCAGCCGTCGACAAACTCGGCGAGGTCGGCTAAGTCAACTTCTCCATTTCCACCAAAATCGAAACGGCACTGACCTACCGGTCCGTAATCCGGCCCACCTTTTGCCGTGCCCCCTGTCACCGCAAAGTCCACCGTCACAGCAACATCCGCCGCCTGCGAAAGGACCACGTTCACCACCGCAACAGCCGATTCAGGACCGCTGGCAGCGCTCACATCGAACCCGATTTGTGGACCGGTTGCCGCCAGAGCCGACACGCCGGCTGCCGTCCCAACAACAAGCATCATGAAAATGATCTCCAGATACAGATAAGGCGTTTCGCTGCTGAGTTTAAGCCGTGAATTCACTTGCGGGTTTCTCCTGCAAACTGCAAACTCGATAAAAAAATTTTGCCTGCCGACATCCGCGAAGAAGCCGCCGAACGCATCAATGAAACCACCGACTGCCGATTTGTGTCATCAATTTGTCTGCGTTCCTCCGATTGAACCACCCCATAATACCAAACTCACGACAAAAAATCAACCGCGGTGGGCCTTTTTCTCTCCGAATCTCCTTAGCCCGGCCATTAATGCCGCTTGCTCACAAATCCCACGACCCCAAGAGCCAGCAGCATTGCTGTGGTCGGCTCGGGCAGGAGCGACTGGACCTCTCCGATGTACCAGTTGTCGGTTCCGTAGAAGTCCTGGAGAAACCATCTTTCAGCGGTGCTGTCGTACTCCACTGCGTAGAATCGCAACATATCCAGCGGATCAGCCAAATATTTGCTGTCGTCGGAGTCGGTAACCCAGATTCCGACGTAGTAATAATCTTCGTGCCCCTGCGAATACTTCGTATCATAGTTGAATCCCCAGCAGCTCAGTGCATGACCGTCGGCGTCTGGTGCCGGATATACGCCCAAAGCAACACCGTAGCCGTCGTGCAGGTCTGTGTCAATTGCAGACATGGCCAGGGAAACTTCGAAACTCTGGCGATAATAATCGTCGAAGTCTTCGAAAAGATAGAAACCGCCGCCAGGCACATCGACCTGCGCCCAGCCGTCGCCGGCCCAGGGTTCGCCCTGAGAATTGTTGGTTCCGTCAAACCACCATTCCCAGGCAAATTCCATCATTCCGCTTGCATTTGTCCAGTGGTCCTGTAAGTATTTGAAGACATGGTCGGCATTGCTCATTTGTCCGACAAGACCCAGACCCGTCCACTCGAGTATGTTCGATGCGGCCGCGGCCCAGCACATAAGATCGTCCTGACCGGTTGCCGGACTTTTCTCCGCGTCGGCTACCGTGCCGCCCCAGTCGTTAAATATCATGTAAGTGACGCCCTGCATGCCGTTCTCGACCGGCGCAGTTCCTGGGCCGTCATCCGTCGGCTGCTCGATGGCAACTGCGTAGCTGGCTGCGCAAAATACCCACATCAAGGCTGGAAATGCGACAGGACTTAGAACCCCACGCCGCGCGATTTTGTGTCCTCCCCTGATCCTGATAAAGAAAGTCCCGGCCGATGGTACTCCGACCGGGATATAAAGTCCCCGATAGTTATCTGTGAACATCGCCCTCGGCGATGGTTGTTCTCTGCCGGGTCTGGCAACCGTTTTTCACTGGCCGATCGTCAAACCCAGCTTGAAGAAAAGAGATAAAGAGAAAGTTCGTAAGCCTCTTTTGCTCTCTCACAAATTTCTTATCTCCATATCCACTTTTCAAAATGTATTTCTATCACGGCCACGCACAGCCGTGTTTATATTCGCCGGGCCTAACAACCTTTCTTCACTGGCCGATCGTCAAACCCAGCTTGAGAAAAGGGAAAGAGAAGTCTGTCAGCCTCTTTTGCTTTCTCACACATCCATCTCCTTATCCACTTTTCTATAGAACTTTATTCTCTTATCACGGCGCGACAGACCGTGCTTGTATTCGGCCGGGCCTAACAACCGTTTATCACTGGCCGATCGTCAAACCCAGCTTGAGAAAAGGGAAAGAGAAGTTCGTCAGCCTCTTTTGCTTTCTCGTACCTTCATCTCGCTATCCACTTTTCTACAGAACTCTATTTTCTTATCACGGCGCGAAAGTCCGTGTTTCCATTCGGCCGGGCTCAACAACCGTTTGTCACTGGCCGATCGTCAAACCCAGCTTGAAGAAAAGAGATAAAGAGAAGTTCGCCACTTTCTTTGGTTCTCTAATCCAGCCTCCATCTCAATATCAACTTTTCCTGTATACTCATCACAGCATGCGATACTGTGCTGCTGTCAGCCGGGCCTGATGACCGTGCGTTTATCACTGGCCGATCGCCAAACCCAGCTTCAATAAGAGATAAAGAGAACGTATTTTTTCGTGCTTCTTCTCTTGTCTCCTTCGGAACCTAAATCATAAACTCCGAAATATTAACATCTATAATTCCGGTCTCGCAGCCGCGAGGTGCTGCCTGACCCAAATCTTCCGCAAGGTTGCGGTGACCCACCAGGTAGGGGTCAAACGGGTCACCGCAACTTTACCCAAGCACAAAGTCTCCTTACGTCGTCACTGCTCCTGCGGGACCATGCCGACAAGTGGCGTTCCGGCATAGCCACGTTGGCGGACTGCGGAGTACCCGGCTCGCTTGTTGTCGTGATTCAGTTGCGCCTTTTGTGCTCACTGTCACCACAAACCAACCAGCTCACCTTCGACCTGACCTATCCGTCAGTCCTGAACTTACACCTTCCATGTGCTTTTCAACTCACTCCATTACCCAGTATCTCTTTAACCTTTTCTTCGATGGGCAAGCCTGCCTCACCCGACCACTGGCCGACCGGAACGACACAACCTTCCCATCTTAAACCCTGTCGTTTCCTGCGCTTCACTGGCCTTGAGAACAACAAATGGGGCCGACCTAAGATCGGCCAGTGATCTTCGGCCGACCCCGTATTTTCTACAGTACTCTATCCACCTCACCACTCTTGTGGTGGTTGTTCTCTGCCGGGTTTGCCAATCCACACCATCACTGGCCGACCGCCAAACCCAGCATGAAGGAAAGAGATGAAGAAGTTTTTTAGCTTCTTTTAGCTTTCCTAAATACTATACTTTTTACTTATAATTCTCGATCGCAGTGAAACTCAGCCGCGTCTGTTCTCTGCCGGGTTTGAATCTCCACTGTCACCGGCCGATCATCAAACCCAGCATGGAGGAAAGAGATGAAGAAGTTCTTTAGCTTCTCAACTATCTCTATAATCACTATTTATAATTTATACCTTCACCGCGGCGGTCTTATACCGCGTTTGTCTTCTGCCGGGTTTGGCAATATTTACCATCACTGGCCAATCGTCAAACCCAGCATTAAGGAAAGAGATGAAGAAGTTCGTTAGCTTCTTTAAGCTTCCTCTGTATTCACTTTTCAGAGTCTATACCTTAGCGCAGCGACAACACGCCGCGTCTGTTCTCTGCCGGGTTTGGCAATATTTACCATCACTGGCCAATCGTCAAACCCAGCATGAAGGAAAGAGATGAAGAAGTTCTTTATCTTCTTTTAGCTTTCCCAGGTCTTCACTTTCAACTCATATCTCTTTATCGCGGCCCGCTTTCGCCGCGCTGCTTTTCTGCCGGGTTTGAATCTCCACTGTCACTGGCCGATCATCAAACCCAGCATGGAGGAAAGAGATGAAGAAGTTCGTCAGCTCCTATAGCTTTCTCTTTATTTACTTTTCAATTTCTCTATTCTCATCACGACGGTCTGCCGCCGTGGCGCTTTTCTGCCGGGTTTGCAATACTTTAGTCACTGGCCGACTTTCAAACCCAGCATTAAGGAAAGAGATGAAGAAGTTCTTTAGCTTCTCTGGCTTTCTCTTTATTTACTTTTCAATTTCTCTATTCTCATCACGACGGTCTGCCGCCGTGCTCGTTCTCTGCCGGGCCTGAATTCACTGACCGACCTTCAAACCCAGCATTAAGGAAAGAGGTGAAGAAGTTCGTTAGCCTCTTTAGCTTTCTTCGCTGTTTACTTGTCAAAACTCGTAACTTCAGTATCACAAAGCGGTTATCACCAAATCTGCTCCGGCTGGCGGACTTGACGTCACTGGCTTTTCGCCAGCCTGCTTTCAATCTCTGCCGTCTCGAAACAACGACAATGAACTGTTCCTGACCCGATACCTGCTCTGCTGCCGGAGGCAATCGCTTTGAAGCCCGCAACGGTCGAGACACCCAAAAGTTGACACACGGATTCGCGAAAATAATCGTCGTCTATGTCGTCGCTAAGGACCGCCGAAACTCCCAGGCTTCTTGCAGCTATCTCCTGCGCGTTATCTCCCGGTGTCACAAACGCGATGGTCGGCAGCGAAGGCTTTGCAGCATGGATGTTTTTCAAAAGCCTGCCTTGCGGCATATCGATAAGTCCCCATCTGCTTACCACCGTGTCTATTCGCTCCTCTCGCAAACACCGAACCGCCTGTGCTCCCGTCTTCATTACGAGGAGCCGAATCGGCAGTTCCCTTAATGCGTCACTTCTCTTTCCCATGCCTATCGCAAGCACGTTCGCCACCACTGTATACATAAACTACCTATGTCCCCTGGTTGTAAGCGCCGAAGCTGCACACCTACAAATCCCATTCTGTTACTGCCATTAACAGTTGCAACGCACGTGCCAAGCTGGGCAAGCTGGGTAAAAAAGTCGTAAGCCCCTGGAAAAGTTGGGGTTATGGCAGGAGATTTTTTTCGCGATTTCTGGTGCGGCTGGCCAGCACTGACCGTAATGGTAACACGATCCTGCTACCGTCGACATAAGGAGATTGAGTGACATCACTTACAGCAAAGTTGCCGTTTTTGCAGCTATCTACCAAAATGGTAATTGCATCAGACCAGGAGGAAACCACGCTGTTAAGTAGCACAAGTCGCCAGCAGGGCTTTGGCCCACCGTGCCGAAAAAAGGAGCAGTCGCTAAACTTGGACGTAGCCGCAATGTCATCGAAAAAACCGGCGGTCTCGCGTGCCGCCCTGCCATCTGTGCCAAAGTAAAGACCCGCAGACGCGTCGCAAGATCAGGTTGGGCCTTTCGCGATGATGAAAGGGTGGGTTGAGTCGCCGGCGCAGCGGCGCATGCGCTGGTGACCCTTTTGGAATTGGTCGGTTTGCGTAGGAAAAGTGATTCGGAAATCATCGGGAACGCTTGAAATCGCACCCGGAAAGTGCGTTAAACAGCCATATTGGAACCCCAAGACTTCTAAGAGGCTGATTAATTATGCCTGTTTCCACGTGGGCTGAAGATCAAACTTCTTTATGAGCCGGTTCAGCTTGCGGTGGTCGATCTTGAGCAGCTTGGCCGCTGCCATTTTTCGCCCGTTTACCGCCTGCAAAGCCCTGATGACAAGCCTTTCGTTGACCTTGTCCATTGAAGGAAACGCCTTGTCGTCTTCCAGCACTAGGCTCTTGGTGAGTATCTCCGTCGGGAGGGCTTCGGTGGTGATTTCACGCGATTTACTGACGATATAGGCGTGTTCCACCACATTTGCGAGCTCGCGGACGTTCCCTGGCCAATCGTAGTCAACCATTATTTTCAACGCTGCGGCTGATAATCTCTTCGCAGGCTCGTTGTAAAGCTGCGCCTGCTTGCCGAGAAAGTACCTGGCCAGAACCGGCACATCTTCTTTTCTCACCCGTAGTGGCGGCACCTCAAGCTGGACCACATTGAGCCTGAAATACAGATCCGCACGGAACTTGCCGTCCAGCACCATTTGCCTCAGATCATGATTCGTAGCACAAATCACGCGGACGTCGATGGGGTAGGCTTTTGTCGAGCCCACTGGCAGAACACGGGATTCCTGTAGGACCCGAAGCAGTTTTGCCTGCAGTCCGTCCGCCAGTTCTCCGATTTCATCAAGAAATATCGTCCCTTTGTTTGCGGCTCTGAAGAAACCGAGCGTATCGGTGATGGCGCCGGTAAAGGCCCCTTTCATGTGGCCGAATAACTGGCTTTCGAAGAGCTGACCTGTCAGGGATGTACAATCAACGGGCACAAAAACCTTGGTGGACCTTCGGCTGTTGCAGTGAATACATCGGGCGACCATCTCCTTACCCGTGCCGGTTTCGCCGACAATAACAACAGAACACTCTCGGGGGGCTATAGTATTGATGGTCTCTACAATGGACTGAAATGCAGCGGATTGTCCTATAAAGTCCTCATTTATCAGCGTTGGCACAGTCCCTGCGCCGTCCGCTTCCCTCGCGGAGCCTTCTCTTTTCATCTCCATCGCTTACCTCTCTCCTTTCCGCCGATCACTGGCTGATCTCGGTCGGCTAAGAATACTAAACCATTCGTCTCCTTTACATTCGCTGTCAATTCCGATTTTATTAAAACAGATTCCCCTTATTTAATCTGATACCTCTCAGGCGCCGCATCCTCGCAACGTCGCCCGAGCCAACTGAGCACACCACTGCGGCTTAATCTGCCTGCCGGGAGGGATTTTCACAAGCCGATGGATTGTCCAGGGAACCAAGGAGGAAGCAGTCTCAATTTGGCATTCGTGGGTCGCGCCAGAAGCGCAATAGGTACAAACAACAAATGTGGGCAGCAAACCTGCCTTTCCAAACTTCTTCACTCTCGTTTCCCTCACCACTCGTCCTTGCGGTCTCACCCGTAGGGGTACGAACACACAAACCTTGCAGGCGATTACGGCAACGAAAATTTGACACCCTCGTCCAAGCGGTTAAACGAAGCGTGCTGATTGTGTGAAATTATAACAGTTGCCAAGTTGCCTGTCAATAGCAAAGTTCCTAAGTCCCCTAAATTTTTTACTTTTTTTCATGTTAGCGGCGTTTTTTCTCATAATTGGACGGCTAGCGATTTTTGGGGATAGAGTTTTTTCTCAGATTACCAGAATTGGGCAAGGATTATTTTCCCTATATTTCCGGATTTTCCCAAATTGAGCCGTTTTTTTGGGGGCTGAGGGTGTTTGGAAGGGCGATTTTTGGGGGGATATGCGGGATTGGGCGTGGAAAACGTAAAATTCGGCGCGCAACTTTTGAAAAATCATGGCGAACCTTTGAAAAAATTTTTGAAAAATTTAAGAAAATGGTTGACTTTTGTTTAGTGATGTGATAAAATACCGGTATGTTTGGTAGATAGCGAACATACCTTTGGCAGATTATGAGATTTCGATGAGTTTTCGTTATAGGGTGGTTTGGTGCGGCGGGTTGATGGGAGATAGTGAATATACCTTTGGCAGATTATGAGATTTCGATGAGTTTTCGTTA